>Ga0307379_10009843_pt1 | contig 12729 bp, 8 predicted proteins | sample UN2MG_FD_202237 | JGI IMG/M metagenome (GOLD analysis project Ga0307379, IMG submission 202237) | Soil microbial communities from Risofladan, Vaasa, Finland - UN-2 | ecosystem: Environmental > Terrestrial > Soil > Coastal area > Acid sulfate soil | place: Finland: Risofladan, Vaasa | collected... | reverse complement strand
ACTTCTGAGCAACCCTTGTGCCGCGGCCGTCCCGGCCCTCGTCCTGCTCTCGGCAACCTCGCTTGCCCTGTGTCCCCACTTGTGCTATTATGTACTGACTTCGCCTCTACTTCGATGATCGCCTGAGACGCACGCCTCGTCCTGGTAGTCATCACGAGCCGTCCACCCAGAAGAGGAGGAACTGAGCGCATCATCGCAACCAAGGCGGACCGCAGGGTAATCTGTACCGCGACGCTCGCTCTACATACCCAGGAGCACATATGTGAGTTTTCGGGAGGGCGCTGCTATGGAGGCAGACACCAAGCACTTGGGATTCCTATCGTTCCGCGGGACACCCGATCCCCCATCATACGTGGGCGCAGTTCTCGTCACCAATGAGCATGGTGTTCCGGTGGAGTTCCGTTGCACCTATCCGGTCAAGCCCACGCCAATTCAGAAGCCCCTCTATGGCGACACGCTCGAACCATACGTAGGAGTCGAGCTCTGCGGCAGACCTCTACTCGCCTCACTGGATCATGATCCGTCTATCCTGCTAGTGGACAGGGACTTTCTCCTCGATCTTCAACCGCTGAGCGCGTACCCGGTCGTATTCGCCGCCAGAGCCGGGGAGGCGATAGAGGTACAAACACAGTCCAGAGATGAGATCGGCTGGATAAGACATCGAATCACTTCCCGGCCGGGGCGGTTCCAGCCGATTGATCTCCAAGTGCACCCCGACTGGGAAGAGCAGCTAGACGCCATCCGTCCCAAGGTGGAGGATGCCTTCGCGCGGCTCGATCTCCTCGAGCCCTTCGACCGCATCGTCCAGGCGCTTAGGGTGCTCGCCGCCCAGGACTCCAGATACCAGTGAGATCGAATACGGTGGCTGACCGCAGGGCGACTGTCTCTGAAGGCAAAAGACTGGGCCTAGCGCGCTTCTTGTCGCCGGTACCCGACCCCCCTGTGCTGTGCCTCTCGGACCTCGACTCGGTGTTCTCCGCGCCGGGGATTGTCACCGTAGATGCCGTGCGCGTCGATTCCGCCCTGACAACCGCCAACCTCTGTCCGCACACACCTCCCATCTTGTCTCATTCGGTGGCGTTGGAGGCCTTCCCTGCTGATCGCGCACCGTCCCTCTTCACTCCCTTGCTCAGTCAAGGGTGTGCAGGCAAATCCTATGATGTGGTAGAGGCACAGGTTTTGCAGCAACCGCTGCCGGGACCCTTCCGCGGTGAGAAGTGCAAGCACGGGCTTGAGATCAGTTGGTGTGCCGAATGCTCGAGACCCAAGGCCCCCAAGGAGCCCCTAGCGCGACCCACACCCACCGTCAACCCATTTGATCTCATTCGGCCCTTGCTCCAGCCGCCCCTGGGAGAGGACTTCGACAACGCTGTGGTCTTCCCTGACGGGGAAGGCCTCTACCCATTTCAGATACCTGGGGTGAAATTCCTGACGGAGCACGAAGCTGCCCTGCTCGGTGATGAGATGGGTCTTGGAAAATCCATACAAGCCATTACCGCGATGCGGTTCCTGTTCAGACTGGGGAAGGCTGCCAACTGCCTCGTCCTATGTCCCCTGTCGGTTCTTCAGGACTGGCATACCAAACTGTGGAAATGGGCCCCTGAGCTGCGCGTCGAGAAGATAAGAGGACAGAAAGACCTCAGAATGGTCCTCTGGTCCACACCTGCGCACGTGTACCTCACGACCTACGACACCCTGAGACAGGATATCGAGGAATTGCCGAGCCGATTCTTCGACTTGGTGATACTCGACGAGATCCAGAAGATAAAGAACCCGAGCACGGGCATCACAAAAGCAGTTCGACTGGTCAATGGGAAGATGCGATGGGGACTCTCCGGCACTCCCCTGGAGAACCGCCTCGAGGAACTCATCGCCGTGTTTGCCTATCTGAAGCCGGGTCTCCTGAGCTATGACCTCGCAGCCAGGCCGGGGATAGTCAGGGAGAGAATGAGACCGCATGTGCTCCGCCGCACCAAAGCGCACGTTCAGGAGGATTTGGGCCTGCCGGAGAAGATCCACGAAGAGATCTGGCTCGAGCTGACGCCGGCCCAAAGGAACGCTTATGATCGCGCCGAGAGTGACGGTGTGGTCGAGCTCAACCGTAGGGGAGAGACGGCCACGGTTCAACACGTGTTTGCGCTCATCGCCAAGCTCAAGCAGATATGCAACTACGAGGTAGGGTCAGGCCAGAGCTGCAAACTGGAATACCTGCTGGACAAACTCGACGACATAGTTGACCAGGGCGAAAAGGCGCTAGTCTTCTCGCAATACCCCGAGAAGACGCTCAAATACCTCCAACCTACGCTGGAGCCATACGCCCCTGCAATCTACTCGGGCGCTATGACGGAGGCGCAAAGGAACAGTCTGATCACCCAGTTCCAGGAGAGCGACGACAAAAACCTTCTCTTGATGTCAGTTCGAGCAGGTGGTTTGGGTTTGACCTTGCACAGGGCCAATCACGTGTTCCATCTGGATCACTGGTGGAATCCAGCCGTTGGTGCGCAGGCAGAGGACAGAGTTCACCGCATCGGACAGACGCGGACAGTGTTCGTTACAACGTTGTTCACCGTCGGCACCATCGAGGAGCGCATTCACCGAATCCTCAGTCAGAAGCGTGCCCTGTTTCGGGAGGTCATGGACGACCTTAGTGATCAAAGTCTCGCCCAATCGCTCTCCGAGGAGGAACTATTTGCTTTGTTCGGCCTCGAGAGGCGCGCCCGCAGCGCAGAATCCCGTGCGCCATCGACTCCAGTTTCACGTTTTAGAGCGACCTCGACTCTCAGTCCCACCGATTTCGAGGACGCTGTCTGCGAACTCTTCCGTGCTATGGGATATGCCGTACGGCTCACTGGTCGAACTCGTGATGGCGGGTTCGACATCGAAGGGAAGAGAACAACTGAGACTGGCGAGGAGCGTGTCGTTGTGGAATGCAAGCACTATCCTGGGGGAACGGTTGGCACAGACACGGTGAGGAAGCTGGCAGGGGTCTTGCTTCGCCGGCCTGACATTCATAGAGCCATGCTGGTAACCAGCGGAAGGTTCTCGGCAGACTGTCAAAAGGAGGCACGCGAAACCCGAGTAGGACTCGTCGACGGCGCAGCGCTCACCGCGCTAATGGCCAAACACGGGATCATCAGACACCCGAACTGACCAGTCCGCAAGCCGCGCCATGCACGCCTCCGCTCCGTGGCCCAACTGCCTCAGCCGGCGAGAGCGGACCAGCGCTCAGTCGGCCAGTGACTATTCTACGAAAGGAGAACGTCGATGACCACCGTTGCAGAATGCATTGAGCAGCTTCGGCTCCAGTTGGACAGACACCGAAAGCCTGGCTTGAAGGAGTATCCAACACGAGTCATATTCGTAGACCCCATGTTGGATGCGCTCGGATGGGATGTCAGAGATCCCCGCGAGGTTCAACTCGAGTATACGACCATAGATGGTAAGTCCGTTGACTACGCGCTGAGGATCAACGATGAACCTGTTCTTTTCATAGAGGCCAAGCCTATCAGTGATCCGCTTGACGACGTCAAGTCAATAACGCAGGTGGTGAGCTATGCTGCCAATGCTGGGATAGACTGGTGTATCCTGACCAACGGTGTCACATACAAGGTCTATCGCAGTACTGAGAGAGCCGAGGCTCCCGAGAAACTGCTGTATGAGGTGTCTATCGACCCCAAAGATACTGAGGGGATGTCCATCCAGCAAGTCGCTGCTCTCTTTTCCCGCTTCTCGCAAGACGCGATTGCCAAAGGAATGCTTGACGATATTGGCGAGCAGATCTTCGTCACCGCCAAGGTCCGGAAGGCTCTGGACAAGCTCCTCATCGACCCTCCGACCACGCTTACTAGGCTGATACGACGAACCATCGGAGATGAGAGCATCAAGCCGAGCCAGATCAGCACTGCGCTCAAGAGGCTCTGGACTCAGCTACCTGAAGTGGCGATCACCGCGACTCCCCTACGCGACGTCAAGACCCCAAAGCGCAAGGGCAAGCAGTATGCAGAAAGCCACCATACCCAGGATAAGCCGCAGGAGGTGGTGGAACTATTCCGGACCATCGACAAGTACTGCCTGCAGCTTGACCCGAATCAGGTCCAAAGGCAGTACCTTGCCAAGTATGTCAAGTACAGACACGGCAAGAACATCTTCTGTTGTGTCCACCTTCAAAAAAGCGGGCTTCGTGTTTGGCTGAAGCTCGACTACTCACACCTCGCAACCCCGCCCGATTATGCTCGTGATGTTTCGAAGATTGGGCACTGGGGTGTTGGCGATGTTGAGCTTGCCATTGACAGTCTAGACAAGCTCGGAGATGCCAAGGTGTTGATACACAAGTCGTTTTCGGAAAAGGCAACCAAGTCCGCCACTCCCCTGCCGGAGCAGAACTACCTGCATACGTCGTGGCAGAGGCACTCGGGCTAGATGCTGGCGACGTACACCTATGCCGTGGCCTTCGATCGTACCCGCGGCATCCTTTTCGTCCAGACCCCAGACCCTCTCAGCGCCGAGGTGCTCGCCCACCGGTTCCACACCACCATCATGCGCACCGTCCACAACCTCCAGCTCGCCTTGGGCGGGGTCCCGATCCAGGCGATAGCAGAACCCTCAGCAATTTGTCCGCCCAAGTCATGGTCCGCCCGCGGCCGCATCGCCGGCAACTCGCTGGCTCCGGGCGGCACCCTTTCGTCCATATAAAGGAGCAGCGGTGTTTGAAGGCGACTGAATTGGGTGCCATTGCTCTTTGCGGCGCATTGTGTTATAATGATTGTAGCTGGCGAACACTTGTTCAGTCACCCCTACTGCATGTCGCTGTCTATGCGCGGGCGCCAGGGAGGGAGCACAATGGTCAAAGTCATTTTCGAGTCCGGCGCCTCCGAGCAGCTGCGCAATGCCATCGCGTATCTGGTTGTCGAAGCTGATAGACTCGGTGTACAGCTGACCAGAACGGGTCTAGTCAAACTCCTATTCCTCGCCGACCTCCGGGCCAAGGAACAATTGGGGAGCACAATATCGGGTGCTACCTACAAGTACTACACGTACGGCCCGTTCGCTCCTGAAATCATAGACGCGATCGCTGAGATGGACGGCAGAGAGATCGTAGAGGAGACTCGGCCGCATCCGACCGACACGGACGCGCAGGTTGCGTACCACTACGCGCCGGGAAAATCCGACTTACCGTCAGAAGCGCTGGATGCAAACCAGAGACGGATCATCCGCGAGGTTCTGCATGAGTATGGCGCGCTCCCGCTCCAGACCCTGCTGCGCCACGTCTATGACACCGAACCCATGCGAGATGCCCAGCCACTGCAAGTGGTCCTGAATGACGCCGCCTGAGTTCACATTCTCGCAGGCGGACCCTGTCCTCTCTGAGATGGTCGGGGCACTCTGCAAAGAGGGAGTCTTGTCCCGGCAGGGCCCAGCAGAGTCCGAGACTCAACAGTGGCAGGAGCTCACGAACCTCGAGGTCTCAGACAGTAGAGCGTTCCACGACTTTGGGCTGGGTCTCTTCCTAGCCTGGTTTCACCACCACAAGTTCTCCCAACAACAACTCAACGAAGAGGGCTCCTATCATCTGCTACACCTCACTAGTGACAGAGCTCTCTTCCTGTGCTGTTTGGACCGGACGGGTGTCACACCCTTTTTCGGAAAACGACCCTATGTAGGTGAGGACCGCTTCTTTCCCAGTCTGCCATCGGGCGACCGAGACTGCGACCGCTGCGCCATAAGATGGGCACTCAGATACAATCACTCATGTCTAGCGTACGGTGACGAGTCCAGTACCCTGGATTGGGCGCGGTCACCGATCGGCCATGTATCTGGATGCGCCGACTGCAGAGGCGGCACGAGGGACTGGCTAGTAGCCCAGATACTGGCCGACGAACGAAACGCCGCTCCGCTGGGTGGGCAAGGGTGTGTCCTCCAGGCTAACCCGGCGTTGTATGAGTTCGCGTTCTCTTGGCAGGCACCTCCAGAAGCACTGTTCAACGCGTTTCTCGTCATCCAGGTCGGTGTCCAGCACGGATTCAGTGGTGGCATAAGCTGCGCTGAAATAGTCGAGCCTGTGCGGTCGTCTGAGCTCGATGGGTTCGTCTTTGACACAGATGGTGCCAGGGTCATGGCGCTTGAGACCACGGCAAAGTACGAAATCGACTCGAAGCATCTTAGGAGCAAGATGCAGGCAGCCGCCCTGTTGCCGCATCTGTCCAAGAACGGAGCCTACGCATATGTCACCTTGTCTGATCCCAGGAAGGTATCCCGAGCGGCTGGCGACCGAGGGAATTGGGCGCTATGTGAGATGCTGAGGGAGAAGTTGCGATTCAGACTCGTGGGCGTCCCGCCCGGTCTGCTGTCCGTGCAAAAGGCCTCTCCCCCATTCCAAGGGGATAGACTACGCAAGCTGTTCGAGCATTTCGTGGAAGAGTTGGAGCAGCTCGCAGAGGAAGTGTCCGAGTGCTCGCAAACGTCTACTGGCAACAGCACTTGACTCCAGAATCGCCCGTGTGGGCTCCCGCATACTCATCAGCGCCGACGGACTCCTTCTGCTCCCTCTGACGAATCACCCAGCCACCGATTTCTCGGCCTGCTGGGCCCGATAGAAGACAAGCCCGCGGCGCCGCGTGCGCCCGTTCGCCACATCTGCTACAATCTCTTGGATCAGCAAACCCACGCAGCAGAACCGATCGCACGAGTATCCAGCCATGACCGACTCGAGAGCAGCCGAGAGGGAAGTGGCCGCTCAGAGCAGCGGGTGGCTCAACGAACTGATCGGGTCCCGCGCGTACCCCTTCCAGCCCCCCGGCCGCATCTCTCTGGCCCCTGAGAAGCTCGGGTACTAAGGCGACCTCTGGCGGCGCTCTGCTGAACCCGTTCACGCCACCGGCCCAGGTAGATGGGCCGAAATAGTCAGGTCTCCCTAGTAGTCATATTTCCCACATCGCCCCAAGGCACAGGCACGCAAGTACACAAGCGGGGGTAACCGATTGATGCCAAGACTGACCGAACAGGAACAACAAGACATCATCCGCTATCTGGAAGCCGACAAGCCCCTGCCCGACAAGTACCGCTTCCTTCTCTTCCAGAACAAGCGCGAGGTGGAGCTCGTCTGGAATGGCAAGACCAGCGAGGTCTGCAACATTGTCCTGCCCTTTCAGGTGATCGAGCAGGTGGACGAGCCGCGCGCCGAAAAGGACACGCGCCTACAGATGAGCCTCTTCGACTTGGACGACCGTGGCCGCCAGCTCAAGGGCTGGACCAACAAGCTCATCTGGGGCGACAACAAGCTGATCCTCTCTAGCCTCAAGAACGGCCCCCTTCGCGACGAGATCGAAGAGCAGGGGGGCCTGAAACTCATCTACATTGACCCGCCCTTTGACGTCGGCGCTGATTTCTCGATGGACATCCAGATCGGTGGCGACACCTTTACCAAGAAGCCCAACATCCTCGAAGAGATCGCCTACAGCGACACCTGGGGCAAGGGCGCGGACAGTTTCATTGCGATGATCTACGAGCGGCTGGTGCTGATGCGTGACTTGATGGTAGAGGATGGGAGTATTTATGTGCATTGTGATTGGAGAATGGAGGCTTATATCAGGAATGTTCTTGAGGAGGTATTTGGCAGAGATAACTTCATGAACACCCTCATCTGGCAACGTGATTCAGCTGCAAAGGGCGGCAAAAAAACATCACGACAATGGTCAAGAGAAGGTGATACGATCATTGCTTTCAGAAAGTCGGACAGCGGAATCTATCACACGGTGTACAAAGACGAACTTACTGATACTCAACTACGAGAATACATGTACGAAGACCCGGACGGAAGAAATTTCAAGAAGGTGACTCTCGGCAACTATTCCGAAGCATCTATACAGGACTTTCGAGAGAAAGACCTAATCTACAAAACAAAATCTGGCCGCGAATACAAGAAATACTACTTGGACGAGGCCAAATTTGCCATTGGCTCAATATGGACAGACATTGTGAATCTTTCTAAAGGCCAACACGAGCAGTTGGGTTACCCAACCCAGAAGCCTGAGGCCCTGGTAGACCGGATCGTCCGTGCATCATCCAACGAAGGCGACCTGGTGGCTGACTTCTTCTGCGGCTCCGGCACCACTGCCGCCGTTGCCGAAAAGCTGGGCCGCAAGTGGATCGCCGCCGACCTGGGTAAGTTCGCCATCCACACCACCCGCAAGCGCATGATCGGCGTGCACCGGCAGCTCAAGGCCGAGGGCAAGGACTACCGCGCCTTCGAGATCCTCAACCTGGGCAAGTACGAGCGCCAGCACTACATCGGCGTCAACCCCAACTTGCGCGAAGCCGAACAGCAACAGCAGCTCGCGGAAAAGGAAGCCGCCTTCGTCGCCCTGATCCTGCGCGCCTACCGCGCCGAACCGACCGACGGCTTTGCCACCTTCCATGGAAAGAAGGCGGGACGCCTAGTGGCGGTGGGGCCGGTGAACCTGCCGGTTACCCGCTTGTTCGTGGAAGAGGTCATCCTGGAATGCCGTCAGAAGCACATCACCCGCGTCGACATCCTGGGCTTTGAGTTCGAGATGGGGCTGTTCCCCAACGTCCTGGACGAGGCCCGCGCCAAGGGCATCGACATCGCCCCCAAGTACATCCCCGCCGAGGTGTTCGACAAGGGCGCGGTCCAGAAGAACCAGGTGGTCTTTCATGATGTCGCGGCCATCGAGGTGAAGCCGCGCGTGAAGGGCACTAGTGTGGCAGTGGAATTGACCGATTTCTCGGTCTTTTATTCGCAGGATTCCATCGCATCCGCTGAAGCGTCGCTCAGGGACAAGAAGAGCAAGATCGTAGTGGAGCGGGGCCAGATCGTGAAGGTCAGTAAGGACGCGCACGGCATCGTCACCCGCGAAGTGCTCACCAAGACATGGACGGACTGGATCGACTACTGGGCGGTAGACTTCAACTTTGAGAGCAAGCCGGAGATCGTCCGCGTGCAGAACGAAGACACCGGCGAATGGGAAGAGGTCTGGACGGGGGATTACATCTTTGAAAACGAGTGGCAATCCTTCCGCACCAAGAAGAACCGCTCGCTGGAATTGACCAGCGTGTTTCACGAATGCCTGCCGGGCAGGCGCAAGCTGGCGGTGAAGGTGGTGGACATCTTTGGAAACGACACCATGACCATTGTTGAAGTGACGGTGGGAGGCAAGAAATAATGGCACTCCATCCCGACTTCCCCACATCCCCCCATGCCATCCTCGACCCCGCTGTGCGCTGGTTTCCGGCGGATGAAGCCCTCCGCGAGACCGGTATGGACAAGCTGATGCCGCCCTTGGTCTCGCAACTCCGCCGCAAGGTGAAAGAGTGGCGGGACAGCCGGTACGCCGGCGCGACCGACACCAGCCGCAGCCTGCTCAACTGGTGGTTCAACGCCACGCACCTGCTGCCTCAGGCCGACGGCACCATGACGCAGTTCCAGTACTACTTTGCTCAACGAGAGGCGCTGGAGACAATCGTGTACCTCTATGACGTGGCCGGCGTGCAGGACAAGTACGACCTCATGCGCTTCGACAGCTCCGGTGCGGTCTCCACAGGCATGTTCGACGAGACCTGGCGGCGTTTTGTGGTCAAGATGGCTACCGGCACCGGCAAGACCAAAGTGCTGAGCCTGGTGCTGGCCTGGGGTTTCTACCACAAGCTGTATGAGCCTGGTTCGAAGCTGGCACGCAACTTTCTGGTGATCGCACCCAACATCATCGTGCTGGACCGCATCTACAAGGATTTTCAGGGACTGCGCATTTTCTTCGAAGACCCGGTCATACCCGACAACGGAGTGGGCGGCCGCAACTGGCGCGACGAGTTTCAACTGACCTTGCACCGGCAGGACGAGGTGCGGATCACCCGCCCCACCGGCAACATCTTTCTCACCAACATCCACCGCGTCTATGCTAGCGACGACATCCCGCCTGCGCCCGACGACGAGGATGCGAGGGAGTACTTCCTGGGCACCCGACCCGTCGGCGCGACCACCGACTCCAAGGTGGACCTGGGCATGATTGTGCGCGACATTGACGAGCTGATGGTGTTGAACGACGAGGCGCACCACATTCACGACCCGCGGATGGCTTGGTTCAAGTCCATCGAGGACATCCATAACCGGCTGAAGCAAAAGGGGGCGGCGCTTTCCCTGCAAGTCGACGTTACCGCCACGCCCAAGCACAACAACGGGGCGATCTTCGTGCAGACCGTGGCCGACTATCCCCTCGTAGAAGCCATCTCGCAGAACGTGGTCAAGCATCCCGTCCTGCCCGATGCACCCAGCCGGGCGAAGCTCGTCCAGCGCCAGAGCGCCAAATTCACCGAGAAATACGCCGACTATATTCACCTGGGCGTGATCGAGTGGCGCAAGGCCTATGCCGAACATGAAAAGATGGGCAAGAAAGCCATCCTGTTCGTGATGACCGACGACACCCGCAATTGCGACGACGTGGCCGAGTACCTCGAAGGCCTTTATCCCGATTTGAAGGACGCGGTGCTGGTCATTCACACCAAGAAGAACGGTGAGATCTCCGAGTCAAAATCAGGCAAGGCCAAAGCGGAAATGGACTTCTTGCGCCAGCAGGCCAACGAGATCGACGGACAGGAAAGCCCCTATAGGGCCATCATCTCTGTCATGGTGCTCAAAGAAGGCTGGGACGTCCGCAACGTCACGACCATCGTGGGCCTACGCGCCTATTCCGCCCCGGCCAACATCCTGCCCGAACAGACTCTTGGACGCGGCCTTCGCAAGATGTACTCCCCCGACGTGGAGGAATACGTCAGTGTTGTCGGTACCGACGCCTTCATGGATTTCGTCGAATCGATCCAGGCCGAGGGCGTGGTCCTGGACCGCAAGCCCATGGGCGAAGGTACGGGACCCAAGACCCCACTGGTGGTAGAGGTTGACAACGAAAACGTCAAGAAGGACATCACCGCCCTGGATATCGAAATCCCGATCCTCACCCCGCGCGTCTACCGCGAGTACAAGAACCTGGCCGCTCTGGACGTGGGTGCGGTGGTCTACCAGAGGGTGACCTACCTCCAGTTCAGCGAGGAGCAACAGCGAGAGATCGTCTTCAAGGACATCACGACGGGTGAGATCACGCATACCACCATCCTCGACACCGCTGGCGTTGCCGATTACCGCAGTGTGATCGGCTACTTTGCCCGGACCACCATGAAGGATCTGCGGCTGGTGAGCGGCTACGACGTGCTGTATGGCAAGGTCAAGGCGTTTGTGCAAGATGATCTGTTCGACCGGAAGGTAGAACTCGAAAGCCCCAACACCCTGCGCAACCTGTCGGAACTGGCCGCCACCAAGACCCTACTCGAAACCTTCAAGAAGGCGATCAACGTCCTCACCGTGGAGGACAAGGGCGACGCCGAGATCCGCGACACCATCAAACTGCGGCAGACGCGCCCGTTCGTGGCCAAGGAACAGCCCTACCTCGCCCCGGAAAAGAGCGTCTTCAACCGCATCATCGGCGACAGCCGTTTTGAGCTGCTCTTTGCCCGTTTTCTGGAAGATTGTCCCGATGTGGTTTCCTACGCCAAGAACTACCTGGCGGTGCATTTCAAGCTCGACTACATCAACGCCGATGGCGATATCTCCAACTATTACCCGGATTTCTTCGTCAAGCTGTCAAATGAGCGCACGATCATTGTCGAAACCAAGGGACAGGAAGACTTGGACGTGCCTCGAAAAATGGTGCGGCTCAAGCAGTGGTGTGAGGATATCAACCGAGTGCAGTCGAATATCGTCTATGACTTCGTTTACGTGGACGAAGAGAGTTTCGACAGGCATCAGCCGAGAACATTCCGTCATTTGATTGATGGATTCAGGGAATACAAACAAGCGGAAGTGTAACAAGGCGCTGCACCTGACGCCTCGGCACGCTGAGGGCATGGCTTCTTGACGATCCGGCCTAGCGAAGCAGCCCGGTGGGGACCAGGCCCGGCGCCCGCGCCGCGCGCGCTTGCGGGCAGCGGAGAGAGCCCACCTCCGCGAGCATCTTCTAGCGAACCCCGCGAACAACGGCGAAGGGCATGGGGAGACTCTCCCCATGCCCCTCGATTCTCAACTGAGTGTCAGCTACTGGGCCAGCGCGCTACCCCTTGTCTCGTGAGCGCCACCGCAGGGTTGCGTACCCGCCCAGGCCAGCCAGTCCGGTCCCCAGCAGAGCCATGGTCCCCGGTTCGGGCACGAACTCACGTTCCTCGGCCAGGCAGACCTCCCCCAAGACGTCGGGTTTCTGGCCTGCAAAAATGCCCTCAGGCCACTCGCCGGCCCCCAGCACCAGTAGCTCCTCGTCGAAGTTCTCCTCACTCCTCACGTACACACCGAGATAGAGATAGTCGCCCGGCGCTGCCTGCAATGATGATGCCGAGAGATCGATACGGACCTCCCAGTTGGCTGATCCCCTGCCGAAGGCTCTCCTGTAGCCGGGAGTATCTACTTGTGGGATACACCAGTATTTCTCAGAAGCTGGCATGAAGTAGTCCGTATCGTGGTAAGCCACCGGAGTGTAGGCGCGGACAGATTGGAATCGACCCTCGTCCGACTGGTTGCATAGATTGGCGGCCCACTCGCCGTCCCCAAGTGGTGGCTCATCCTCGAACCAGAGGCTCAGCATGTCCTCCGCACGGTCTGGGATCCCTGCCGGTGCCCCTATGTCGAGCGACACGGCGACGTATAGGTATCGGTCGTCGTTCATGAAGCGTGCCCAG
>Ga0307379_10009840_pt1 | contig 12730 bp, 9 predicted proteins | sample UN2MG_FD_202237 | JGI IMG/M metagenome (GOLD analysis project Ga0307379, IMG submission 202237) | Soil microbial communities from Risofladan, Vaasa, Finland - UN-2 | ecosystem: Environmental > Terrestrial > Soil > Coastal area > Acid sulfate soil | place: Finland: Risofladan, Vaasa | collected... | reverse complement strand
TCTGAACATTCCTGCATAATAGAAATTTATATCCGAGTTCTCTGCTCTGTAAATACTTATAGGCCCTAGGCCTTTAAAGAAGGATAACTCCTTCGGATTTCTGAAAGCCGCCAACTGAATCCTGTAAAACAGCCCTTCCGGTAATTCAGGGTTAACGGGAATACCTTCCTGCTGGCCATATTGCTCACTGAAAAGTTCCAGAACCGGTGGAATACGCTCTATAACTTCTTCAATGGTATCTATCTTTATACTATCTGGTTCGACCAAAGTCGTGTCTGGTATTTCTTCTTCAACTCCGGGGGCATCCTTTTTAATATCCTGCAATGCAGGTAGTATGTTTTCATCATATTTTTCAGAGGCCATATCTGCTGCTTCCCTGTACTTCTTATCAGCTATCTTCTGATACTCGAATCCTGATTGCTCAAGAGATAGAATTTTTGCTCTCACCGACTGCTTATCTGGCTCAGAAAGTTCATCCAGTGTGGACCTGTACCTGTTAGCCAGTTTAAGAAGGGAATCAGCCCTGAGCTGATATTCCAGTGCCTCTCTGGCAAGGGCTTCATATTCATCACCGGGACCCTGGTCCTGTTTCAAAGCAGCATCAGCTGTATCCTTAATAATTACATTATCCGCCTTGGGGGGGGCGATATCATCTTCTTTGTGCTCCTGCTCTCCTGCTTCAACCATCTCATCTCTTTCACCTGCTTCTATTCCCGGCTCTTGATCCTGGATAGCACCAACACCACTTTCACATTCTGAAATAAGTTCATCGATACCCAGTGCTTTTATTTCCTTCCTGCGTGCAGGTTCCCTGAAAGTATCATAGGCATCTAAAGCCAGATCAAAATCACCTGCCAGTTGATATGCCCTGCCCAGGAAATACCATCCTTTTAAAGGTACCTGTCTGATAGATGTTGAATTGATTATTGCATCCCTGAGTATTATTTTTGCCAGGTCAGGATCCTGCTTCAATTCAACCATGCAGGCCCCTGTATAATACTTGTAAACAGGATCAGCGCTAAACCTGGCTAAGAGAGCCTTGTAGTGCTTTAGTGCTGTAGTATAATCTTCATTACTAAATGCCCTCTCTGCAATATTCCTGTCCGGAATAAAATCGGGATCCTGGGCAAAAGCAGGCAGGTGTGAAATAAAAATAATTAAAATTACTGCCGGCAGTAATTTCCCGGTGCTTATTTTCAACTTTATTGGCTCCATAATTGTTGTTAATAACAATTAAACAATTTTTCAATATACGATTCAAACTTCGTAAATTTGTTTTTAAACATTTATTATAGACTGTATATCAATATATTACAACTATAATAATTTCTTTTTATATACAGTTTCTATACACTTTTTATATTTCAACAACATAAATTCACAACAAATATAAGTACAAAATAAAATTAATAGCGTCTATAAAGCGATTTGATGACAGCAGTGATAAAAAAACAGAACGGTATGATGTCAAAGTTGAACAACCACTTAACCCATACTTAAAGGAATTACTTGAAGAAGTAAATTATGACACATCATGTTATAATATGCAAAACCAGTTTTTTATAAAGTGCCATTAACTTTTCGGGATCCCACCTCTCAGCTTTCCAGAGGGGAATGATATCCTTATATCCGAATTTCGAAGGATGACCATAATGCTCCAAATGATAAAGGTAGTCCGGGCTGGGTTTTCCGATAGGTTTATTGGTATTGCGATCAATAATATCAGATTCATACATTTTACGTGCATACCAATCACCCTGGCGAGGAACAGCCTGGGGTCCCCAATGTGCCCATATTCCGAATTTGGCATCGCGGAACCATTCTGGATGCTGGTATTGTTTAAAGGATCCACTATCAGAAGTAAATGATGGAAAGACCTCCTGTTGAACAGATTTTACCTGTTTCCCGGTGCACGAAATCACAAGGATCGCTAATGTAGATACTGCTACTGTAATTAAGTTTAGTCGGTTGATTTTTATTGTAAATGATTTAATTGATTAATAATCTGGGTGCTGGTTGCTGACGCCTGTTGGTTGATACCTTCTTCAATATCTTATCTTTATTTTAATAGACCCTTCCACCTCATTTTCTGAAACTACTATAATATAACCGCCACCGGCACCTGATGTTATTGCGCCAGGATAATTGGAAAAATATTTTGTTTCCATTTCCTTCAAAACCTCATCCGGTACGGTTAACGGCAACATTTTTTTCCACGATAAAAGAGTATCTGTCATTGCTTTGCCAAGCCCGTTAATATCTTTCTTCAGAATGCTTTCCCAGCATCTGTTTCCTGCATCGCCAAGTTCTTTTATATATGGTTTTGAGAGATGCATTTCTTTCAAAGGATTATATCCATCAGGCCGTGGCTTCAACTTTACCATATGTATGACATCAGAAAGCCACTCGCAAATATCCTGATCGATAGATGAATCAATCTTTTCTGGCCAGAATCCTCCATTAAAGTATAGCCTGTTAATTCCAGGCATCAGTAATCCTAAATGGTCCTGTGATCCTGAAATATACTCTTTGCCAGGAGGGTTCTCAGCTCCAAATAAAATTTTTGCGTTTTCCAGTGGATCCCCTTCAGGATATCTGTCTCCCCAAATTTTAATCCCAAAGTCACGGGAGCTTGTTGCAAGCCCTGACCTGTTATTAAAATCCATTGAAGGCCAAATTTGTGCTACTACAACTGACCCCGGGGAAATTTTCGAAACCCATGGCTGATCTATCCAGCCACCGGCCAGACATAGTCTGTATGGAAACCGCATTTCCTTTTTTGTTCCTGAACTGGACCTTGCCGGAAGGCCCGGCTCTGGGATTCTTTCAAGAATAATATATTCTGTTCCATTTTCTTTGCAAAGTCTCTCCTTGTCAGGAGTATGCCCATCTTTGTTCACAATAAAAATATCAGGTTTGATCCTTTTAAGGTCAGGCGCAAAATCAAGCATTCCTGATCCTGATGCCAGGAACGCCTCCTTAACAAATCTTACAGAACTTACAATGTAGAGTCGCTCTTCCTGAGAAAAATATGGTGCCTTACCTTTGAGTTGAAGCAAGTTATCATCCCTGCCTATACTTACGTAAAGTTGACCATATGCTGTAGCTGTTTTGAAAAATGCTATGTGCCCTCCATGAAGCAGATCATAAAAACCACTTACTAAAACCTTCTTTTCTTTCATTACCCCAAAATGGCTATTTATTATATTTATTCGCTTCAGATTTACTTTTCAAATCACGTGACATCTGCTCTTTTATCCAGTCGTAGGTTTTTTTCATCCCTTTATTCAAAGTAATAGATGGTTCCCAGTTCAGATATTGTTTTATCAGGGTGTTTTCGCTGTTACGACCCCTTACTCCTTTTGGGGCACCAAGGTCATATTTTCTTTCAAGCTTAAAACCTGCAATATCTTCAACAATATCCACAAGCTTATTGATAGAGACCATTTCACTGCTTCCGAGGTTTATCGGTTCCTCGATATTGCTGTACATTATGTCAATTACACCTTTAACACAATCGTCGATGTACATGAAGCTTCTTGTCTGGTGACCGTCACCCCAGATTACTATTTCTTTATTACCGGTTATGGATGCTTCAATAACCTTTCGGCACATCGCTGCCGGAGCTTTTTCCCTTCCTCCGTCATAAGTACCATAAGGACCATAAACATTATGAAATCTGGCGACCCTTGTTGTCAATCCGAAATCTTCCATGAAATGCCGGCACATCCTCTCACTGAAGAGTTTCTCCCAGCCATATCCGTCTTCCGCAAGGGCAGGATAGGCATCAGACTCTTTAAGTCCCGGATTATTAGGATCAGTCTGTTTATCACCATTATAAACACAAGCTGAAGAGGCATAAAAAAACCTGTCAATACCACAGTTATGTGAAGCTATCAGCAGGTGAGTATTTATAAGTACACTTATCATACAGGCTGCCTTATTGTTCTCAATAAAGCCCATCCCTCCCATGTCGGCGGCCAGATTAAAAACCTCATTATAACCATTAACAGCCTGAAAACAGTTTTCCTTCAGCCGGAGATCCAAAACCAGATTATCTGCTTTATCTGAAACCTGGTACCATTCATTCAAAGGTTTTATATCAACTGCCCGAACAATATGTCCATTCTTAATCAACTCTTTTACAAGGTGTCCTGCAATAAAACCACCCGCTCCTGTTACAACTATCTTTTTCATAATACAAAAATTTATAAATTACTAATTTCGTTCCTGACACGATAACTTACACGATAACTTTTATAATTTTTGCCGTGAAATTAATAATATTTTTTGTTCTCCAACCATTTTAAAAAGTTTTTCCCCGGGGCATAATTATAAATGACCTGGATGTAGCCATACCTGGCAAACAATTTGCAATTATCTTAAATAACTTAATTACAAGACATTAACTTTAACATCAATTCCACAACCTAATTAACCTGATTTTTGGAATATCACGGACTTTTGCACAAAGACGCAAACAATCTGGATGGAAGTACATCTTTTGTAGATATTAATCCGGTGAATGGAACAGTTATACATTATTTTTATTCCTAAAGGAAGCGGAATGCATTTTTTAAGAACCACAAAGATGATATATATTGTAAGCGAACTTCATCCAGCCACTCAATAGTCAGAGTAGATCATCATTAATGGAAATCATTGAGGAAAGGCAGGGGAAAAAATCCACCATTATCACATCACAATTACCTGTAAAAGAATGGTATGATGTTATTGGAGAAAAGACGGTATCTGATTATCCGAACTTATTTATTATGCGAAGTAGTTTTTAAAGAACACTATTAATCAATCACTTATATATATTTAGTCATCACTTTGTTAGTATAATATTTTTCTTTGTAATCTGGGTATAAGCCCTGATAACAGGTTACACTAAACATAATTATTATGCAAAACAATTTCGATTACGAAGAAATTACCTCAAAGGCATACAATTACCTTAAGGAGGAATTCTCTTACAAGTATGTTACGCTTCGCCATTACCGGAGCCGATGGCTTCCTGTCAAGGAGTATATGGAAAAAAGTAGGCTAACATTCATCAGCCCTGCAGTGTGTAATGACTTTTTACTCGAGTTTTATAAAGGCAGAACTCATGGAGAATTGACTGATAAAGAAAAACTCATTGAAAAGTCTGTTTCGGTACTGTCCGAGTATTTAGCTACCGGTTCGGTAGAGCGGAAATGTAAGGTCAGATATTTGGACGGTTCAATTGGTCTTATGATGAAGGATTTCCTCACTTTTAAGCGATTCCGTCGTTTAAGGGAAATAACGCTTGATAAGATAGAAAGCCACATGAGCAATTTTAATTTCTGGCTCTCTACGAATGGCATTTTCAGTATTAATGATATCAAGCACCATCACATTATCACCTTTATTAAAAGCCTTGATCCCCATAAAGAATCTCTTATCCACGATACCTTAATGGATTTACGCGGCTTTTTCAAATTTCTTTATGAGAAGGGGATCCTTTCCACTAATATAGCGCCCTTCATTCCCATGGATAATTATCAGAAACAGTCCAAATTACCTTCATATTATACGGAAGAAGAAATTAAAAAGCTGTTGAAATCGGTTGACAGGGGAAATATTGTAGGAAAGAGGGACTACGCTATATTAGTGCTCGCCGCATATCTTGGGTTAAGGGCATCCGATATCGCACGTCTCCGGTTCGAGAATTTACACTGGGATCAGAACACGATCATTCTCAGGCAATATAAGACGGGTAAAAATATATCCCTTCCTTTATTACCGGTGGTTGGAAACGCACTCCTTGATTATATCCAATACGGGAGGCCCAAGTCTGATGAACAGTATATCTTTTTGCTTATAATATCCCCATTCCTCCCCGTTCGGCCACAAACCATTGCTGGCATGATAAATCGCAGATTCTCCAATGCTGGGTTTAAATCAACTAACAGGAGACATGGGGGCCATGCCCTCCGCCATAGTCTTGTTAAGGAATTACTTAACAATAAACAGTCCCTTCCTGTGATAAGCGAAGTGCTCGGCCACAAAAACACAACCTCGACCAGGCATTATATACGGATAGATACCGAATCCCTTGCCCAATGCGCCTTGGAAGTCCCTCTAGTTAACCCGCACTTTTACAATCAGGAAGAAGGTATATTATGGTCATGAGCAGCAAATCATTCTGGAGTATATTCGCTCCACACATCAGCGACTTTATCGGTTTGAAGAGGAGCCTCGGGTATAAATATAAAGAAGAGGAAAGAATTCTTTATAGATTTGATCGGTTTATACTGGATCAGGGTCATACAAGCATTAGATTAACCAAAGAGATATCTGATAAATGGGCCGATGGACACCATAATGAGGCGGAGCTGACCATTTATAGTAAAATAAAGGTAGTGAAACAGTTGGCGGAATATCTCCGTGATCAGGGCATCAAAACCTATGTTCCCCAACTACCCAAATATCCAGGTAACACATTTATCCCATACATCTATACCCATGAAGAGATAAACTCATTGTTCCAGGCTTGCGACAGTCTGAGGATGAGATGTAGGAGTGTTTATTCCTGTCTTTTAATCATGCCCTGCCTGTTACGGTTACTTTATGGGACGGGTATTCGTATCAGTGAGGCTCTATCATTAAAGAATAGGGATGTTAATATTAATGGTAGATACCTGACCTTAAAGGGTACCAAAAACGGAAAAGACAGGTTGGTGCCCGTATCAAGTTCGCTTACTGCCGTCTGCAAAGACTATCTGGAACAACGAAATAAGCTTCCCCTCAGTGGTCTAAGACGTGAAAACGGGCCATTCTTTGTTTCCTTGAATGGAGGAGAATGTAAACAAGGCGCTGTACATCGCTGGTTCCGGAAGGTTCTTGTACTGGCGAGGATCCCTTTTTCGGGTAACAGAAAAGGGCCCAGGATCCATGATATCCGCCACACCTTCGCTTGTCATTCTTTCTTAAAGCTTTCTGATGAAGGTATGGACCTGTATTGTTCATGGCCCTACCTTTCGACATATCTAGGGCATCAGTCACTGGAATCCACCGAGCAATATATAAGGTTGACCTCACAAATGTATCCGGAACTGTTGAAAGATACTGACCGACTGTATGTAGATGTTCTCCCTGATATCCCGGCCAAAACTAGATGACTGCCATGAAACAAGTAAACGATTTTGCCCGGCTACTGTCTGGCTTTTTGAACAACTATCTGCCTCATGAAAAAGGAGTTAGTGCAAATACGATTAAGTCATACAGCTATACGTTCATCCTCTTTATCAAATTTATGCATGAGAACAAGAACGTACCTGCTACAAAGCTGTCATTCACTCATCTTAAAAAGGATTTGGTTGTGGGATTCCTTGATTGGCTCCAGAAAGATAGGGGCTGTGGTGAGGCTACTCGTAATCAACGATTAGCAGCCATATCTTCCTTCATTAAATATGCTGAATATATGACCCCAGACCATTTATTTGACTGTCATCAAATACTATCCATCCCTGCTAAAAAAACAGAAAGTAAGGTTCTTAATTATCTGAATATTGATGGTATGAAACTGTTGTTGCAACAACCCGACACTCAAAAAACCAAAGGGCTCCGAGATCTTGCCTTATTATCGTTGATGTATGAAAGTGCCGCAAGGGTTCAGGAAATTATTGATCTGACACCTGCCTCTCTATTCATCACAAACAAACCATATAGGGTTATCCTACATGGAAAGGGCAACAAATACAGGACAATACCTCTTCCTGATAAGCAGGTAGAACTGCTCAGACAATACATGACCCAAAGTGGTCTATTAGACAGGGAAAATGTGCAAAAACCCCTGTTCCCAAATTATCAGGGGCAGAAGATGACACGTAACGGGGTTAATAATATACTGGTTAAATATGTTAAGATGGCAAAAGAGAAAAGCCCCTCTTTGGTTCCTGATCACTTGAGTTGCCATGACATAAGGCATACCAAGGCTATGCATTTATTGGAATCAAAGGTCGAATTAATACATATTAGAAACTTCCTGGGTCACAAATCGGTATTGACTACAGAAATATACGCTCGGATGAACCCTAAATTTACTTTTGAAGCGGTAAAGAACGCGTATAAAAACATAACTGCTGATAATATACCAGCCTGGAAGGGAAATAATGAAATAATGGTAATGCTGAAAAACCTTGCTAAATGAGATAAATTATTATGTGAAGTGAATGGTGGAATTAGGACAACTAAGTTGATGGTTCACAGCACATACCATTATATTACTTCGCATAATAAATAAGTTCGGATAATCTGCATTATGCTAACATTCGCATAATGCAGACGCTATCCTTGATCGTCTTATTCATGATGCGCATGGAATAGAACTTGTCGGAGAGTCTCTTAGGCACAAACAAATAACTAAAAACCAAAAAGACAGTGAACAATTAATAGAAAATAATTAAACTTGTTTTAAACCGGAACGACTATGATAAAAATTACCTCAGGAAGAGTTAAAAGTAGGTGATTCATTTAAAATGCGATCTGGTGGTCAATATACACACATTTTCCAGTAATGACAGTTCATCATCAGGAATGCCTTATTTCCCCATTAATTTATTTTTAAGATCATTTTCAGTTAAATACCCTGCATAATGCTTATATATTATAGCAGTGTTAGCATGACCGCTTAAAGTTCGTGCGGCATCAGCACCAAACTTGGCAATATTTCTTTCAATTGCAAACCGTCTGAATGCATGTGAACTGATCGCATTTGACTTTAGCACATCAACGTATTCCATGCCTGTCAATCTGTTTTTGTAAACTTTTACAGTTTCTTCTTTAAAGACATCTTTGGCAATGTCCCGTAATACAACATTGAACCAATTATGATGCTGAAATGACCACAGATATTTACCCGGACTCCTGTCAACATATTTCCTGATAATTTTAATGGCTTCCGGATCAACCACTACAATAGTACGCTCTTTGTTTTTCTTGTGTTCAGCAAATCTTATATAAACACAATCCGGTTCAAAGCGAATATTGCTTTTTTCTATGGTCAGAAGTTCACCGATACGCAGAAGTTTATACAATTGCTTTTGGATCATACCACCCAATTCACCCCTATTAAGTGTAATTATTTATTCCAATGACAGTACCACATCACAGGGTATATTATACGATTCACCTTTGCCTTCGTTAGTAACATAATACCTTAAATAAGTTTTCTTTTCTTTACCCAGAACAACAAACTTTAACGTGAATTTTCGTATCTTCATAGTGGTAAAATTTGCAGTTTTTGATATACAGAAAATATACAATTATCCTTAAAATATACAGTTGATATACATATTTGCAAACAACTAAAAATCATATATCATTAACTATTAATAATATATCAAACATACAAAAATCATCTGAATTATAAATAAACTTCGTAAATTTACGTTTAATATAAAAATAATAAGTAATTATGAAAGAAATTAAGGAAGGCCAGAAGGCCCCTTTTTTTGACGGCACAGATCAAAGTGGTAACAAAATAAGGCTTGATGATTTCAAAGGGAAAAAGCTGGTACTTTATTTCTACCCAAAAGACAATACACCTGGATGCACTGATGAAGCATGCAACCTCAGGGATAACTACAAAGACTTACTGGCTAAAGGATTTGTTGTTCTTGGAGTAAGTCCCGACTCAGAAAAATCGCACCAGAAATTTGCAGGAAAGCATGATTTGCCTTTTCCCCTCATAGCTGATACGGAAAAGAAAATTATGACTGATTACGGAGCCTGGGGTGAGAAGAAAATGTATGGAAAGACATTTATGGGAGTGCTGCGTACAACTTTCATAATAAATGAAGAAGGGATCATTGAAAAAGTTATCAAAAAGGTAGATACCAAGAAGCACACTGAACAGATATACAAATTATACAAATAATTCAACCATTCAACCTAAGTCTATAGTATGAGTAACGAAAAGAAAGAGATCAACAAGGATAAGCTTAAAGCTCTGGAGATCACCTTGGGCAAGATTGAAAAGGATTTCGGTAAAGGTGCCATAATGAAACTGGGCGACCAGGCCGTACTGGACGTGAGGTCAATAAGTACCGGCTCCATAGGTCTTGATATGGCACTTGGTATTGGAGGTATACCAAGAGGAAGGGTTACTGAAATATACGGACCTGAAGCTTCGGGAAAAACAACACTGGCTATCCAGGTTATTGCTGAAGCACAAAAAGCAGGAGGTGTAGCAGCTATTGTTGATGCAGAACATGCCTTTGACCGGTTCTATGCAGAAAAACTGGGTGTCGACATAGACAACCTATTGATATCCCAACCCGATAATGGTGAACAGGCTCTTGAAATTGCAGATCACCTGATCCGTTCAGGCGCACTGGATATTGTTGTTATTGACTCTGTTGCTGCCCTTACACCCAAAGCAGAAATTGAGGGGGAAATGGGTGATTCCAAAATGGGCCTTCAGGCACGACTTATGTCACAGGCTCTCCGTAAACTTACAGCTAATATCAGTAAAACAAATACATGCTGTATATTCATAAACCAGCTGAGGGAAAAGATAGGCGTAATGTTCGGCAACCCTGAAACAACCACGGGAGGTAATGCCCTGAAATTTTATGCCTCGGTAAGACTCGATATACGCAGGATAAGCCAGATAAAAGAAGGTGAAGATGCAATTGGTAACCGTACCAGGGTTAAAGTGGTGAAGAATAAAGTTGCTCCCCCTTTCCGTAAAGCCGAATTTGATATTATGTACGGCGAAGGGATAAGCAAAACAGGTGAAATAATTGACATTGGTATAGAGCATAATATCCTGTCTAAAAGCGGGTCATGGTTCAGCTATGGTGACACCAAGCTTGGCCAGGGCAGAGAAGCAGTGAAGCAAATATTAACTGATAACCCTGAACTGTTAGATGAACTGAGCCTTAAAATAAAAGAAGCGCTTAAACCCAAAATTTAAAATATGAACCGTTTTTATTTGTTGACAGCATCTGCCCTGCTGATGCTGATAAGCTATTCCTGTAAGGATACCAAAAAGACAGAACAGGCTGATTTTAACCTGCAACTGACAGAACAGGAGAAAGAAGGGGGAATCATGACCCCCGAAATTTTATGGAAATTCAGACGAATGGGTAATATATGCCCTTCACCCGATGGTAAAACAGTACTTTTTACCCTCACTGACTACAACCTTGGTGACCAGGCAAGAAGAACGAATATTTTTGCATTACCCTCTGATGGCGGTGATGCTGTGCAACTGACTGATGATGGAGGTAACTCCCCTTCATGGATAATGAAAGGTGAAAAGATTGCCTTTACAAACCAGGGAAGCCTGTGGACAATGAATCCTGATGGTATAGGTAAAAAGAAAATTGAAAATCTCGCCGATTTTGAAATCTACTCGGTCTCACCACAGGATAATATGATATATTTCACCAGAAGAGTGAAACTCGATCAGACACCAAACGAAAAACATGACATGCCCCTGGCTAACATGAGAATAATTGATGACCTTTTATACAGGCACTGGAACTACTGGCATGATTATTCATACAGCCATATTTTTGTTGCTTCCTTCGATGATGAGTCAGTAAAAGGGGAAAAAGATATCATGGAAGGCCAAAAGTTTGAATCACCCACTGCTCCATGGTTCGACGGGGCAGAGATAAGCTGGGGCCCCGACGGTGAAAAAATTGCGTACACCTGTAAGAAACTCCGTGGCAAAGAGGATGCAGTAAGTACAAACACAGATATATATTTATACAACCTGGCCGATGAAAGTACCGTCAACCTCAGTGAATCAAACGAGGGCTTTGACCGTTATCCCGTTTTTTCTCCTGACGGATCAAAAATAGCCTGGCAGAGCCAGGAAGAAGATGGCTATGAATCGGACCTTGAAAGATTATTCATTTACGACTTTGCCGACCGGTCAATATCATGGGCTTCAGAAGGATGGGACTATAATATAGAGAACATTATATGGACCCCTGATGCCGGTACAATATATTTCTCCAGCCCTTACCTCGGCACTGTCCAGATCTTTAATATTAACCTCAGTACTGGTGGTATAAAACAAATAAGTAACGGGAAATATAATTTCAGCCCGGTTGATGTTTCCGGTGATAAAATAATTACAGGCATACAATCTATGTCAATGCCCACCGAGATAGCCAACGTGACTACAGCTTCAGGCGATATGAGCATTATCAGTTCGGTCAACAGCCATATTTTCGATCATATCAAAATGGGTGAAACCGAGGAAAGGTATATCAAAACAGCTGATGGCAAAAATCTGCAGATGTGGATTATTTACACTCCTGATTTTGATCCCTCAAAAAAATATCCTGCATTATTGTATTGCAAGGGAGGGCCGCAGGGTGCACTCGGACAGGGCTGGTCGTACCGCTGGAATTACCAGATGATGGCAGCAAACGGATATATAGTGGTTGCCCCTAACAGGCGTGGTAATTCAGGATTCGGCTCTGAATGGAGAGAGCAGATTTCAGGTGACTATGGTGGGAAAAATATGCAGGATTACCTTGATGCCATTGATTATATGGCTTCTGAACCTTTTATTGATGAAGAAAGGCTTGGAGCAGTGGGTGCAAGCTACGGTGGATATTCAGTCTTTTACCTGGCTGGCATTCACGAAGGCAGGTTTAAAGCTCTGATATCGCACTGTGGCATGTTTAATATTGAAAGCTGGTATGGCTCAACCGAAGAACTATGGTTCCCGAATAAG
>Ga0307379_10009839_pt1 | contig 12730 bp, 18 predicted proteins | sample UN2MG_FD_202237 | JGI IMG/M metagenome (GOLD analysis project Ga0307379, IMG submission 202237) | Soil microbial communities from Risofladan, Vaasa, Finland - UN-2 | ecosystem: Environmental > Terrestrial > Soil > Coastal area > Acid sulfate soil | place: Finland: Risofladan, Vaasa | collected... | reverse complement strand
CCGTCCGTCCGAACCCCCTCCTGTGCCCAATGGCGCGCAACCCCCGGCGCCACCCGCCGCCCCCCCACTCGCGCCTCAGTCGGACCAGCCTTCCGAGCCTGAGAACACTCCGGAAACTTCGTCTGGTTCTCAGGAAGCGGAGTAGTCAGGGCAAGCATTTCTTCCGAGGGTTCTTCTCTGGAACAAACAAAAGCCCACGGCACCTAACTCGCGCTGCGGCTACCAGTACCTCTCGCCGGGCTTCGCGCGCTACGTCCAGCTATCAGCCTTCTTGTATTCCTCGAAGCATTTCAGCAATCCAGCCATGCCCGGCTGTGAGAGGCCGTGCTCCATGCCGATGATGCCCTGGTAGCCCAGCTCGTGGATGGCCTTGAAGACATTGCGCCAGTTGACTTCGCCGGTGCCGGGTTCTTTACGCCCGGGAACGTCGCCCACCTGGAAATAGCCGATGAACTCGTAGTATCGCCGAATGTTGTTGATGAGGTTTCCTTCCGAAACCTGCTGATGATACATGTCGAAGAGGATCTTGACGTGTGGACTTCCCACCGCCGCCATGATTTCGGCCGCCTCGTCGCTGTGCACCAGGAAGTATCCGGCGTGGTCGACAAGGTGATTCAGAGGTTCCACAACGATGGTGAGTTCGGTTTTCTCCAGAATGTCAGCCGCCTGCTCCAGCCCTTCGATGACATTCCGCCGCTGGTCGCCACGCGGCGCGCCGGGAATCTCCGGCCCGGTGATCACCGTCGCGAAGTGATTTCCGATGACCTTATGATACTCGACGGCTTTATTGAGCTGCTCGACGAAAGCGCCGCGCTGTTTGGGATCGACCAGCCCGGCTTTGTTCCAGCCCGCGGGATTGGCCACGAAAATCCCCAGACCCATGCCCAGGCTGTCCATCTTCTTACGAATCTCCTCCACTTCCTGGATCGGGTGGTTGGTCAGGCCGTTGTATTCGGTGGCATCAAACCCGTGCTCGGCGAACAATTCGAGCCTCTGGGGAATAGTGAGCTCCCGGCTGAGGAAATCGAGCCGTGGCGCGTAGCGCAAGTGATATTTGCCGGCTGCTGTGGCCGGGCGGGCGTCACCCAGGGAGAGAGCAACCGCACCACCGGCCATCGTGACAGTCTTCATGAATTCCCGCCTTTTCATTGTTCCAGCTCCTCTCGTGAGGGGATCGAATCGAGCCCCGATTATTGAGGCCTGCCGTTCAGGCGGTCGTAGGCTGAGCGTGCGCAGGTTGTGCCCAGCGATTCGTGATAGAGGGATTTCAGGCCGAGGATGGCGCGGACTTCCTGGTCAAACCGCTGAAGCGTTCTGAGGTCGGTGACGCGGACGGGAAACCGCCTGCCGTTGGAGTACCAGAATTTCTGGTAACCCCGGTCTTCGAGCTCGCACCGCTGCCCGCGAATGCTGAAAAGCGGCGGGCCCAGCGGTGCCCATCCACCCCCTGCGGTCCGGGCAAGGGCTAGAGCGCAATTGTACTTCTTCACCTCGAAGGATTCCGGCTGCCTGCCGACTTCGACGACATCAAACCCGGCCTCCTTGAATTGCTTGCGCAAGTTCGGGGCCGCCATTGCCTCTGTTGCCATACCGACCGCTCCTCGTTTGGTTGACACTTTTTCGGCCGAACTCTAGAATGTCAGTGTATTTTACTGATGGCACAAAACACAAGGGCACATCTGTTTCAAGACTCCGAAGTTGTCGAGGGCCCGAGGGACGTGATTTCCCTGGTCGGGAATACTCCTCTGCTCCGATTGCAGCGGATAGGCGCGGAAGTTGCGGGCGTTGAACTCTACGCCAAGGCGGAATGGGCGAATCCGGGAGGATCGGTCAAGGACCGCCCGGCGCTGAATATCGTCCTGGAAGCCGAGCGTGCCGGCTTGTTGACAAAAGACAAGATTTTGATTGATTCGACCTCGGGCAACACGGGTATCGCCTACGCAATGATCTGCGCGGCGAGAGGTTTCCGGGCGAAGCTCTGGCTTCCCGCGAACGCCAGTGTCGAACGGAAGCGGATTCTGAAAGCCTATGGGGCGGAGCTGGTGTACACCGACCCCATGGAGGGTTCCGACGGCGCCATCCGCGGCGTGCGGCAAGCGGCCTCCGAGAATCCCCAGCTCTATTACTACGCCAACCAGTACGACAACCCGGCCAACTGGCGCGCCCATTACAACACCACCGCCCCGGAAATCTACGCGCAAACGGAAGGCCGCGTGACCCACTTCATCGCCGGCCTGGGAACCAGCGGGACGTTTGTGGGCACAGCGCGGCGGCTGAAGGAATTGAATTCGAAGATCCGTTGTATTTCATTTCAGCCCGACTCACCCTTCCACGGACTGGAAGGGATGAAGCATATGCCGACGGCCATTGTGCCGGGCATCTACGACCCGCAAGTTGCAGATGAAAACCTGGAAATGTCCACGGAAGCCGCTTACGCCATGACCCTTCGACTGGCCCGCGAGGAGGGGTTGTTGGTCGGAGTCTCGGCGGGAGCGGCGATGGTCGCGGCTTTGAAGGTGGCAAAACAGGTCGAGCGGGGCGTGGTCGTGATGATATTCCCCGACAGCGGCGACAAATACTTGAGCGAACGGTTTTGGGACGAAGGAAGATAAACAGATTGATCCATTGATTCATTGAAACATTGGTCCATTGAGGGAAGCGCGGATCCCGAGGACAGCGGCTGGAATCGGATGCAATGAGTCAATGATTCAATGAAGGAATGAATCGATTCTTCCATGGGCTTGAGGATTTCCGCAAAACACGAGGCCTTGATTCGCGACCACGCCGCCCGGGACTATCCGAACGAGTGCTGTGGGGTTCTCCTGGGCCAGGCGAACGGCGCGGACAAGGACGTTCGGGAAGTCGTGGCGCTGAAGAACTTGCGGACGGAGGCGGATAGGGCCCAGGAGCTCCTTCCCCTCGAGGAGCCGGGCAGGGAATCCGAGCGGAACCGATTCCTCGTTGACCCCAAAGACCAAATCCGCGTCGAAAAGGACGCGCGAGCGCGGGGCCTGGACATCCTGGGGTATTACCACTCCCACCCCGACCACCCGGCCCGCCCTTCAAATTATGACCGCGAACACGCTTGGCCGTGGTATTCTTATGTTATCCTCTCGGTGATAGGGGGCGAGCCGAGGGATTTGACCTGCTGGGTACTGACCGACGACCGATCCGAGTTCAGGCCTGAGCAGTTGGATGTGCCGAAACCTTAGTGCCTATCCTGCATCAGATAGCTGCGGGGGCGGACAACGAACGGGGCAAGACTCGCCGAGCAGGTTGGGTTCTAGGAGATTGAATGTCCGTGAAGGTGATCATTCCGACGCCTCTCCGGCAATATGCCGGAAAGAAGGATTCGATCGATCTCGAGGCGAAGACGGTGGCCGAAGCGCTGGCCGAGCTGACCACGCAACATGGCGACCTGCGGCGGCATCTGTTCACCGACGACGGGAAATTACGCAGTTTCGTGAATGTCTATCTGAACGACGAGGACATTCGCTACCTGCAAAAAGAGCAAACCCCCCTCCGCGACAACGATATCCTCAGCATCGTGCCTTCCATTGCCGGCGGTTTGGCCCTGCGCTGTATCTGTAGCTAGCCTGGGTTACCCCGGCACGCCGGGGTCCCGGGCGCGCTTCTCACCCGAGATTCTGAATCAATCCGGAAGAAGATGGCTGAAAACCAGGCCGCGACGATTCGCGGCGGGGAATATGGCTTCCGGAAATTCCATTTTCAGGATGAAACCGATGGGAATTATGACAGCAACGCCAACCGCTCAACTGAGTAAGGATGAAATCCTCCGCTACAGCCGCCACCTCATCATGCCGGAAGTGGGCATGGAAGGGCAGCTCAAGCTGAAAAGGGCCAAGGTGCTCTGCGTGGGGACGGGAGGCTTGGGCTCGCCACTGGCGCTGTATCTGGCGGCCGCCGGCATCGGCAAGCTCGGCATCGTGGATTTCGACGTCGTCGATTTCACCAACCTGCAACGGCAGGTTATCCACGGCACCAACGACGTCGGGCGGTCGAAACTCGAGTCGGCGCGGGAGACGATTCACGAAATCAATCCGCACGTCGAAGTGGAGACCTACGAGACGCGCCTGACATCGGCCAACGCCCTCGACATTATCAAAGACTACGACATCGTCGCCGACGGGACGGATAATTTCCCCACCCGCTATCTCGTCAACGACGCCTGTGTGCTCTTGGGCAAGCCAAACGTTTACGGCAGCGTCTTCCGCTTCGAGGGGCAAGCCTCGGTGTTCTATGCCAAGGAAGGCCCGTGCTACCGCTGCCTTTATCCCGAGCCGCCTCCGCCCGGCCTGGTGCCGAGCTGCGCGGAAGGTGGGGTCATCGGCGTTCTGCCGGGCATCATCGGCTCAATTCAGGCGCTTCAGACCATCAAGCTGGTGCTCGGGAAGGGGCAGACGCTCATCGGCCGGCTCTTGCTCTTCGACGCGCTGAACCTGAAATTCCGTGAACTCAAGCTGCGGAAGAATCCGCATTGCGCGCTGTGCGGCAAGAACCCCACAATCACCGAGCTGATCGACTACGAAGAATTTTGCGGTATCCGCGGCGAAGAACACGTCCCCCTCACGACAGTCCCCGAGGTGACGGCGGCGGACGTGAAGAAGATGATCGACGAAAAGAAGCCTTTCGTACTCGTTGACGTCCGCGAACCGCACGAGGTCGACATCTGCCGGATTCCCGATTCCACGCTGATTCCGCTCGGCGACCTGCCGAGCCGGATGCACGAGCTTAATTCGGCGGACGAGATTGTGGTCTACTGCCGGGTCGGCGTGCGGAGCGCCAGGGCCGTCGAACTGCTGATGAAGGCCGGCTTCCGCAAGATCCACAACCTCAAGGGAGGGGTTCTGGCCTGGGCAGATCAGGTGGATCCGTCCATGCCCAAGTACTGAGCCTTCGCCTCTATCCGGAATGTCAGCCCGACGGGGCCGCGACACGCTGAGATGTTCGCGCCCTCGACGGGCTGACACTCATTACCCACTTCCCGTTATAATGTCTCCGGTCGTTTCGAGCTCTCTCAGAGATGAAGTGTTCGTGTTCTCCGGGGCGTCGCAGTCTTCTGCGCGTCAGCCGGGGACCCAATCCAAACTCACGCTGGGAGGTCGTTAATGCCCTTGAAAATTGGAGACGAGGCGCCGGACTTCAAGCTGGCTTCGGCAACGGGAGACAAGCGAGGAGAATTCCACCTTTCGGCGCAGAAAGGCAAGAACGTCGTCATTCTTTTCTACGCGCTCGATTTCACCCCGGTCTGACAGGCGGAGTTGTCGGCGATTCAGGCGGATCTCGCCAAGTTCGCCGGCTCGAACGCCCAGGTCGTGGGCGTCAATACGGACACCGTTTTTTCGCACATCGCTTTCCAGAAATCCCTCGGCGGTCTCAGCTTTCCGCTGGCGAGCGACCGCTGGCCGTACGCAAAGACGGCGGAGGCATACGGCCTTTTTCCGCCGACCAAGCACGATTTTGCTTTCGTGAACGACCGCGCGGTGTTCATCGTCGATAAAGACGGGAAGATTGCCTGGTCGAAGGTCTACGAGCTGGGACGGCAGCCCGATAACGCCGAGATTCTGGACGCGCTGCGAAAACTTGTCTGAGCTACTGTGTAGACGAACTCCGTGTGTGCCGGGGAAGGGAACCGGATGGACCTCGCTTCCGCCGTCAGGAAATACCTGGAAGTTGCCGGGGGGTTTGACCGGCCGGTGCACCTTTCGGCGTTCGGCCTCTCCAAGGAAGAGACGGAGACGGCGGTTTCCGTCTGGGACGAGGACTACCAGATCAGTCGCTACATGCTGCTTTCCCGGGAAAGAGACGAAGCGCTCGAGTCTTTTCCTGCCGAGTCGCGCGTATACCTCATCAACGGGTTCGAGTGTACCCACCTGAGCTTTCATTCCGACATCCAGAAACTTCTCGATCCGGCGGCCCATTAAGGCGCCATGCGGTCACCGCTTAGGGAAAGCAAGAAGCGCGGCGAGGTGATTACATCCCCGCCGCGCTTCCAATTCGGTTGAATCTCAGCCGACACTTACTCGGCGTTGTTACCAGCCGCAGCCGCTGCAGTGGCCGCGCCCTTGATGGTGACGGCCCCAGCACCCGCCGCGCCCTCCGCGCCGCGGGCCATCCCAGTTACCTCCGCCGGGACCGCTGCGGAAGCCGCGCCGTCCCATACCACTGGGCGGCGGAACGGCGATGCCCTGCGAGCGCAACGACCGCCGCAAGCTGCGATACTCGGAGCGGGTCTGGTACACCTTGCCCATTGCCTGGTCGGCTTGGTCGCTGTCCCAGCCGAATTCGGTGATGGCCGCGTGCACGGCAGCGCGCTCTGTTTGCAGTTGATCTTCGAGCGCCTTGAATTGATCGAGCTGCTTCTGTTGGTCAGCGGTGGCTTGGGGCGCAGCTTGCGGGTCCGGTGATTGGCCCAGGGCCTTCGGTACGGCCCAGCCTGCCAGCAAGAGCACCGTCCCCAAGGCCGCCGCGAGAGTGATTGAACGAGCGCGTTTCATCTCATCCTCCAGGGAATCCGAAAATCGGGCGGATGCGGGGCATCCGACCCCCTATAAGTTGGGGCTAAAACCCCGGCCCACCGCGTCCTCCACGGCTGCCGGTGCTGCGCGAGCCGCCCTGCGAACCGCCGACTGAGCCCGAGCCGCCTATTCCGCCGCGCTGTCCGCTGCCCATCCCGGGCTGCCCGATGCCCGTGCCGGGTTCGTGGATGCGCTGGCGTTCCTGCGCGCGCTGTTGAGCTTTCTCCTGCTTCTGAACTTGCTTCATCTCTTGTTTCGCAGCGCGAATTTGCTCACGCGTCTGGTTCCGCTGTTGACGCGCTTCCTGAGCTTGCGAGCTGTTTTTGCCGTATTGTTTTTGCGCCGCCCGCACCTGATCGCGGCTCTGCTTCTGTTGCTTTTCGAGATCGCGGATGCGCTCGCGCAGCCGGTCGCGATCCTGGGTCAGTAGCCGATCCTGGGTTTGAAGGCGATCCTGGTCCTGCGACTGAATCCGATCGCGGTCCTGTTGCTGGATGGGCTCCTGAGCCGCCGCCGGGAAGGCCGTAACTGCGGCGACCAGGATGACGCCCGCGGAAATAGTGAAAGACTTGCGGATGATCTGGCTGAACTTCGAGAATTTCGTCATTGGTGAATCCTCCTGTCTCAAGTGTGGCCTCAACCGTATGAACACCGGGGAACACGGGAAGTTGCGGGGACAAAGAGTCCGCAGACTGGGTGACACGTGTTGTATCTGATCGCCAATGGGGAAATGCTGAGTCGGGCGTAAACCTGCGCCGACCCAACGCCTCGCAAGTCGTGGTAGCATGCGTAGTCCGGGCAACAGAAGTCTCAACAGGGAAGGAAGTATGAAGGTCGCGGTCACAGGGGCGGCGGGTTTGTTCGGATGTGGGCTGGTGCAGGTTTTCTCCGAGCGCCATGAAGTGATTCCGCTCACTCGCGCCGAAGCCGACATAACGAAATCCGAGGAAGTTCGCGCCGCGCTGGCGAAAGCCGCGCCGGACGTCGTAGTGCATCCCGCGGGGATTCCCGACCTGGACATTTGCGAGGCCGACCCGGCCAAAGGTTTTTTGGTGAATTTCCACGCCGTGCGCCACGTAGTCGATGCGGCGCGGGAATTGGGCGCAGCCGTCGCCTACATCTCCACTGACGCGGTCTTCGACGGCAAAAAACAAACACCCTACCTTGAAACCGATGCCACTCACCCGCTTACCGTTTACGGCCGGACCAAGTTGCGTGGGGAAGAAATAACCCGAACCCTTCCAGCACACTTCATCTTTCGCGTTTCGGTGCTTTTCGGGCCGGGAAAGACCAACTTCATCGAGAAGGGCCTGCGCAAGATCGCAGCCGGTGCAGACTACGAGGTCGCCGCCGACCAGGTGGGCTCGGCCACCTACACCGTGGACGCGGCGCGAAAAATCATGGAAGTGGTGGAGGCGCGTCGCTACGGCCTTTATCACCTCTCGAACACGGGCGCTTGCAGCCGATACGAGCTCGCCCGGCGCGCGGCCGAACTCGCGGGGCTCGACGCGGCGAAGGTCGTGGGCAAGCCTTCCGCTGAGATGGGCCGGCGCGCCCCGCGGCTGAAGTACGCGGTCATGGAACTGGGGGCACTCGCGAACGCGGGGTTCGCGCTGCCGCGCCCCTGGGAGGACGCCTTGGCCGACTATGTAGCTAGCCTTTCCCCCACCGGCTCCCCGCGTTAGGCAGGGGCCGCAATGCGCCGCTTCTGCCAGCGCAAAAGGGGGCTTTGTTTTGATGGAGGAGGCATAGATTTTCAGTCGTTCCCTGACCCCGGTGACGGGATTCGTGCATGTAAGAATCACTAACTTTTTGCATCGCCGTTTTATTTTCAATAACATAGCGGCTTTGTTTTCGCGTTTTGGGGCGTCCTGCGTTGGGCCCCATTTCCTTTTTCACCTGCCGCGCGCTGCACAGGGTTCGTATCCTGCCTCGCAGGCCGGGGAAGCGGGCGGCGCGCTCGTGTTAGGCTATTACAGTAGTCTACACTATCTGGCCCGATTCGTCAAGGAGGTTGGTCGGGAGGCGAGCAAGGTCACGGCCGAGGCGGTGGTTCCACAGGGGGGAGAGGCCTTCAGGAAGCGGCCTTGGGGGAATTGGAGAGGCCGAGAAGGTGGTGGAGGCTGGTCCACAATTCCTGCACGAGGCGGTTACTTTTCACATGGGGCAGGCACTGTTTTTCGACCCAATCCATCACCTTCGGGTCGGTCACTTCTCCGGTAATCACCAGAACTCGGTCCACGAGGTTTGGGCGAAGCTCGCGAATCTCGGAGACCACGTGGTCGGGCTCGAGGTTCGTGCAGCGGAGGTCAAGGAGCACGGCGTCAAAGCGTTCCCGGCTGATCATCGAGAGCGCCTGCTGGCCGGTGTAAGCAATGTCGCCTTCGCATCCCAGACCGGCGAGCAGTACGTAGAGCAAGTTACGGATGGAAGGCTCATCCTCGATGATCAGGACTTTGCGTTTTCCGCCTCCCACAGCCAAAGGGTACTCCGAACGGCCTTAACGCAGCCAGATTCCACACACCAACCGTCCGGTTTAGAGCTACCGAATGGTCGGCTGCTGAAAACGTTTACGCCTTATTTACCTAAAATGTCAAGAAGAATATAGGGGATAGAGCGATTCCAAAGCGCATTCAGATTGCAAAGTCACCATCAGTAATCACGTGTGTAAGTGGCATCATGTCTGCAATGAGGCTGCCCGGCGCTGGTGGGGTGTGCCTAAGTTGCTCATCACATTACTCATAGCGCAACGCCTGGACGGGGTCCAGGCGGGCGGCGCGTCGTGCCGGGTAATAGCCGAAGAAGATGCCGACTCCGGCTGAGACCGCCAAGGCGAAAGCGATGGAAATAGCGGAGAGGGGGATCTTCAGGCCAAAGACCGCGGTCAGGAGCACGGGGATACCTGACCCTATCAACGTGCCGATGATACCTCCTGCCAGACTGATAACCAGGGCTTCCAGCAGGAACACGTCCAGGATCTGCCGCTGGCGGGCGCCCAAAGCCTTGCGGATACCGATCTCCGGCGTTCGCTCTCGCACGGTGACCAGCATGATGTTCATGATGCCGACGCCCCCCACGACGAGAGAAATGGCGGAAACGACCACCACCACCAAGATGAGGCCGAAGGAGACGCGATGGATGACTTCAAGAACTTCACCGAGATTTCCCACGCGGTAGATGACTCCCGGCCCATGATTTGCAGCCAGAATCCGCGCGACCTGCCGCGTGGCGCGGTCGACCAGCGAGCGATCCCGGGCTTGACCGTAAATGCGGTCGATGCGATTGCTGTTGGTCATGGAGCGGAGGACGCTCAGGGGGACAATGATCGTATTCTCGGAAAGCTCGGTAGGGATGCTGAAACTCTCGACGTCCTGAAAAACACCCACCACCTGAAAGTCCACCGTCTCAACACGCAGCAACCGATCCAGGCGCCGGCCTCTGCCGTAGAGCTTTTGGGCCAGGGATTCCGAGAGCACGCAGACCTTGCGGCGATTCGTGAAGTCGAGGTCGCTGATGAATCGGCCTTCGCGAACCACGATGTTGCGCGCCCGCGCGTAGACGCCGTCGGTGCCCACCAGGGTCACGTCGTACTCCTCACCGCGGATATCGAGGAGGGTATAGACGCTGGCGAGGCGGCTCACCTGATAGAGGGCTGTGGCTCGCTGGGCGATGCCGCTATAGTCGTATTCGGTCAGGTCGTGGGGAGAAGGGGTTGGGCCGTCGTACCAGGCATAGACGAGATTGGACCCCAGCGATTCGAGTTGCCGGACGGCGTAGTCGCGGCCGGCGAGTCCTACCGAGGCCACAGCGACCACCGCCCCCGAGCCGATCATCAGTCCCAGCATCGTCAGCAGGGACCGCCAGGGATTGCGCTCAAGATCGTGAACCACCTGGTGAAGAAGGCTGGGGAATGAAGTGAGGGGCCACGATTCCACCTGGGTGGCCAAGGCGTCGGCGGGTTTTGTTCGACGCGAATTCATCGAGGGCTTCGCAAACGGAGAAGGGGCCTGCTTCGGCGGTCAGGGCGCAGGGTCAGGCTCCACCGCCAGACGGGATTCCCATGGCATCCCCGGGAGTTGTCACCCCGATCCGGAATTCCCGGTCGTGCCCCGGCAGGATTCGTCCCTTCAGAGCGAGGATGCGGGCGCGATCGCGAGCGGACTGCGCCTTGCTGTGCGGAATCATGGTCAGAACCTTCTCGTCGTGGTTTCGGCTCAGCAAGGCGTCGCCAGTGATGACGGTGGGCTCGCTCGCGCGGTGAACGATGACGGAGAGGTTTCCCGGAACGTGCCCGGAGGTGACCAGCGGCTCCAGGTTATCGGGAAGGGGATGGGTCTCTGCCCCACGAAACCGCGAGCGGTCACCCAGCCGCGCCGGGTCCCACCAGCGCAAGGCGATCTTGCGCGACTTCTGCATGTGCTTCCGGGCTCGCTCGTACTGAAACGTTTCCGGGTAATATCGCAGGATCATCTGTTCCCACTTCGCGTCATCCACAAGGTCGGAGTAAAGAGATCGGCACCAATCGTGAGACTCCTGGGTGGCATAAATGGCGCATTGGGGAAACAATGAGTTGTTGAGGACGTGATCGACGTGGAAGTGCGTGTTGATGAGCCCGGTGACGTCCTCCGGCGCGAGGCCGCGGGCGCGCAGGGCACTCACCAGCCGGTAGGCTCCGCGGGGAAGTCCGGTATCCACTACGATGCGCTGCCGCCCGTTTGAAAGCAGAACGGAAGTGGCCCCGCGCCAGCTTCCCGTCAAGAGCACGTCGACTTTCCAGTTTGACCCTCGCATTCAGATCCCTGCTCGTCTTTCTCGGGATATTCGAGCAGGAACTTGTGCGGGGGAGGTTCCAAATGGACGCTGCAACGGTGTCGTCCGGTTCATGAATCCATCTCCGTCCAGTCAGGGGATTGGCACCCGGCGGTGTGGCAAGGGGGCGCAAGTGGCGGTGCCGGAGGGGGAAAGCAGTTGACAAAACTGGGGTTGTCCGTTAGAAATAGAAGTTTGCATTCTGCCAATCGGAACGGAGAGTGGAGTGGGGACTTACCAGGCAAAGGTGCGCCGGGGAAAAATGCGATGGCGGCTCCTCGACGCTGAGGGGCGCGTCCTGGGCCGCCTAGCTTCGCGGGCCGCGCGCGTCCTGGCCGGGAAGGAACGGCCGGACTACACGCCGCACGTTGACCCTCGCGACGGATTAATCATCATCAACGCGGAAAAGATTCGCCTCACCGGTAGGAAGCTCGAACAGAAGTTTTACCGGCACCACACGGGATACCCGGGTGGGCTGAGGGAAACCTCGGCGCGCGAGCTCCTGGCATCCCACCCGGAGCGTCTGCTGCGGGAAGCCATTCGCGGCATGCTCCCCAAGACGCGTCTGGGCGAACGAATGTCGCGCCGGTTGAAAGTCTACGTCGGGCCCACGCATCCCCACGCGGGCCAGAAGCCGGAGCAGCTCTCCTTTGACCGGTAGTCGGAATCCCCACGGATCTTAGTTTGGAGAAGGAGTCGGAGTGAACGAGTCGGTGCAGTTTCGCGCCACGGGCCGGCGCAAGACGTCAGTGGCCCGGGTCATCCTGCGGCCGGGTGAGGGCGAGGTGAAGGTCAACGGCCGGACATTTGAGGATTACTTTCCTTCCGAAGCGCTGAGAATGATCGTGCAGCAACCGCTTGTGGAGACGGAGCATCAGGGGCAATTCAACATCCTGGTCAATGCCTTCGGGGGCGGCGTCCACGGGCAGGCGGGAGCGGCGCGGCTGGGTATCGCGCGCGCGCTGCTGGTTTTCAATCCCGAGCTGCGGCCGAAGCTGCGCCAAGGGGGGTTCCTTACCCGCGACCCGCGCGCCAAGGAACGGAAGAAGTACGGGCAAAAAGGCGCCCGCAAACGGTTCCAGTTCTCGAAGCGTTAAAGGCAGTGGCGAGTGACAAGTGACGAGTGACAAGCGGGAATTCAGGAGTCGGAATTCAGGAGGCAGGAGTCAGAATGCCTCGCCGACAGCATTTCTGCGGTGAATGGGTGATTTGACCGTTTTCCCTCTGAGTTCTTCCTCGTCACTTGTCACCGGCCACTTGGCACTGTTCTTGACCAAGGAGGAGTTTTGTCGAATATCACGATGAAGGAATTTCTGGAGGCCGGCGTTCACTTCGGCCACCAGACCCGCCGCTGGAATCCCAAGAGGAAGGAGTACATCTAC
>Ga0307379_10009838_pt1 | contig 12731 bp, 20 predicted proteins | sample UN2MG_FD_202237 | JGI IMG/M metagenome (GOLD analysis project Ga0307379, IMG submission 202237) | Soil microbial communities from Risofladan, Vaasa, Finland - UN-2 | ecosystem: Environmental > Terrestrial > Soil > Coastal area > Acid sulfate soil | place: Finland: Risofladan, Vaasa | collected... | reverse complement strand
GCCTCGGCTTGCGCGGCCCCTGCCCCGGGTACAGGTACGCTGTCTCCGCGCTGGCCTCGCTCTGCTCTCCCGTGCAGGCGTCGCCGGTCCACGCATGGCCGACGTAGGACTCGCGGTTGCCCGTGTCGCTGACGCTCACCCTCGCCTCGTAGCGCAGGTCGCAGGCGTCCGTAGCAGCGCAGGCGACCTGAACCCCGGTCGTCGCATGGGCGATGGACACCGAGCGCGCGGCTGGTGTGAGCGGGACGCCTTGCGCGTCGAGCGCCGGGCACGGTGCGGCGAACGCGAACACGTACTCGCTGCCCACCTTCGGCGGGAACACGGTCTGGGCTGCGGCGGCGGTCGCCAGCAGCAGGGTCACGATGATTGCTCGCCTCATGTCTTTTCTCCTTCATTCTGACGGGATGATCGGTCTGGACATGTTCTGGGACTTCGCCTGAGCCAAGCCCTCATCTCGGTCCTCCTCCTTCACGACCACCGTGCTCCCTACGTGCCGCAGCTTCCCCTCGATAGGGCGCCACGTCTGGAATGACACTCTGCCGTGGTTCACGGGCCACTCGACGACGAAGGCGCTGCTGCCCTCAATCGGATGTCTGATCGGTCCCATTCCCTACCCCTTTCTTGACGCTGTCCATCAGCGGGCTCTCCTTGTGCAGAATCGTCGCTATCGGCTTGTCGGCCCCTGTCATGAAGATGTGCAGCGGAGCCCCGGCCCTCGCCAGGGACTCCAGCATGAGTGCCACCTCGGGCGGCAGCGTCTCTGTGCTCTGCCCGTCCCAGTCGAAATCCAGGAAGATGTTGCAGGCGTTGGTCAGCTCGTTGGGCAGGACCACGACCACCCCGCTCTTGTCCGGTCGGTGGTTATCGGTGCCGAACCCGAACCTCCAGCCGCAGAAGAACTGGCGGCAGATCTGCGGACGGAGATCATGGATCTTGCACCCTCCCCCGTCAGGCATGAGGTGATGGCAGGCTACGCCGGCAGCCTTCTGTAGATCCTGGACGGCCAGGACCGTGCAGCAGGCGTCGCAATCCCCGCACTCCCGCTGCCTGGCCACCTCCCCCCAGTCATCCGGGAGTATCGCGGCCAGATCCTCGGGGAAGTCGCTCACATCGACCACCGCATAGAGACTCCAATGAGAACACCTAGCCCTGTCGTGAGCACCCATTTGATCACGACGACCTCGGCAAGAAGGCTCTCCAGGGGGGTTTCCTGTCTCACTTCATCTTCTCCTTCAGAAGGTTCATGTTCTCCTTCAGGTCGAGTAGTAGGGTGAAAACCCCCCAGGCGAGCTGGATCTGCTCGTAGGAGAGCTTCTGGTGGACGAATGAGGCGCTGTGCCGTGAAAAGCGCACGATGTGGGCCTCCCGGACCTCCCGCTCCTCCTTCTGTTCGACCAGCTTCGCGTAGGCTGCCACCTGCAGGTACGCCTCCGTGTAGATCCCCGATCCCGTCTTCCAGTCGGCCACTCCTAGGTTCTCGCCGCTGAAGATGCCCCAGGAGTCCGGAGTGCCCCCGAACATCATCTCCGGGTGGACGAGGTGGATCTCCCCGTGCCAGTGCTCGTACTTGTAGCCCTCCGTCCAGGCCAGGAAGGACTCGAAGCCGGTGAGGGCTTTCTGCCTCACATCCTCGTCCTTCACCTTCTCCAGGGGCTTGGTGTGGGGAGAACCCCCCAGCCAGGCCTCGATCATGTCGTGGACCAGCGTCCCAGCATCTGCCGCCGAGGCTGTCTTCGTACGGAACGTAGGAGCCTCTGAGAGCGTTTTATCCAGAAATGCGTGGTAGGAGACCAGATCCGCGATATCTCCCTCCTGAGCCTTCCTGAGAGGCTCTACGAGCAGCTCCCTGTTGAGCTTGGCCGCCCAGGGGATCAGGGCAGGCTTATCGAGCTGTCCGATCACCTGGGTGACGGAGGGGACCTTGATCCCGTCCACGAAGTATCCACCCCTAGCTGTTGCCATCGTCATTCTCCTTGTCGGTTCGCGCTTCGATGCGCTTTTTGCAGGTTTTCAGGTATTCGAGGCGCTGCTTGTCCAGCGGAGAAGCATCCTCGGAGCCCTCGATCTTCTTGATCATCCAGTCCATGTAGGAGTGGCGGCCCCCTCCCACCTCTGCGGGCTTGTCGCACCAGGCGGCGGTCTTCTGGCCGATCTTCTCTCGGACCTCCGAACCGCCCTCGACCAGCTCCTTCCAGGTGTACGGACTGTACTTTCCGAACCCTACGGGTTGGAGGTAGGCGGGGACGACAGGGTCGTCTTGCGGAGGCGCGTCGTCGTCCTGGGTGGCCTTCGGCTTGGACTGGCTCTTCTTGGGGGCCTCCCCCTCCATCTTCATATCCTCGACGTCCTGGCTGAAGATCTCCGAGAGGCCTCCGAAGGAGAGCACGGCGTCGATGGCCCCGCTCTTTTTCGCCATCTTCAGCGCCTTGTTCAGGTCCCCGTCGTCGTCAGCCACCCTGCGGGCACCCACTCCCTCAGCCTGTACGTTGCCTCCAGCGTCGATGAGGATGCAGCGCAGGATGATCTGCTTGATGTCCCGTCCCTCCACCGCTGCGCGCTCGTACTCAGGTAGGGCGGGCCAGTGAGGCACCACCCCGAGGCGGCCCCAGATCTTCTCGGCTCCTGCCTTGAAGAGGCCCGGCTTGCTCCAGCCTCCGCGGGTCCAGACCCTCCCGTAGTCGGCAATCGGCTGCATCGCGTGGAGGGCAGGGTCATAGTTCGGATTCTCCCTCCACGAGCCACCCTGCTGGGTGCGCTGGCGCTGCGGCGCGTCAGGGAAACAGCGCGGCGTCCCATCTATTAGAGAGGCGCGAATCCAATCGAGCAGCTTCTGCCGGTTCGCCTCTCGGGCGTCGAGCTTGAGGCCGAACTCCTCCGGCGACAGGTCGAACATCGACGCGGACGGTCTGATTGTGAGCACCGAGCCTGGCCCTACATTACGGATCTCATCTAGGCTCGGACCGCCATCCACCACCACTGTCTCGCCTTTTTGTCCCGCCATTCATTCCCCTTTGTTGCAATTCGTTGCGCAACGTGTAGCCTATCACCATGGAAAAAACACGCAAGCTCTCGGACCGATTGATCGAGGCGCGGAAGAAGCGTGGGTGGAGCGTCGAGGAGGCGGCGAAGCGCGCCAATATGCACCACTACGCACTACGCAATCTGGAGGGCGCCATCCCTGGGAGGGTTCCACCCCGGGGAGGTGACATCAAGGTCTGGACGATGCTCGAACTGACGCGCATCTACTGGCCTGACCTCCAGGTGGACGACTGGGTAGACCGTCGCACCCTGCTGCGCTTTACCCCGCGGGATTCCAGCGCGAAGGAGACGCTGAAGTATGGGAGGAAGCGCGATATTGGCTTGAACGACGAGTAGCGCCGTGGCACGATAGGCTTCTCTGTATAGGGGGTGAGATGGATAAGCCGGTACTCGCTCCGGCGTTCTACGAAGAGCTTGCTTCGGAGAACCCGCTGGGGATCAAGATGAGCGTTGGTGACGTTGCAGCCTGGTGGCACTTCATCGCATGGCCGAGATACAAGACCTACCAATACCGCAGTCACAAGCGAGCCATCCGTCGGTGGTGGGCGAACGTCACGATGGGCGACATAGAGAGAGCCAGGGAATCCAGGCAGCGCCACTTCGAGGAGCGCGAGCAGGAAATCCAGGACTCTCTCCAATGAATCTAAGCGATTACGTTGGTCCCGAGTTCTACGATTCGAAGAAGTGGCAGCCAGGGTTCAAGGCGTGGGTCGCGCTCTCCACATCGCTGCGAGAGTTCACGTCGAACCAGGAACACAAGATCGACTTCGACAAGCCAGCCGAAGACAATCTGCCCCGGTTCCCATCTACCCTCCACTACATCGAGCGCCAGTGCGGCGGCTTCTACGGGCTTACCGTTCTCCTCGGTGCCCAGAAGTGCGGAAAGACCATGCTGGCCCTGGCCTCCTGTATCGAGGCTGCAGCCACCATGACGTGGCAGGTCGTCTACTTCTCTGCGGAGCTAGACGAGCACGAGATCTCGCTCCGCCTGAAACGCTACTTCGATGCCAACCCCGGTTCACTCGACTGCGAGCACTTCCTGCACGTCGTCCACGTCGGGAAGGGGCAGGGGCCGGAGGATCTCGTAACTGACATCGAGTCATGCACCGATCCCGAGGGGCCTCCCATCCTTATATGCCTCGACTCCATCAACACCATCGCCGAGCTAAGCGGGCGCGAGTACCTGAAGACGCTCAAGGACTACGCGTTGTGGGCGATGATGTCCCGGCGCATGTCGAACGGGGCGGCATCCTTCCTGATCGTCTCCGAGACGAACGTCGGCGGCGGCGCGAAGGGCGGGAAGCTGGAGTTCTGGGGAGACGTCGTCGTGAAGATGAAGAAGGCCTCGGACACGAACACCGGGATTGTCCCCGTGAAGATGGACCTCACGGCCTCCCGCAGGACCGGTGGCGAGGGCTTCATGGGCACCTACTACCGGAACATGGCCCGGGGGCGCTTCCAGAAAGAAGAGGAAATCGAGGCGCCCCGCATAGTTAGCGCCGGCCGCTCGAACTGGTACGATGACCTCTAAGGAGGTCCGTACATGGCCGATGCCAATCTCTCAGCGATGCTGGGTACTGACTGCGCCAGGCTGGTTCACGATGCGCTCCCGAGGATAGAGAAGCAGATCTACAGCGGCGCCAAACAGGCGACCGTGAACATCCGCTTCGTCTTCACCAGCAAGAAGGGCGAAATCTCGGTTCAGGTGGCTGGCAGCGAGAAGATCGCAGCCCCGGTTCACGAGAGGAAGCTCCTCTCTGGCCAGCAGGGACAGCTCTCCCTGTTCGAGAACGACTAGCGATGAGCGTGGCGTGGAAGGCGTTCGAGCTACGCGTCGCGAAGCTGTTCGGCGGGCGCAGGCGAGGCCCCGATACCCGTGGGGCTCGCGGAGGGAAGAACGACATCATCTGCGAGGTGTGGTCCCCCGAGTGTGCGCTGCTGCAAACAGCATCCTACTCCCACATCCTCGGCAAGGCGAAGCAGTCCGAGAGGAACTGCGTGGAAAATCACGTACCCATAGCGATCGTGAAGAAGAAGTACACCGAAGATGCTGATTCGCTGGTGGTGATGAGACTGGCGACTTTCGCGGAATGGTTTCTCAACCCCGGTTCATCTTACTCTCGTCTCCCTGCGCGCGAAAACGAAAAGCGACCGGATCGACGGATTGGATCTTCGCCCGCGAGACCCCGGAAGCTAGTTAGTGTAGATCGCGAGGGCGACGCCCAGCAGGTTGATAATCCCTCCGATTAGCATACCTAGGCATACCCACTTCGCCGCTTCGCTGATCTTCACCGGACGATCACCTCCGCCGTCATGTGCTCGGCTATCGCCCTGGCGTGACCCGCTTCCGCCGCTTCCCAGGTTGCATACCTGTAGGTGTTCTCACCGTCCAGCGCCTTGCCGTTCGCGTCAAAGACCATCGTCTCGAATAGCTCAGGCTTTTGCCGCGGCATCGCGTAGTTCAGCCCCAGGAAGACAGTCGAGATAACCTTACCGTCGGGCATCTCGGTGCGTGCTACGCGTCGATCCGCCGTCTCGAACCACTCCGCCCACTCTAGAAGCTCTGCCTTAACAATCTTGTGGCCGTCGAGGATGTAGTATTCGATGCCTACCTCGACCTTGTCCTTCTTGCTCATCGTTGCCTCCTTTGCGGGGCAGCGTGACTGGTACGTGCCACGCTGCCCCTAGCCCAGGGCCGACTGATACCACCCCAGTCGGGTCGGGCTTATCCTTGTTTCGCCAGCCACTCGGCTGCGTTGTCTACCCTGATCTTCGCTTCCTTCTCATCCTGGTCAGCCTTGGCCTTCCTCTCCCTGGCAGCCATCGCTGCCTTAGCCTTGTGCTTGTTCCTGGCAGCCTTCTCCGCCTCGGCGAAGATTGGGGGCCGAACGGTGCCAGGCTGTTCGACTAGCGCGTGGGTGCCTTGCACGAACTCCAGGGAACCCCCTCGGACGTAACAGTGGCACAAGTCTGCGCCAGGGTCGTAATCGTCATCATAACTTTCGACCTTCCCGCTACCTTCCAGCTCAAACCAGCAAGGGATGAGCGTTGGGGCAGTCTCGCTGCCGTTCCACTCATGGCTGTCCAGGTACCCAGAACCTCCTCCGCCCACTCTTACTCTGGCAACGTGCGGCCTGTCGCAGCCAGGGCACCACCATGTCATGTTCTTGTATATCTTCCCAGCGTCAGAGAAGATGAACCTTCCAGCGAGCTGAACACCGTTCTTCTTGAGGCATTCTTCGCAGGTTGCGCGATCAATTCGTTCACGTTCGAGAACGAACCTGGGCTCCGTTTCCCCACAATCGACAACCCAATTTCCTTTCACAATTTCTCCGGTGTGCATCACTCGCATGGGCTTCTCCTGTCTGCACTGAGCCTCGCATGTTCCTCGATGGCTTCGTAGATCGGGGAAAGCTTGACCTTTCTTCCCCTAAGCTCGTGGGTGCTGTCGTCTAGGTAGGAGATGACGCTCCCGTCCAGGAATAGGTGGCACCTCGTCTTATCTGTGAACCTGGAGGCGTAGCTCGGAGAGATGCTGATCCCACCTCCCTTGCTGTATCTCCACGTCCATCGAAGATCATTCCACCATGCCCTTGCCTTCGAGGTGTCCCACGGATTCCATGCACGTACCACAGGGTAGAACGCCGTGTTTTTGTAGACTGCCGTGACGCTGTGCGTAGATCGGCATCCTTGGCACCAGAAGGTGATGATGTACGGATCATCTTCGCCTTCGCAAGGTACAGCGATGATGCCAGGATCAGACGGAGCGCCTACGCTGTCTTCTTCTTCTCCCACGGCACGTCCACAGGGGTTGCCTTGCCAGTCTCCACGTCGAAACAGGCTTCCGAATAGGCCAGCTCCCCGCTCGCGTACAGGAAGAACGCGTTGAGCATCGTGCTCGCCGTCGCCAGGTTTGTGAACATCACTTGCGGGATGCCAGCGGCTACCGCGTCTCCACATGCCAGTGCCTCCTCTCTCTCCTTGGGATTCATGTCCCTGGGATGCTTGATCTCCGGGTGGTAGTGGTCGATGGGAGGAGTCTCGTCCTCCCCTTCCGACCTGAGATGGATCTGCACGTTTCCCCACGTACCGCGCTGGTACTGACCCTGCACGATGCCGACTCCGTCGTTCCCTCCTGAGATGAGGCAAGCGTTGTCGAGCTTCGCCATGTGGTCAGATACCTGCTTACGCGTCTTGTGGTTGTCCACACAGAGCATCACCACGTCGTCCTCACCGATCATGTCGTCGATGTTCTTCGGAGTGATGTAGCTCGGGTAGATGGACACCTTGCACTCGGTTTCTGCCGTGAGGTTCTTCAGTTCCATCTGCATGGCTTCTGCTTTGTTCCCAAAGTTGGGAACAGCCATGCGCTCCATGTTCTTCTCCTCGTAGGAGTCTCCGTCTACCAGGCATATCTCGGTAGGCTGCGCGCTGCATCCGTAGCCCTTGTGGGCCAGGTAGATTGCGAGGTATCTCGCGACCACGCTGCCCACTCCCCCTAGTCCAACCACGACAATCCTCATGTTGTCCACGTCAGTCACGATCGGCTCCACCTCCACGGGAGGAACGTATTTACACTGCTTTGCCATCACCAACCCCATGCACCCTCGATCCACTTCATCGGCGGATCGGGGGTTATCTCGATGTTGTCCATCCAACCCATGTCGAAGCCTCCGAGGCATACGTAGGGTTCCTCCAGAAGCTCGTCGATCTCCAGCTTGAACCTCTGCTGGTCCACTACCGCTGCCGCATAGAATCCCGGAGGATCTTTGTCCAGGTTGCCCACGATGATGTGGATGCCAGGGACGTGCTCTTCGTCATGCACGTCGGTCCCTGACGGGTACGCCATCCCGAAAACGTGGCTATGGACATCCCCGAACTGCACTACCCCTTCGGGTAGCACCGGAGGCTCGTAGGATACGTGAACCCTGTTCGCCTTCTGCTTGGGAATGACCATCCCGACTTCCTTTGTCTCCATGTCGTAGGTGAGCGATGCGGAAGCCTCCGTGCCATGCGTGTTCGCGACGTGTGAGAAGAAACCCACGATAGTCTCGAAGACTGCCCTGGGTATCACCGGGAAGTTCGGGAGGATGAACGGATCAACCTCCTCCAGCCCAGAAGGGCCGCGCCCCCTTGCGGGGACGCAGCTCTCGTAGAACTGATGATTCCTACAGATCATCAGTCCCTTCGAGGTCAGCACGTAGAACATGCCTTCCTTCGTAGGCCACTCGAACTCGTTGTTGAGCTTGAGCAGCTTGCTCATCACCCCTTCTCCCCGGACGGACGCACGAAGATCAGCGTGTCTTCCTGCTTGATCACGTAGTCCGCATTCTCCGGGTTGCCGTTGACGACGGCCACGCACTCCGGGTGAAGGTCGAGAGAATCGGCGTAGGTGCTCACCACGTCCTTGATGGTCGCTCCCACGACGGACAGTTCCTCGTGGTAGGTGCCACTCGTGACCCTCACCACTCCGTCCTTCGTCTTCTGGTGGATGCGAGCTGCCGCGGCCTTCATGCCTCGCTTGATCTTCGTGAGGCTCGCCTTCTCCTCCGTCTTGATCTCGTCCTTCGTCTTCTCGACCGTCTTCTGCTTGTTCATCCCTGTCCCCTTGTTGATGTGGCTTGTAGCCACGGTTAGTCGCGCTGTGCAGCCTCAGCTTCCTTGCTGAAGTATCCCAACGCTTCCTCCTCTGTAAACGTGGGTTGACGCTTATCACAGTACGTGAGTGTCATTCGCACGTTGCACCTTCTTCCGCCCTTCCATATAGCTCTTGGAGCCACACGAGAGTCCGTAAGCTTGTAGCCTTCCGGGGGTTCTGATCGTACCTCTGCGATTACTTTGTGGGCTTTTTCCCACGTTCTCGCAGGGAACCTGACCCGGAGGATTCTTCCTTCGTCGTAGATGTCGATTTTGAGCATTCTTCCTCCCGCTCCATAAGCTCGACACGAGCTTCCAGGGCATCATCAGGATCGGGACTGTATTCATCGTTGGTTGACCCTTGCCGGCGACCCCGTCGGATTGCACGGAGCCGCCGGCTTCTGGGGGGGATTGACAACCTACGCAGCCTTCCGCTTGCGCTTTCGGGCCTTCTGCGGCCCTCGGTTCCTTCGCTTCATCGGCTCAAGCGAGATGCCCGGCTCCGGCTTGTACTGCGCATTGCGGTTCTGGATGACGTGCAGAGCGATGCCCACATTCCACTCGTTGCACAGCTCAACGAGCTTTGCCTGATCGAACGTGCCGCCCTGAGCGTAGAGCGTGTGGATGCCTCGATGGCAGTCCACGAACCTGAGAATCGTCCTTGCACGGTTGATGAGCAGAACAACGTGTCCTGCTCGGAGCTTCGCGAACACCGGGTAGTCCTCGAAAGCGAGCTTCCGAGTAAGCCGCATGTCGGCTTCCGTGATGACCCTGTCGATCCTGACAGTGCCGTTTCTCATCTCTCCTCCCTCAGAGTTTGTTGCCGCAGTAGCCACAGTAGGACCACTCGGGCTTCTTTCGGCTTCCGCAGCCACCGCAGAACCTGATCTCTCCGTGGTTGCTTCGCCTCGTTGACTCGACCATCGGAATCTCACCCAGAACGATGGCCCTCTTGTTACGCCTTGTCTCTTTCTGGAGACGATTCCTGGCTCTCCTTCTCAGCCTGTTCCGGACCTGGAGACAGCCTTTGCTGGACTTGTAGTGCTTCGATAGGTCCGTAGGCCCTCTCGCACTGAAGTCGCATCCGGGGCACTTCATCGGATACTTCGGAGCGTTGGGATGCTTCCCGTCGCTTCTACTGCTCATTCCTGCTCCTCCTTGGCGCTTCATGCGCCGGTTACATCGGGATTAGCCGCGAGCAAGCAAAGAACGATGCCCCGACTACAGTCCCGATCACGATGAGCGCGAACCAGAACTCGTTGTACTTTCTTAACAATTCCGTTCACCACCATCGCTCCTCTAGTGCAGTTTGCTTCTCTCGGGACGCGGAAGGGTATTGAACAACCCTCCAGCACTGCTGTACGTGCTCGGGGGGGTTGTCATCTCCGCGTTCTTCCCGTGATACTCCACCTTGCTAGAAGCCTGGCCCTCGCTCGTTTCCATGCCCTCCATCACACCCCTGGGTGCGAGCTTCTCGAACTCATCACCGGGCAGCGACACGACAAACGACCTTACGACGACGGTATGCACCCTTCCGCAGTTCCCGCATTTGAAACCTCCAGCAAGGTGATTAGATGCCGCAGACCTCTGGTCGTCGGGGACGTTTTCGTTCCCTGTGTCAATGATGACCGTGCCCTCGTGATCCTTGCCTGCCTTCTTCATCGCATCCAGCTTCGCCTGCACGTCCTTGTAGCTCTCCTCCAGCTTGCCTTCGTGGATGTGTCCACAAGGGCAGATCACTCCAGCATGTACGGAAGTCATACCACCGTGCTGGAATGCTGCATCGTGATGCTCCCTTGCGTGGCTCATCCACTCGTCTGTCTCGTCGAAGAAGATCCCGTTGAAGAAGCTCTTCTTGCCGGGCTTGTTACCCATATTCATCTCATCCCCCAGTGGGGAGGGGCCACGGAGAACATCCCCGCAACCCCTCCCGCATATCTGCCCCCTACTTCCCTCCCCGGTCCGTGAGGGGCAGAAGCTTGTTGCCGATGATCGAGCTGGATGTCTTCCTGGCTCGCCTCACAGACTCCTCGTGGACGCTCACCTTGTGCCTGTGCTCCTCGATGATGCGCGTCTCCTCTACTTCCAGAGCCATCACACTCCGGATGTATTCGAGCGAGTCCTCGTCACTCTCCATCCTCTCGTGGACAGTCACGATCTTACGCTCGTAGCAGGCACGCTCCTCGACGCTGTCGAAGTAGGCATACTCGGACTCGTTGTGGCTCATCCACTCCACGATGTCGTCGGATGTAATCCTCCACTCGTCATTCAAGGCGAGCGCAGCATCCCCGATCGTGGGGTAGTGGTTGTGGAAGTAGTCCGGGTCGTTGTGCGTATAGCTACGCCTCCCGATACCTCCCCTGAGCATCGCCCACGTCACAGCCACCCTGCTGTCCATCGACAGCAACGGGAAGCACTGGTGTGCAAGCATCCACAGGTTCCCCAGCTCATCGACCCTCTCCAGGTCGATCAGTTCTGGAATACCTGCCATGCACTGACCCAGTACCGATGCACAGGGCGTGGTTGCGTATTTGAACGCTACCTCGCGACCGGCTCCATCAGCGTGGAACCAGCCATCGAAGAGCTGCCGAGGGAACCTTTCCCTGCCAGCCTCGTAGGCTTCGCGAATCTTCATCTCATCCCCCTAGAACAAGAAGTGGTGGTTTCAGAGTCCCTTCGACTCCAGGTACTCTGCGATCTCCTCCGGGCTACATCCCAGCTCGTCGTTCAGCCTGACGACCATGCGTCCTACGTCTCCCCCTGCCATGCGACCCACGTACTGGTCGTACTCAAGTCCGGTTTCCATGGCTGCCATGGCATCGTCAGCCCCGTGGACTGCGATACCCATCATCCCGTAGGCGCAGGCTGCCTTTGCGTGGATGCCGATGGTGCTGAACCCATCAACTTCCACGAACATCCCCTTGCACTGGGGGACCATCTCCGCACCCTTGCGAAGGGCCTCGCTGGGCTTCATGGGCGGAGGGTTCTGGTTGTCGTACCTGAGCCCTGTCGCGAGCTTCTCCTTGAGGTCTGCGATTGTCTTGATTGCCATGTCTTCCCCCTAGTCGATCACGATGAAACATCCCGCAACCACCATGGCTACGAGAATCCAGTCGAACCACGTCATCTCGCTACCCATCGGTGCAGCCACAGGGGCACGCGTTCGTACCCTTCAGGTTCGGCTTGCCGCAGGGGAAGTAGAGCCCGTGCTCTGCCATCACATCGCGGATCGCCTGGACCACAGGGTCAGCGTGCTTGTACTCCGCCTTCGTACCTCGCGGAGTCTCGGTGGGTGTGGGTGCCAGCGCCTCGGTGGGCTGGCGATGGATACCGTCGTAGTCTCGCATACTTATCTCCTTTGGTGACTAGCACCAGGTTGGTTAGGTAGCGTCCGGCGCTCGGGGCGCCGCCGGGGTCCAGTGTAGCGCCGATCCAGCGCCGCCGCAACGCGTTGCGCGGCGGGCGGTTGCGGCCGGGAGTTGCGGGCGCCGCCGGCCGCGCGGCGCCGCGAGTAATCCCTCACGTCTATTTCTAGCCCAGGTTCCTATTCATAATAAGCATTGCTTCCGCCAGATAACACTACTCGGCGTACCCTTATAACTATCCCTATAGCTGTAAGCTGTAAGTAGACGGGTTACTTGTACTGACTGCATAGGGTGTACCCTTCGAGGGTTGCGGGCGGCGCCGCCGGATCGAGCTCCCAGGGCGCCGCAACGGGTTGCTCCGATGGCCCTGAGACGCCGCAGGACGGCCCAGGACGAACGATCGCGTCCGGGCCGGTACGCTGGGGCATCTGGGGCTCCGATCGGCCCCAGGACGCAAAAAAGCCCCCGGAGCGTTAGCTCCGAGGGCCTTTCCACCCGCCTTGCGGCTAGGCTATTCCTTCGACGTCAGCTCCCCAGCGTGTTCCGTCAGGAACTCTTCGATCTGGGGCACCATGCTGATGAGCGTGCGCCACTGCTCGGCGTACAGCGTCACCGGGAACCGCTGCATACCGTAGACGCTGAGGCCGCCCTTCGCGGACACCTTGAGGGCGATCCGGGAACGCTTCGCGG
>Ga0307379_10009837_pt1 | contig 12732 bp, 19 predicted proteins | sample UN2MG_FD_202237 | JGI IMG/M metagenome (GOLD analysis project Ga0307379, IMG submission 202237) | Soil microbial communities from Risofladan, Vaasa, Finland - UN-2 | ecosystem: Environmental > Terrestrial > Soil > Coastal area > Acid sulfate soil | place: Finland: Risofladan, Vaasa | collected... | reverse complement strand
TAGAGCTTTCGGCCCTGATGGTTCAGGTGTACAAGACCTCTTGGATAAAGCAGCTGAAGCAGGTGCTTCAGGCGAAGAGATCAAAATGGCGCAGGATGCAATTAAAGCCATGGACGGCACTCTGGGTACAGAGAATATGTCCGACCTCAAACGCAATGTGATGGTAACAGCGATGACGGCCGTTACCTTCGCTGTATTACCTCTCGCACTATTTAGCTCACTAGTCGATCCTCTCGGTGTGCTTGTACGTACGGGGTCAATGAAACATGCAGCTAACACTTACGTTTCTAGCGTGAAACAGATCATAGCAGATATACGCAACACCAAGACTAAAGGACAAGAGCTAGCAGAGCTTCTCGGTATCATAGAGCGTGAAACCATGCTTGAGGTAATAGGAAATACGTATAACGGTATGTTCATGAACCAGACGTTACGCAAAGCTAACGCATTCTTCTTTAAAGCGATTGGTCTGGAACAGTGGACACGTGGTACACGTGTCGGGGCCCTCAACGCCTCGCTTCTCTATTTACGAGATAACTATAACAACCAGAAGGTGTTAGACGAGCTGGATCTCCAGCAGGGCGACATAAACAAAGCAGGTATAGACTTAGATGCTATTACAGATACCGACCAACGTGCCAGGGTAGAACAGGCTTTATTCCGGATGGTTGATGAATCTATACTAAGACCAAGTTCTGGTACTAGACCTATATGGATGAGCGATATACGTTTCCTCTTGCTCGGACACTTGAAGCAGTTCACATTCACCTTCCATAACACGATAAATAAACAGGTCGTTAAAAACTTTAAAGACAAGCGTGCTTCTGGAGCAAACTATGCTTCTGCTGCTTTGACCGGAGCGCCACTGCTAGCATATGTCCCAATTATGATCGCAGCTGACATGGTACGTGATATAGTATCAGGACGTAACGATGATGATGATGACGATGAGCCTTTTTCACAAACTTTATTCACTGGTATACAACGATCAGGAATAATGGGACTTGGCAGCTTTTTGCTTGATATGGATAGAGATTATCAATACAAGAACTTGCCGATAAATACTGTTTTAGGACCAACGATCGGTAAAGCGTATGATTTAGCACGTACCGCGTTAGATTCAGATGCTGATTTCGGCAATGCCTTAGCTGATCTTGCTCCAGGAGCTGCTTTATGGAAAGGACATTTAGATAAAAAATAGACGCTTTTGTCTAAAGTAATATTATGGTGGGCCTTATGTTAAGTAGAGAATTTCAGAAAATGGCGAATAGTGAAGGTTACGGGAAGATAATTATATCTTCATTAATGGGGGCAGCGCTTGGTATAACTGTTACTTATACTACTGGAGTGTCCTCGAATAAAATCGAGATTGTGCGTTTAGCTACGCAAATTGAATCATTAAACATATCGATTACAGCCGGGATGATCGATCGATACAAAGGTGCAGATGCTCTACGAGACTTTAGTCTTATCGGTGAACAGATAAATAATATCAGACGGCAGGATCAAGAATTGGATGCAGAGCTGAAAGAGCATATACGGCAGCACGATAAATGACCTTAGGTGAAAAACAACGTAAGTTTACTTTAATGGTAGCTACCTTGGTAGCATGGGCATACGACAATGACTATGAACTTACCTTCGGGGATGCGTATAGAGATAAGAGAACTACCTACGGACATCCGGAATCCCTGCACCGAAAAAGGCTTGCGATTGACCTTAACCTCTTCAAAAATGGTAAGTATCTGGTCAAGACAGATGACCATAAACCTCTGGGAGAATATTGGGAATCGATTGGGGGTACCTGGGGCGGAAGGTTCAACGATGGAAATCATTATTTTTTAGAACACGGAGGTATAAAATGAAATTTGTACTGGTGCATGGTTTTAATGTTAAAGATGCGGGTGCCCATACAGTCGATAAATTAGCACCTTACATCATAGAAGCTAACCACGAAGTAGATGTAGACGAGGGGGATTACGGATATTTTAATCTGTTTATGATTCGTCTCTTGAAATCAAAGACCAGGCAACGTGTTTTATATAGACTTGGTAAAGCGTTTGAGACTGCTGATGTAATTATTTTTCATAGCAACGGTAGTAATTTTGGTACCCAAGCTCTGGATCTTCTTCCTCCTAAATACAATAATACTAAAGTCGTAGTCCATATAAGTCCCGCCATAAACTCTAGCACCCCGATTCCTAACGCTGTGAAAGCCCAGCTTGTGCTTTATACTCCTCATGACGGATGGGTAAAACTAGCTAGCTACTTGCCCCTGCACCCTTGGGGAAGAATGGGTGCTAGAGGTTATACTGGTGAAAGCAATAAAAATACGAACATAATGGATGCTAGAATTAAAAAACATTCTGACTGGTTTATTGATGAGTTTGAAGCCTCTACCTGGCTTCAAAGCTATGAGTTTATTAAGGAACACGTATGAAAAGATTTAGTTTTGGGATTTTATTAAATCCAGTTGTGTTAGCAGTTTTTTACATGGCCCTTATTGCTCTGACACTTACGCTTTTAACAAGCTGCCAGGCACATATGAGTATTGTTATGACAGATCAATGGGGTACCTCACGAGAAATTACTATAGACAGTGTCCGGCGTACAGCCATAGGGATGTCAAATGACGAGGTTACAATAATTACCGGCCAGGTGGCCATTAACGACGAAACTGTTCAGGCCCTTGGAAAAGGTGCTATTACAGTGCTTTCACCACAATAAGATCATGGCCTTTCAATTATCAGGTAACGCACACGTAATCACTACATGGTCTACACTGGCTTTTGCTGTTACGGCGATTTGGTGGGCTTTTGGTTTTGCTGGTCAAGTTGACGAAAATACACAGGGTATCAGAATTGCTACAATACGTAATATCAGCCAGGAACTTCGGTATATGGAGACCGAAAGAACAAAGATGGAGATATTTGAGCAACAGAATGGTGTCACAGTTCTGTCTACCAGATTGATGGAGACATTTGACAAAGACATCAGTAAGTTGGAAAGAGAGCGAGATTGCCTGAAAGACGGCAAAGACGCAAAACTATGTAACGAGTAATAGGAGCTAGTAATGGAAAGATTAAGTAGATATGCAGTAATGCCAGTAAGAGGTGAAATTGATGCCAACATTCTGGAATTTGAAGACGTTTATGGTGTAGCCTTTGGTGCTGTTGGCACCGTCAACCAGACATTCGGGCATAAAGATCGTCAGGCTGAAAATACTGGTGTGGTCTGTATCCATTTCAAGACAGGCAACCGTACTGAGACTAATGTTGGTTTTGGGATATTCGCATCCATGATGGAAGCAGCTTTAGGCATTAATCGCGACACGATTATCTCAAATCACCCGTGGGCATTTCGTGGTGAGGACGGTAATATCATTGAAACCGGTGATGATACTAAAGGAACTTGCACAACATTTTTATCTGGCGATGGTGTAGACCCTCGTGGACCCACAACCAAACAGGGTTATATACAAGGTCCGAGTGGTTATCAAATGGGTACTATTGAAGTACCTGCCCGTACAGGTGGGTTGAAACCTGATACAGATTACTGGGTAACTTATCGCAGAACAAACCGTACTGATGGTAATTTACCACCAATATCATTGAAGTATTACGGTTCTGACGATCCTGAACATGGTGGTGAAGTTCTTATCGATTTGCCTGATCCTGTTGCTCCTGTAACAGGTGGCGGCGAAGCTATGCGGTTTACATTAGGTGAATTGAAAGGTGTATTTATACCGGATTGAGCCTCTCTTCCCCCTGGGCTCAACTTTAGCGGGTGTCCTATCTCATTGGGCATCCGCTTTTTTATTATCTTGTTCATATTTTATAAGCACTTCTGTTGTCTGTTTAAAATTAGCCAGTGCTTTTGCTTTTGTACGAAAACCAGGAAGACCACATGCCATGAGACGACCAGTAGTTTGTTTTATAGCCCATTGATAAGTCCCGGTCTTTGATTTTTCAATTACGAAATACATTAGTTTTCTTCGGGTAAAGTAATTTCGCTATCTGTAATTTTCATTGTAATATCAAGAGCAGCAGAAGATACCTTGACAGGTACAGCTCTTGTAGAACCTTTATAAGGAAAACATTCGGCGTATTCTAAAGCTTTAGGCCAAGCTGCATATAACTGAGATGAAGTGTTACAAGCCTCAACAACTTTTGTTAATTCGGCTTTCAGCTGACGACGTTTTATATCCCAGTCATGCATTTTTTGTATGTGCGCTTTATATTCCATTGTAAGTGGTTCATGAGCATCAAACTTACGTATTGGGAGATAGCTGTCGTGCCTGTAATGTTCACCTGTTTCAAAAGCTCTATACTTTCTGTCTATGGGTACAGGGAAAAGAACATCTTCTTTATTTAGACGAACCCATACACCTTCGCAAATAACAGTAGCCCAATCTGGAAGGGCTTCAATTTTTTCTTTGATTTCGCCATAGACAATATCATAAATAGTATTTCTTTTAGAATTTAAAAAATCAGTTTGCGTAGGTCGTTTATAGTTTGGCATCGTAGCTTCCATAACTTTATCTATGAAATTATTACGATTTACATTATTTAATCTTATGCTTCTTGGTTCCATTTGGGCTCCGGTCAAATAGTGGTGTAAGTTCTTTACATAGTTCTTCAGGTACTTCGATTCGTAGTTCTCCGCCGTTTTTAATTACATCTTTGAAGTTCTTGCTCGCGATCGTAGATTCTACGAGACGGCCCACAATACGAGTTAATCTCATCAGCTAGCTCCTTACGTGTCATTGTTCGTTTGATAAATTCATCAGGACTTAAGCCCTGTACCATGTCGTTCCACTTTTTGTATAGAACAACACCTAACTTGTAACCAATTACTACCCATACTTCTCTTCCTTCTAATCTTCTCTGTTCTATCCATTCTTTTTGTTGTTCAGATAATTTAGGTATTACAATAATATTAGGCCGTGAAATAGTTAAATATTTATATTCAACCCAAAGATCTGCTTCCACTCCACTGTACCAACAATCAGCGATACCTGCGATATAGGGGTTGTTATTTTTCATTGAATAGGGCGTTGTATATTTGTGGATCCCACGTATTAAATTGGTCTCTGGCTTGACGCTCATGTTTTATCTTCTCAGCTATATCATGGATACCCTGACAGATACGTATCTTAGTTTCAACACTAAGATCTGTTTCTTTAATTTTTGTTAAGAGGTAGTAAAGATTAATACCTGAATCAAGCTTTACTACTAAAGTATCACCTTTATTTAATGCTCTAGTAGCATTAAATTCAGTACGAAACAGATGTGTGTCGACGCCATTAACGGTCTTATAAAAAGACACTTGGGATACAATGCAAGTTTCAGTAGCAGTGAATGTAAAATCAGTTTCCAGAACCCCAACCACATTATGGTTGGGGTCTTGGAGATAGCAGGAGATCATTTAGCCAGGTAACAGAATCGCTTCTGCTTCTGGTTTCCGGGCATAGTATGCACTTAGCTCTTCATTAGTCAGAACACGGATGACCTTACATCTTGGAGATGCGAAGTCTCTACTTGTATCCATGTAGAACTCGGTTAATACACAAATCGGTGTTACCGCATGTTTGCCACGTAAAGTGCCGCTTACATAGGTATCAAAGAAACGTATTGATCCAGGTGGAATAGACATAGACCATATCGGAGCGTCTTCTACAGCCCCACCTTCAGCCATTAATGCCAGTTTTCTAGTGTTTTTACAGCCCTTACTGTTGCCGGGACCAGATCCGAAAACATTTTGTGGACATGTAGAACATGAATCAGATAGTTTACCCTCTAAATCAGCAGCTGGTGCCAATTCATTTGGGTTACGACCAATAGCATAACAATCAGGTGGTGTTGGATTGTCTTTGTCGTAAAGATCTGGGTAGTGGTCGTTAGTAGAAACAAAATCCAGAATGACAGCTTGGATTGTTTCTGAGATTGAACCATCAGGTGCTTTGAAGCCTTTTGCAGAGAGACGAACTTTCTCTACAGAAGCACCTTCGGTTTGGTCACCAATATTTGCAAGGTCTTGTTTGATTTGCTCAGCTAGTGAATAACTTGCTGGGAGCTGCGGAGAAGTTTTTACTGCTACTTCTTTCGGGGTGCTGACACTTTCAGTCGGCTCGCTTTTATCTTTACCAAAAGCCATTATTGTTTCCTTGTACGCACTTCATCGAATGATACGGGATCAACGCCGGGAACCTCTTCGCCGTTTTCAACCATTTCTCGATAAGCAGTTCTTGTGAGACGCCTTTCCAACAGATGGAAAGAATTCGTTTTACCTACATATTCATAAAACGCATCCCAGTTTACCACATTTGGGACGACTTGTTTAGCGATATAAACCGTGCATAAGTCATTGGAAAGTGTAGTAATTCCAACTTCTCGCATAGCATTTAAGAGTTTCTTTTCGTAGACTTCAATGTTTACATTAAGAGCTCTAACCGCTGAGTTGTGTTCGGCCTTCTCCTGTTTTAGTGTGAATAGTTCTGTTGTCATTTCGCCTATTGTTTCGGTCATTTCGATTGCCTACCTAAAGAAAGTTTGATGTAATACCATAGACGTTTGTACCATGGTTTATTTCGAATATCTAACATCGTAACCACCATCGACTGCCAAGGGAAGTCCTGGAGCCCATGCGATCGGCCGTGTCATTACGTCCTGTTGCCAAGCAAAGTCTGCAGCTGCATTTTCATCAGGTGAGAGGCTTACGATCTCATCGTGTGTCATCGTAGCAACGAAGTTTCGTTCTGAGATTGTAATTATCTGTTCTCCGATGATTATGCGAGCTAAAGCTTGAGCTAAGTTCTCAAGGAAGTACCCACCCCAAATATTCGTTCTTCCATAACGAGAGAGATAACTAACTTGATCACCATCAAATTTCATATTTGGATATTTTAATGATAATCCATTTGGTAAAATTACTGATTCATATTTAAAAATAACCGGCCCGAGCTGATATTCGAACTTTTTGTTGGTGGCCATTTGTTGCAGGATGTAATCCAGGGTATCCCAATACTTTACAACCATGGCATTAGCACCACGATAGACGTTGACGATACGCCGCGCTTCTAATTCTGTGATCTCCATGGGAGGTCCCATGAAACCAACTGCTAACTGAAGCTTTAGTCTCTTCCAGCCCATACCGAAACCCATACCAAGAGTAGCGACCTTACCGATAAATCTATGAGCATCTGTAATTCGTTCAAGCGGAATACGGTATATCTTCATAGCCATTAACTTATATACGTCTGGCCCGGTACCAGCGTCGGACTCAAAGAAAGCGTTTAGGATGTCTAACTGTTGCGCTAACCATACTGTTATACGAGCTTCAATTTGAGATAAGTCATTAACAAGTATCTTCCATCCTGGTGGAGCCATGATTGCATTACGGAGTACACCCTTACGTGGTAAGTTCTGTAGGTTCAGCTTGTTTCCACCTGTCCATCTGAAGGTATGAGCTGCGCAGTAATTTAACAACACAGGCAGTGCACCGGTAACTCCGGCCCAAAACATACGCCAAGCTCTAGTTTCGTTCAGAGTGGACTTCACCTTCATTCTGGCTTCAGTTACGAATCTGACAGCCTCGTCTTTGTGTACTAGTAATGCTTTAAATCCAGGATCGGTCTTAGCGAAAGCAAAAACCTCTTTACCCGTTCTAGCTGAAAGTTTGTGAGGGGGTTCGACCCCGAGAGACCACAAAAGGTCCGCAAACTGTGGATTTGAGGATACAGTTGTTGCCAATACCTCAGCTCTACTAAGAGCGCTTTCCTTTCTTGTTTTTTCGTCATTCCATTCCTGAAGTACCATGTCTGTATCGACTAATAATCGTGGATCACAGAACATGCGTAGGGTTAAGTCAATTAAATGCATTTCGTCGTAAGGTACGAACGGAAGAAGTTTGTCGTATATCAACATACATAGGTTGACGTCGTTGTTACAGTAGGCACCAAGAGCAGCGCATTCCTCTGGGGTAAGTATGCGCTTGTCCTTGGTGTCACTGAGGCCAGCGGTCTTATGACCAAGGCCAAACAACTCTGCTAGAGAATCAAGATCTAGCCTGGTATGCACTCCGACAGCGGCTCGAGCCATTGAGAGTGTATCGACATAAGTACCACAATGAATATCAGCGTGTTCATGAAGAATAAAGCCGTCAAAAGCCATGTTATGGGCAACGACTGGCCTCTGATCAAGACCAAGTTTTTGACATTCTTTGAGGGATTCGTCGTGACCAGCAACCCAATAAGATTTAGAGCCAGGAGGCTGGAAACTGCAGCCGTGAATAAGAAATAACTCATCTCGTACGTACTCCGAAGTGTTGTAGCGTTTTAAACGAAGCGAATAATCAGCTGCGTAATAAGTTTCAAAATCTAGACCTAAAGGTCTATCGATCATCGTAAAAGACCAAGGCGAATCATATCCTTAATAATCGCTAAGAAAGCTTTAGCCTCCTCAATACCTAGGTATCTCTCTGCATAAAATTTAGTAGCCGCTTTTATTTGTGCTTCGGTCATGATAAATCCTTGATGATCTTTAAGAAATCGATTTGGCGAACGTTCTTACCAGCTAAGTTATTATACACTTGCTGCTCAATAGTGCCTTTTGCGGTAACCAGGATAGTCTCTGTCTTCAGCGTCTGGCCGGCCCGGTAGATACGTCGGTTGCCCTGCACGAACCACTCAAGGTCATGTACTGGTCCACACCATATGTTAGCTATACCTTTAGTTAGGGTCAGACCGTAAGAAGCAGTCTTTGGATGAGCTATAGCTGCTTGGTAGAAACCTTGCTGGAACTCTTTAACAAGTCTTGGTCTGTCTTTGGCGCTGACTGTACCATCGAAGACACAGAACGTAATTCCGTTGGCTTTGAAGAGTTTTTTAAGGGCTTCTTTTTGGTGTGTCCAGTTGAAGAAAACCAATGAGTGACTACGCGCTGCGACAAGGTCAGTAATAAGCTGGTACCTACTATTTTCAATATGTACGACAGAACTGGATTCATCGTATACGGCTCCTGATGCTATTTGTAAAAGTTTACCACCGAGAACGGCAGCGTTAACTGCATTAACAACTTCACCTTTAGCAGTTAAATGTATGGCATGATCCTCCATGTCTTTATATGCTTTGGTTTGTTTAGGTGGCATTGTATATGACACATGGTAGACTCGATTAGTGGGTAAATCGTGGCATTCTTCCAATGTATAACGAACAGTTATATCTGAAAGCAGATCAGCTACTGCGGTTGATGCTCCGGGCTTGTCGACCCATTTAACCATGTTGGCTTGTCGTCCAGTTTGGACGGGGGTAGCCACACTGAATCTGAACCCGAAATAATTAGTACCCAATCGTACTCCGTCATCAACGATAAATGCCTGATGCCATACATCACATATACTATTGGTAGAGGGTGTTCCTGTAAGTCCGTAAATGTATTTGAAATGCCGCAATATTTTTCTAAGACATCGAGAACGCAAAGAAGTGCGATGCTTAAATGTTGATAATTCGTCAATGATGAGTGTGTCAAATTTCTCAAAAAATGCTGGTGTTTGCTTTGCCAACCATCGTGTAGCGTCTGTATTTGTGACGTAGACATCCGCGTTGGATCCAAATGATTTACTACGATTATGCGCATAAGCAAATGTACATTTAATGTGGGGTGCGAAGCTTGTAAAGTCCTCACCCCAGGCCGATTCCAATAAAGATTTGGGTCCGAGAACCAAAGCACAGCCTCCGCCATTTGCTCTGCGCTCGCTGAATAGGTTAATTTGAACACGTGTTTTACCTGTACCTGGATCTGAGAAATCCAGGCCCTTTTCTATAGTTCGGAATTTTTCTAAGGATTTAATCTGATGCTTGAAGAGAGGCTTCATAATTTATTCGGTTGAGCTCCCGTTTTAATTTTACAACATTGTTTTGTGCTTTTATGCGAACATCAAAAGAAAGATTATTATCTTTAATGAGCTTTTGTTCTCTTAGAATTTCTTTATGTATTGTCGAAGCTGTAGCGATATTCGCAGTGTTTGTTTCCATCTTTTCCTTCTCCATAAGGACAAAAACGACAGGCGTATGCGCTCGATTTAGCAGGGAATTGTGTAGCTTCGGTCATAGCCCGAGCTCTGGAATCAAAACCATCTTTAAGAACTTCACCTTGTATCCGAGTATATGATTTGGAGAGAATATCTCCTGAATCTACATACCAGAAAGAAGATTTCACATTCTGTAACTGAGGGAAGCGAATAAAGCTGACGATAACGTAGAGTTGACCTTGCTGAATATGCTTTGGAGCGTATTTTCTACCTGTCTTGTAATCGACAATATCCATATAATCATCATCGACAATACCTAAATCTAATTTTAATCTACCCCAACAATCGTCGCTTTTCCAACCAGTTTTTTTCCAGTTGGTGTCGAAAGCCCAGTCGTCTTCTACAACGCAACGTTCTGGAGCTGATCGATAAATATCTCTGGCCTCAAAGAAATCTTCTTCAAAATGAAGTTTTAGTTCGTCTATTAGCAATATATCTTCTTTGACGAACTTTTCTGCTGCATCATGTATACGATTACCGCGTGTCAACGGATGCTCGTCTTTACCTTCCGAAATAACTAATGGATTCTGTGGAATGCGATCAATATATTGTAACTTAGCACGGTAAGGACAAGTCTCGAAAACATCGAGGCGGGACATGCTCCAGGCTTTTATCATTAGGGTTGGCTCCTACGATCGGAGCTTTAGTATATCAGATCAAGCCTCTTTTTTTCAGGGTTTGTAGCTTGGAATAACAAGCGTTATAAGAACGACCAAGTGCTGTAGCTATTTTTTGAATTTCCATTCCTGTTTTTCGATTGGTAGCTAAAGTCTTTATCTCAGTATCTGTCCAAGCACCAGAACGTTTGGCTGTTTTACGAAGTTCTTTAGTCGTTGTTTTCATCGAAGAAGTGCCTTTGGCAATAGCACGTAAATTTGAAGCATGATCAGTAACAGGCGTCCATTCAATCCCTGAACGCTTGCCTTCCATATGAAGTGTATAGATTGCAAATTCTTCAGATAGGGGTAGTAAAATGGCATAGTCCTGAGCGTGTTTTACAGTGTCGAACCATTTCATTTCGTCATTAAACATCAATAGTATGTTTTGCATTATATCTCCAATATCAGATGTTCACCCCAGGGAGGCTTGACATCGTGGTTTGTGATAGCCCACATCACGGGATAGGGCGGTTCTTCAGTTGGAAAAGTTGCGTATCCGTCTGTTAGATAAATGACAGCATCGGGTTGAATGTTTTTGCTCTTAATCCAATCGAAGAGAGGGTGGAAGTCTGTACCTCCACGCCCATAATAATTGAGTTGTACTTCGTCATAAGGTCCGAGTTCCTGGATGTTATGGATCTTTGTGTCGATATCCAGAATCCACATTTTATCTGGTTGGAGTGACTTATGAATTTCGCTAACTTCAGAGCCATAAATACGTAGTTCATCCTCTGAAACAGAGCATGAAGTATCGTTAGCTATTACGATGTCGCCAGTTGGTACGAATTTTCTTGAGGGCATATAAATACCCTGTCCAATCATTCGTCTATTGGGTCGATTCCAGGTACTACGGTCGGGCTTTCTTTTTTGGAAGAATCTCCAGAGCTGTTCTCGCCAAGGGATTTGTGGTTGAAGAAGCTCTTCAATAATAGATTCAAGATTTCCTGGGAGCTTTCCTTGAGATTTTGCGAGGGCCGCAGCTTGTTTTGTAGCGATTTCCCAATCTTTAGAGAGGGCATTGACCGCGCTTGCCGATTGTGTCTTTCCTGTTGCTGGGTCAGGTAAAGCTGGATCAGTACTGGCACCAAAATTCCAACCGCTTCCAGAACCACCGGGCCCGTTCTCGGGTGGCTTAGGAGGAAGCTTTTCATAAACTTCTTCGGCAGACATACCGTTATATTTAGTATTGAAGAGTCGTTCTTTAGGCAGAGAGAATGCTTCTTTAAGAAGAATATCATTGATGACATAGTCACAGGCTCGATTCCAGCGATCCATATTTCTGTGACGCCTTCTGAACATGTGCTGAAAGGCGCAGTGAAGAATTTCGTGGGCTACTATGCCCAGTACCATTGGCTGTTGCAAAGCTCGGATAACTGGAGGGTTGTAATAGATTGCACGGCCATCTGTACCCATTACGTCAACTTGGTCTGTCGCAATTAATTCAAGTCGTAACGCTAAAATTCCAAAGAATGGTTGCGTGTAGATCAAATCGCTACGCGCTTTAGTCATCTTGTATTCTGGATTGGTTTTATCGATGATCTTCACAATAGTTTACCACAAATAGTAATTAGAGTGTCTTGTAATGATTGAGAATTTCTAATTTGATCAGGATTACAAATCAAAATATTTGTTTCAATTATTCTAATTTTATTTATGGTATTACTAGTTAAAGTCGCTTCGATATTGCGCCCCATTGAGCAAATAAATCCAAGTTCTGTGAGTAGAGATTTGTTAAATCGTTTTCCAATCTTCAGTGTCTTAAGCAACATACCAAGGCGCACGTCGAGCCTTGTGTTGATTTCTGTGTCCACAGTACCATTCACTGCGAGGATAGAAGAATCTATTCGATCTTTTAAATCCGCAATTACCTGTTCGGGTGCATCCACACGGAAGTCGCTTGTTGTAGGGAAAGGGAGCGTAATCAACTGTATGTCGAATTTAGCCTGGACAACATCTACTGCTGGGTATTCAGCAGGGTTGTACA
>Ga0307379_10009835_pt1 | contig 12732 bp, 8 predicted proteins | sample UN2MG_FD_202237 | JGI IMG/M metagenome (GOLD analysis project Ga0307379, IMG submission 202237) | Soil microbial communities from Risofladan, Vaasa, Finland - UN-2 | ecosystem: Environmental > Terrestrial > Soil > Coastal area > Acid sulfate soil | place: Finland: Risofladan, Vaasa | collected... | reverse complement strand
TAGCCCGGATAATAAAGGTCATGGTAATAGTAAGGGGGATCCCAGGGCTCGTGAGGGTCGAAACTGTCCACCAGCAGGAAAAACCTCTCGGCATCCCGGTTCTGCTCAAGCCATCTCATGGCCGCGGTGAATACCCGGGGCGACATGTATTCCTCCTCCAGAGTCCGGTGCTGCCAGCGCGCCATATACATGGCCAGCCACTGTACTGACCTTGACCCTCCCTGGGTGGAGACATACTTCTCAACCTCGGACTCCGGCAGTGGGGTAACCGAGGAAAACTTGTCGCTTTCCTGGCCCCTGATCCAAGTAAACTGATCGAATCCACGGTGGAAATTCATGGCAGGCTTGAACTGGTGGTTGGTATCGGTGATAAATGCCGTGCGGTAGCCTGCATAGTTCAGGATCTCGGCCAGGGTTATCTGTCCCTCAGGTATAGGCTGCCAGCCGGGAGTGCGCACATTATCGCCTTTAACCGGCTGATAACTGCGAAAAGGGAAAGTGCGCATGCCGGTATGCAATCCGCGCCTTACCGGTATAGTAGGCAGTGACTCAGGGAAGGCCAGATTGAAAATAATCGATTCCGAGGCCAGTTTGTTCAGGTTCGGGGTTTTGATCCACTGGTTACCATAAGCGCCTACGTGATCTTTACGCAGGGTATCCAGCATAATGACAATGAGATTATACTTATTTGCTTTCCCTATATCCCCTAGTATCTGGTCCACCTCCATGGCTTCGCTCTTTTGGTCTCCGGTGGATGCAGATCCGGCAAAAGCCATAGCTCCGGTAGCAGCAGCCGAGCTCATCATAAATTGACGCCTACCCATTTTCCCTTTGTTCATCTATAAGTCTCCCGGATAGAATTGTCATACATTGAAGGAGAAAGTACTTTCAATCCGGATTACAGTTTTCGGCTGAAGCTCGACAGTTTCCTGAATTAACTCTGCACCCAGATCGGGCTCGACCAGGCCCATTGATTATTGCGCTGTCTCACCCGGGCATAGTAATAGTCGGTCTCATTCTCCGGTTGCCTGTCCACCAGAGCTTTCTCCATGATAAAACCTGATTCGGGTATCGCGCGATGAAAACTTATCGCCTCACTCAGCCAGCCGATTAAAAAATGTGATCTTGCACCCTCAAGCAGCTCCGCCATGGTATGCTCGAAAACCTTGCCGTTCACTCTGGCCCTGATAGAAGCTCTCTTGGGCATCTCCACATCCAGCACGATCGAGTTAGTGGTTGGAGTCAGAGTATTGGGATTTTTGATAGTATAAGAGTGAAATGTGCAGGACTCGGAACTCTTCTCCAGGATCCGGTTGACCATGGTCTTGTGTTCAAGACCCTTCTGAGGTGCGGTTACCGGCAGCCCGCGAAAACAGGGAGTGATTTCAAGAATCCGGCCATCGGTTATTTCCAGGGCACCGTTCCACTCGGTAAACACATCTTCATCCTTGCCCCAGCCCCATTCAATCCGCACCTTGGCCCGTATCAGGTCGCCTTCAGGCATCTCTGGAAGAAACGGACCGTTGAATTGCTCAATCCGTCTGCCATTTTTAACTATCTGCACATAATCCAGGATATCGTTCCCCTCCACCTTCAGATACAAGTTTCTTATCGCGCCGCCGGTAATAGCCTCACCCATCCAGGCATCGTTCAGCCGGAAATCCACCACTATCTTCTCTCCGGTAGAGCCGTAAACCCGCCGCTTAAGAAATGCCTCCCACAGACCCTCCATAGTCAACTCTCTGGCATACACCGCTATCCTCCCATCCCCGTAACTGCCCGGATATCCTGCATGCTGGTCAGTGGAGGCCATCATGCCGAACTTATACCCGCGCTTAAGACCGACTTCCGTTGTACCCTCATGAGAACGCGGCCCCATATCGTGCAGCATGGGATAGGGGCCGATATCTGTCTCGGACCATCCATGGCGGGAGTAAATCTCGATAATCGGCGTCTGGTCTCCATCCGTAAAAGAATCCCAGTTGAACCCACGGTAGCCTTTCATATACGCCATATGATGTGGAATGACCAGGGCCCTTGTCCCTTTCAGCTTTTCTTTCAGATCCGGAATCGAGGTCGCCTCGACTATCGGAGCACGGGGATCGAAATTATAAACATTGTGATCTCCATCCTTCATGTCATGGCACTCATAAGCCAGGATGGTCAAGAACTTACCAGGCTTATGATACTGAAGGTTCAAATCCTGGACATGGGTCCAGTTTTTCCGGATTCTCTCGAACGCCCCGACATGATAGTCGATAACCCAGGCCAGGCGCGGGTCATCCTTACCGGGGATATCCGGCCAGAGAGCATGGGCTACGATCGCGCAGAAATCAAGCTGCTGTACAGCGGCCTCCAGTGCATCCTCCATTGAACCATGGCCGTAAGTGATATTGCAGTGGGTATGGATGTCTCCCCAGTAAAGCTTTAACCCCTCGTTCGATGGAGGTGAGAGTACTGCCTCTTTTTCCGCAGCTTTTCCGCAGGCAGTCAGCAGCGGAAGACCTGCAGCACTCTGCAGAAAACCCCGTCTCTTCATGGCATTCCTCCAAATTAAGTGAATCGAAAGAATATTTAGTCAATCTTTAGTTTTCCCTGAAATGGAAAAGCGCCTTTTATGGAAACTTCCAGTTCATTCCCCTCAATCCCGATCGAGTAATCCTGGACCTCTCCAGGCGGAAAAGGAATGAGCAGGTACAAGGCACCGGATGTATCAAAAGCTTTGTCCTCAACAAAGCGCAGCATTTTGGCGGGGTATTTCAGCATATAAGTTCTCGAAACCCAACCTTCTTCCAGGGTGGCCCGGGCTTTTCCTTTGACCTGAATCACAGCAATTGAGGCGTCTTTCCCGGAAATTTTTGTTTGAGCTCCCTGATACTGCCCTTTTATGAGCTGTGCATCCCGGGTGTCAAACTGGTAGGAAGTGGAAATTCTGTTCCCGTTCAAGTTCTTTACCTGGTCCTCTATCAACCAGAACCTGTGGGCCACGAAAGTTATTTTTCGCTCACATATCACCGGTTTGAAGCCGTCATGCCAGGTGGAGACTGTGATCCCGTTCTCATCTTCCTGGAAACTGCCTTCTCCCACCTCCGGATCAGGGCCCCATTGCCAGGAGGATCTGTATTCCATGGAGGATTTGCCGTCAATTGAGATTGTGTTTTTCGCCTCTGTGGACTTGAAATGCTCCCGCCACGGACCATCTGTGTAGGTATATACTCCCGGATCGACAATCAAAGGGGTTCCGAAGGCCGAGAGATCAATAGCCAGGTGATCAGCATGCACATGCGCTCCGCCTATTCTGCGCCTTTTCCCGTTGCGAAAGGCCAAATAAAGGGCGTCCCTGTCCCAGGATGAGCGCATGCAGTAAAAGCCTCCGACAGGGAATTCACCAAGCAGGGGCAAATCTGCTGCCTTGTCACCGTGTTTAAAGGCTTTTCCGTTTGTCAGCCAGAACAGTCTCTCCCCGGAAGTGCCTTTATGCACGGAAACCGGTTCGCTGAAAAGCATCTCCCCAAGGCCGAGTGTTTCGGTTATCTCATGCACCTGAGTATCCCCGAAAGGAGTCAATGTGAGATCGGGCCTGGCGATATGGTTCAAGAAATAAAACATTTTCTTTATTCCGTCTTTGTAAAAGTCGCTTAAAGGACAACCGTTCATATCCCCAAGCAGCATGGGAGCCGCGAAAATCCAGATACAAGCCTCATGATAACCCGGGGTTTCCTCGATATGCACGCCATCGCTCAGAACCTGGTTTCTGCGGCAGCGCTCAAGCTCCTTCATGGCGAACTCTCTGTTTTCCACTGCTGATTTAAATTCCGGAAACATGACCGTAATATCGAAAAGCCCTTCCATGTTCATGATATAGTGGTTGTGGTCCGCATTGGTCGCGAAGCCGGATTTCGGAGCGACTTCTCTCAAATAGTCTTTCTGCTGGATTAATCCATAGAGAAAACGCACCAGAAAATCCGGACTGAACCCGGGCGAATCGATAAAAAATTCCCAGGCCGAGGGCCAGTTCCTGCCGCGCAAGGCAACCTGCAACTCGCCCCATGCCGGATAGTCCCAGTGAATCTCCTTGTCAGGCGGGGATTTGATATTTTCAATCCAGTCAGTCAACATAACCATCACTCCCCGGGTATATTTTTCATCTCCGGTAAGCCAGTACGCCCGGCCGAAATTCACCAGGAAAGGGTGACGGTTTAATACCTCGGTATACTCTGACTCATCTGTCTCCTCATTCCAGCGGGGTGGAAAGCCACAGTTCCAGTATTTGTTGAATTGAAGCCATTTCCCGTTCAAAAGAGAATCCACGTATTCCAGATCATCGGCTGCCTGGTCCGGATAAAGTTTCCGGTAATCCGCGATCAAGCGCTCCTTATCTCTGCGGTCAAAGTGCCATTTAACGTTGTCCCGGCTGCGAAAGTAGTCCAGGAGCAGTCCGGCCGCCTCTTTTGTTTTTCCCTGCTGGTATAGTCTTTTGCTTTCCCTGATCTTTGCCACAGAATCGCTCAGCTCATTAAAAACCAGCTCGAACTGTGCCGAGGTAGCCGGAGGTAAAACTGTCTCTGCAGCCAACAGCCTGAGACTGGCTGTGAAAAGTATTATAAAGCAGGCTGGACGCATTTTTATTCTCCAATCGGGAAATATTGACCTTTCACCCAATATCGAGCTCTCCCTTGTAAGGATGGCTGCCGCGGATAATGACCTTGACCCGGCTGCCTTCAACAATCAACGAATAATCCTGGGGTTCGCCCGGAGGGAAAGGGATTATCAGACAGACAGAGCGGGAGGTTTCAATGGCATTCTCTTCAACCAGGCGCAGAACTTTAATTGGAGCTTTGGTCAGATAAATTTCCGAATACCATCCGTCTTCCAGGACAGCGCCGGCCTTTCCCGCAATCTGGATCACAGCCACGGAGGCATTGTCTGAGGATACTTCTGTTTGAGCACCCTGAAATGCTCCATCAAGAAGTCGGGCCATGTTGGGCGAGAAATGGTACGAATAGGAGACCCTGTTTCCATTCAAGCCCGTAACCTGGTCATCTATTAGCCAGAATCTGTCCTGGATAAAAGTTATCTTACGGGTGCAAATCGCCGGTTGAAAACCGTCATGCGAGGCTTGAATGGTGATTCCGTTTTTGTCTGTTTGAAAACTTCCGTTTTTTACATCCGGATCTTTGTCCCACTTCCATGTACCCTGATATTCCATGGAAGATTTGCCGTCAACCGCAATTGTATTGTGCGACTCGGTAATCTTGAAATATTTTCGCCATGGCCCTTCCGTGTAGGTATAGATCCCCGGGTCGATAATCAGCGGGTCGCCATAGGCGGTTACATCGATACTGAGATGGTCTGCATGGACGTGTCCTCCGCCGCCGCCTTTTCTCTGTCTCTTGCCATTTCGCATGGCCAGATAAAGGGCCTCCGGCCGCCAGGAGGAGCGCATGCAATAAAAACCCCCTATGGGGAATTCCTCCAGTAGTGGGAAATCAGCCGCGGTTTCCCTGGTCTCAAGGGCGGCGCCGCTTTTCAGCCAGAAGACAGACGGAGACAGTGCACCTGATTGAGCTGTTACCGGTTCGCTGAACAGCAGTTCCCCCAGACTGAATGTCTCTGTGACCATGTTCGGGTCGGAATCGCCAAAGGGAGCGATTGTGAGGTTGGGCCGGGTGATATGAGAAAGGAAATAAAACATTTTTTTCAGCCCTTCACGGTAATCCGGATTGAAAGAGACCCCGTTCAATTCTCCCAGAACCATCGGAGCAGCGAACCACCAGATGCAGCCTGCATGATAGCCCGGAGTTTCCTCGATGTGACCTCCATCTTCCAGGATCTGGTTTCTGCGGCAGCGATCAAGCTCCATGATCGCGAAATCCCTGTCGCCAGCGGAGGTTTTAAATTCCGGAAACATGACAGCAAGATTGAACAACCCTTCCATTTCCATGATATAGTGGTTGTGATCCGCCAGTATTCCGAATTCGGACTTTGGGGCAACCGCCCTCAGGTAATCCTTGTGCTGGACAATGGAAAAGAGCAGCCGGATGAAAAAATCCCCGCTGAAAGCTGGGGAATCTATCAGAAATTCCCATGCTGAGGGCCAAATCCTGGCCCTGATCCCTGCCTGTAAATTTCCCCAGGCCAGATAGTCCCAATGTACTTTCCCATCTGTCGGGGCTTTATTTTTATCTATAAAATCGCTTAGAATGGTAATGGCCCCCCGAGCGTATTTCTCCTCCCCGGTAAGCCAGTAAGCCAGGCCCAGGTCGAATAGAAAATTATGGCGGTTCAACTGTTCGTTATATTCCGCATCCTCCTTGATCTCATCCCAGCGGGGCGGAAATCCGCAGCTCCAGAATTTACGGTACCAGTACCATTCCCCGGCCAGGATAGAATCAGCATGTTCTGTCGGGTGATAAGTTATCAAGGTTTGATTGGGCATGCTCTGGTCAATGCCCATCCGGCTGGAAAAAAGTTTTTTGTAATCTTCAACCAGACGTTTTTTGTCTTTTCTGTTGAAATGCCAGGTGACATTTTCACGGTTCCGGTAATAGTCTAAAAGAGTCTTTACCGCTTCTTTTGTATTTCCCTGTTGATAAAGCTTCTTGCTCTCCCTTATCTTTTCATGGACATAGTCAAGCCGGCTGAAAACCAGCTCCAACTGCTCAGGACTTGACGGATTTGCGTGAGTTTCTACGGCCAGAAAACAAAAATTGCAGAAAAAAAACGCAGCAAGACTTATAGAACGCATCTGGTTAATCCTTCTAAACATTGTTCTGAATGCGCAGCTCGGATTATTCGGCTAGTGAATATATCTTCCCTAAGTGGGAAACCGGCCTGTTTTTTATATTTCAGAAGAATTCTGTCAGAGAGCAGTCACTTTCTCTTTTCTTCGGTCTTAGCGGTTTACCGGCCAAAATCCAGATCGGCAATATACACCTGGCGGGTACCTTCATGAACCGAATCAAAGCATAACTTGTCACCGCTGTGGTTCCAGCGTGGGTGAAGGTCACAGCGGCAGGGCCCTGAGAATTTTTGGGGATCGTGAAAAAACCTGCCCAGTGGCATAACCGCATCATTTGCCATATTCATCAACAACAGTGTTCTTTTGTACTCATAGTCCGGATAAGTATCGGTAACCATCCAGCATCCATCTGGTGAAAATGCCCCATGCCCGTCCCTGATCAGGATTCCCGGCCCAAGCACTCTGAAATCCTGTTTACCATCCGTGAAAAGGACATGGCTCCATTCTCCCCCGGGCTCATGGTAGGTGGTTACCATGAGTTTTTCAGGAGAGAGCCAGTCGAAATGCGAGGCGCCGTAAGTTTTATAGCCGATCACCTGCCGCAGGTCGGTTCCATCCAGATTCACTGTATAGCCGGCAGTTAAAAGAGCATTGCTGTTAGGTTTATTAGTTCTCGCCATAAAGAACACCCGCGTATCATCGGTATTGATCAGCGTGTGGTTGAACCAGAAAAGAGGATCTTTAACCTCCGGGGGCAGGGGATACCGGCGATAAATTTCAGCTATGGATACAATCAGTTTCGATTCACCGGTCTCCAGGTCTATATAATAAAGCCCGTCATCCTCCGGCTGTTTTATATCTATCCGGGGGTCGTCTCCGGGGGCTGAGTAGCCGTATCCGGGACGGGTAATACTCAGCCGGGCGAAGTTCAAGCTCACCGCCTTTCTGCCGTCGTGGGAAACCGCGCTCACCGGCCGACCGATAATTTTGATCTCCTTTTTAGTGTGAACATTGAGGATAACGGACACGAAGCGGCCATTGCGGAAATCATTATAGATTATCAGGGAATCCGGGGATCTGCCCAGCCAGTGCTGCATTGTGCCCTGTTGAAAGTTCCAGGCATATGTTTTAGCCAGCGGTATGAACTCACCTCTCTCCAGATCTACCATTCCCAGGGTGGCCGGTTCATCGGCCTCCGGATTATGGTTTGCCAGATCAGTTTCCAGGCAGAGCAGATACCGTTCCGAGGCACTCCATGACTGAAGGTGGTAATAGGCGCTTGCGAAATGATGCAGCGGTCCCGAGGTTATCCGGTGGATCTTCACGGATTCGGGAAAGCATTGCCTGCCGGAGGGTTCTTTAAAATCACGGCAGGCGATAAAAATCGTGAGGGCGATAACCGTAAGCCCGAACAGTTTGCTTACCCTGAATAATGTCTTAGATATCATCATCTCTGCTCCTTAAAATTCTGAACTCCATTTCATTAGGTTATCGCCCCCACTTTCTGTAAAACTCGCGGAGGACAGCGAAAGATTTCTTACGTTTACGTTCAATTGTAACCAGACCCTTCAGGTTTTTGCCTCTCTGGCCCGGCGCCTCCATGCGTGAGGGATCGTAAAAATCGTTGTAAATCCAGGGAAAGATGCCTGAAATCTCGGGGATAGAGGCAATCATATCCAACTGATGTCTGAGCAAAGTCGCCTGGTAGTCCTCGGAGAACAGCTCCCACCGGTCGCGCGGGATATCCAGAGCCGCCCCGCCGCCGACCTCGGTGATCCAGAACGGCATGACCGGGAAAGTGCGGATTCTGTTTTGTATTTCTCCCTTGACCTTGGCGAGGTTTTCTACCATCAGGGTTGAATCCGCCCGCCACTGGACAGGCTTTGCCCCCAGGAAGTTATACCAGCCCGGATAGATATTCTCGCTGAAAATATCCACGATGTGCGCCATGATCTCAGAACCTGTGTCTGTGGCATAGGTGATTAAAGCATCCGGTACCTGCCGGTGGATTTCATCCCGAAGGGCGGTGAAAAAAACCTGATAATCGACAGGATCAAAATGGCATTCATCACCCAGGCTCCAGGCCATTATGCAGGGGCGATTACCTCCGGTGAGTACCATTTCCCGGGCCATTTCCCGGGCCAGCAGAAGCTGGTAGCGATCGTAAGAGCGCAGCCAGAAAACCGGTATCTCGTAGACTATCATGATCCCCAGGCTGTCGCAGGCATCCAGCATCCGGGATTCGAATGGATAGTGGCACCTCAGGGCCTTGACATTAAGCTCGCTCAGGTTTTTCAGATCCAGGGCGAACATCTTTTCATCCAGAGTTCTTCCGGTTTCCGGAAAATCGATGTGATAGCACAGGCCGTGAACCTTGTACGGTTTGCCATTAACCAAGAACTCCCTTCCCCTGGCGCTGAATGTGCGGATGCCGAATGTGGCAGCTGTTTCATCGACCGTGATACCGCCGCCATGAAGCTTGGTGCGCAATCTGTAAAGGTATGGATTCTCCGGGCTCCAGAGATTCAGGTCCCGTCCTTTAATTTCAATATCACAGTTGACAGATTCGCTCGGGCCGGTAAGGAAATAGTCCCGCTCCTGGACGCTGACCACTCTGCCGTTTCTATTCAGGACTTCGAATCGCACTTTTCCGGACTGCCGGAGGTCTCCGCCAGGCCCCTCGATCCTCAAATCGACACCGATTACCCCCGGGGGATCGATCCTCTTGGTCCGTATCTGCACATCAGCTAGATGTACTTTTGGTAAAACTTCCAGGCGCAGAGGGCGGTAGATTCCACCGTAATTGAAATAGCCTATGAGCGATGGGAGCTTGAGCAGGTGGCGGCGGCTGTCAAGACGCACTGCAATCAGGTTCTCTCCATGTTTCAAGGCCTTCCCTGCAGGAACAGTGAACTGGGTGAATCCGCCCTCATGATCGGCGAGCACCTGGCCATTGAGGTAGACCCGCGAAAGGTAGTTGATCCCTTCAAAGACAAACTCGGCGTAAACCGACTCAGGGTCTGCATTGAAATTAAATTTGCGGGCATACCAGCATACACCCTCGAAATATTCCAGGTCCTTAAATACCCGTTGGAAGCATGACGGCACCTCGATTTTACGCCAGGTGGACCGGTCAGCCTCCGGGGACTCGAACATGTGCCTGCCTCCCTCGCCGAAATCGGAGAGCCGGGGAAGGAAATCCCAGGTACCGTCAAGGGGGATACTCCACCTGCCTGTCTCAGTGGCGAAAGATATGCCGAAAAACAGGGCAAGAAGCATAATTGCATTAAAGAAGGCAAATCTCACAGTAACTCCGGAAAGTAATTATTTTAAACCCTGATAACGCAGAACTACCGCCCTGTCGCGAACTTATACACCCGCAAAGGACACATCCCATCATTTTACCCCATCTTGTCTAATCTTACACTTTCCCGGAACTTCCGGGCATACTGCTCTTCCATCCAGAAGTTCCACTTTTTCATGACTTCGACACGCTCGGTAACCGGCGAGTCATCCTCGACATGGACGATGCCGCCGCGTCCCGCGGATTCATAGTATCCGCACCAGCCGGTGCCGATGATCTGGGGATGGTCCAGCCCCGCCTGCATGAGGCTTTGATACAGATCTTCAAACTCCTGATAGTCACCAGTAGTAAAGCCGCTCTTGATCTTCCCGCCTTGATACACATTGGCGCCGGTGTCCGCCAGATGGATGGGTCCGTCCCAGTATGGAGTCACCTGTTCCAGCTCCTTATAAGCCACGTCTGAATTTCCCATCACATTGACACAGATGCAATCGACATATGATTGCATTCTTCGAACGGCATGGGTCGCCAGGGGATGCAAATGCAAAGTATTCCGGTCCCCAAGCAGGAGATGGTTCTGATCGTACTTGCGGATCGTTCCGGAATAAACTTTATACCACTCCTCGCAGATCCGTTCCATGAACGCCAGTTGATCCCGCATACCATCCACAGCGGACACATAATCGCGCAGGGGAGACGATAGTTCCAGAATCTCATCAAACGATTTGATGGGCATGCCATAGGTCTTGCGCCAGCGGTCAACGGAACCGTAAATCTGCCGCATCAAAAGGACCCAGCGCTTTCGTCCGGGCTGTCCTTTTTTCACCGTATTCTCAATCCACCATATAAAAGACGGCACGACCGGATGCCAGGGCGGATTGTGACAGAAGTGGTATCCTATCAGATATGGATTATCCCGCAAGGGCTCTACAAATTCGCGGCACCGATTGTCCACCATGTCGCGGAATTCCTGCGAGAAAACATCCGGTAAATCCTGTCCCGCCATGTATTGCTTCGGCACTTCGAGAAATGCCGTAAACGGATACTCCAGTTCGGCAAAGTGAGCGGCAGACCATTCGGGCGTCCGCGCGACGATGTCTTTCTCCGGATCGTCTCCGGGACCGGGCTTTATGTATGAAGGACCAATAGACGGGGGCAGATAGTTAAATCCCCATTCCCGGTGCCGGTCGCGCACGGACTCACGCCAGGCTTTGACGGTGCCGTACCGCTGCTTTAGATTCCACGGCATATGGGTACCGTCGCCGTAATGGTTGGCGCCCCGCAGATACGCCGGTTTCCCTTCCGGACTGACCAGAAACCATTTGCGATTGATGTTCTGGAATGTATAGTATTTCCCACCCGATACTTGTGCTCGGGCGTCAGTTGGTGAAGTTGCCGTATTCCACAGGGAAACTCCCGCTGTACCAATCGCTGCGCTTTTCATAAAGTTCCGACGTTTCATTTCTGCCCTCTTATTATTTTTGCTATGAATGATATCAATGATTTGCGTGACCGACACCATACAGACGGAGTGTACAAAAATCAAATCGCGGGATGGCAACCTGGACCTCCGAACGACCGTCAGCGCCATTACGTACCGCAAGCCGTTCCCGTATCCGTCCGTCGAGTTCCACCTGGTCTGGTTGCACCGACAAGGTGATGGTCTTCGGCGATTCGTCACCCTCCGCGTTAAACAAGCGCACGAGCAGGTCATTAACTTCGATCATCAATGTCGAAACCTGCGATCCACGATCCGATACACCCAGCAGGGATTGGGCATAACCATCTGCCGCGGGTTTTCTCGCCATCACCTGCGATAACAACGGTTCGTTCCATTGCCGTGTCAGTTCCCAGATACCCGCCTGATCCCATCGCCCTGCATGCGATATCAAAGCATACCGCGCTCCGTGCCGTTCACTGATCTAAAAATCTATAATTATCTGTTTCGCTGAAAGGGGCTTAAGCTCAAGTCTCGAAGGCAGACTGCCCTCGGCCACCACCTCATCATTGAGTTTCTCGCTGAATTCCCGCAGAGTGCAGGGCCTGTCAGAAAGGCCTGCGGGAAATATTGGCCTGAACTGATATGCAGTTTCCTCGGTCCGGTTAATAACCGTGAGGTAAAGACGCTCCTTGTCGCGGCTGGCCAGGGCGAGCACATCGCTCCCTGCAGGCAGCCCCTCGACCTCCAGGCGGTCTTTGGCACCCACAGCGGCTCTGGCGATAAGACGTATCGCATAGTAAGACCGGCCGGGCCTTGCATAACCGGAGCCTGGCTTGAGTTTTATCAGGCCGCCAAGCCCCTTGCCATACAAGGAATCGCTCTCGGCCCCGTACATTCTGGAAATCATACCAACCTCAACCCTGCCCTGGTTGGACCAGATAATACGGCTGATATAATAAAGCCCCGCGAAAAGGTGGTCTGATTGATACCCTCCGCTTCCAGGCCCGGTTCTCCAGAACCCGCCGGTATCCCAGTAAGGCAAAAGCGCCTTGCCCGGCCTGTATTTTTTCTGGAGTTCATCGAAATCCCTCACCTGCTCGAGAAAAGTGGGATACTCGGATTTTTTGGGGAAAGTATCGAAAAAATTATGGGTATGGAATGAGAGCACATCCAGGCGGTCGGCAATATCCGATTGGAGGATCCCCTCATACCCGGCGATTATATCCTGGATAGTCCAGTCGTCTC
>Ga0307379_10009834_pt1 | contig 12733 bp, 10 predicted proteins | sample UN2MG_FD_202237 | JGI IMG/M metagenome (GOLD analysis project Ga0307379, IMG submission 202237) | Soil microbial communities from Risofladan, Vaasa, Finland - UN-2 | ecosystem: Environmental > Terrestrial > Soil > Coastal area > Acid sulfate soil | place: Finland: Risofladan, Vaasa | collected... | reverse complement strand
AACACATCTTTCTAGCTCAGGAAGAATAAACTGCAATAGGCCTAATTGCTGTAACAATTTACACCCTCTTTTAGGAAAATTGCTTAATAATATTTTAATCAATTCATCTCTAATTCTTTCCGGGCTAACTTTTTTGATCAGTATGCTATTTTTCTTTATCGCCTGGAGAGTAGCTTGATCTATTTTAAAATCAAGTTCGCAGACCATTCTAATCGCCCTTAACATCCTCAAAGGGTCTTCTTTTATCCGCTCAGAAGGGTCTTCTACGCCCTTTATTACCCTTCGTTTAATATCTTCTAACCCGTTAAAATAATCGATTACCTCTTCCCCTTCTCTCCAAGCTAAAGCATTGATAGTAAAATCACGGTGTCTTAAATCTTCAAATAAATTTGGAGTGGGGGTTGATTTATTTTTTTTAAAAGTGCTTACTTCATAATTAATATAATTTATAACTACAGTAAGAGTTCCAAATTTTTTGCCCATCGGGACAACTTTATAATTTTTAAAAACCTCAACAATTTCCTCTGATGTAGCTTTGGTAGCTATATCCCAATCGTGGGCTTCTTCCCCCATTACCAAATTGCGAATACAGCCTCCTACCACCAAAGCCTCATAACCCCCATCATTTAACTTTTTTATTATAAATAAAGCTCTCGGGTCTATATCTTTAAGCCCTATTTTTAAATTAAGTTCTTTGATTCTTCTATCCTTATACATCTTTTAACCTTCTGATTAATGCTAAAATTCTTTAAATTACTAAAAAATTATACCATCTTTATTAATCGCTTTTTAGGGATGTTATACATTCTAGATGGCTTGTTTGAGGGAACATATCAATTGGGAGGACTTTTTCTAATTTATAATCATCCTTGGCTAGGTATTCTAAATCACGGGCTAAGGTAGCCGGATTACAGGAAACGTATAAAATTTGTCTTGGTCTAATTTTTACAATTTCTTTTAATGCTTCTTCAGAACAACCCTTGCGGGGTGGATCTAATATAATAATCTGGGCTTTTTCACCCCTTTTCCTCCATCTGCATAACCACTCCTCAACTCTACCGGTAAAAAATTTTAAATTAAAGATCTGGTTTAACTCACGATTAATTTTTGCATCTCGAACAGCCCTTTTTTCTATTTCAATACCATACACTTTTTTTGCATAATTAGCCAGATAGATAGAAATGGCCGCGGTGCCGCAATAAGAATCGATAACTGTCTCCTCTCCGCTTAAATGCGAATACTCTAATATTTTTTCATTCAATATTTGCGCCTGGGCTACATTAACCTGGAAAAAAGACCGGGGGGATATTTTAAACCTGAATGGGCCAATGGCATCTTCCAAATCAACCTTCCCTTTTAAAAGTCTAAAATCCTTTCCCAATAAAACTGACCTATAGCCTTTATTAATATTTTGATAAATAGAGACTACCTGAGGAAATATTCTGGTTATATTATTTAAAATACTTTGGTCAAATCCTAGACTCTCTTCTTTGGTGATAAAGACAATCATTATTTCTCTATTATCTCTACTTTCTCTGATTAATATATTCCTTAAATTTCCTTTCCCAGTTCGGCGATTATATACCGCAACTTTTTGTAAACTTAATGGTTCTTCCAAATAACTAACCAATTTATTAATTTGCGAACTGAACAGGACACATTCACTGGCCGGTATAAAATCATAACTGCCCACTTTATAAAATCCTAAATGTAGCTTACCTTTTTCCTGCTCCACTTGAAAATAGCCTTTGTTACGATAACGCCAGGGATATTCCATTCCTATGACCGGTAATACTTCCACTTTTTGATGACCTAATCTCATAAGAGCATCCTGTACCATTACCTTTTTTATTTCTAATTGTTTTTCATAAACAATATGTTGTAATTGACAACCTCCACAAAAATTATAAACTGAACACCGGGGTTCTACCCTATCAGGAGAAGATAAAATAATTTCCTCTAATTGTCCTCGAGCAAAATTCTTTTTTACCTCCGTAATTTTTACTCTCATCCTTTCTCCAAGAATTGCCCCAGGTACAAAAACGGTAAAATTGCCAATCCTTCCTATCCCCTCTCCCTGATGAGAATAACCGTTTATAATAAATTCGTGATCTTCTTCTAAGTGCACTGGTTTATCTTTCATCTTATCTCCTACTAGATTTTTTTTCGTTCATTTATCTTTCTTATCATACACAATAATTTTTATTAGACTAATTATCTATGAGCTATTAATCGTTACAACCATAGCGAACCTAGCGATATTGAGTTAGAGATTGCTTCGTCATTTTATTTCTCTTCATGACCAAGACAGAGGTTCATCGCAATCTATCTATTAGAATAAATGGTTTTACAAATATTTTCAAATTTAGTTATAAATTAGTAACTCAGCCAAAGATTTTATTTTTTAAATAGATGAAAAAAGTCCTCTATAAAATATCTTTTTGAAATAACTTAGATAAAATGATAGAATTTTTAAAATGGGATAGTAGATGTTTATAAAAAAATATGGAAAAATTTGTTTCACTCGCAGTTTAAAATGATAAAAATTATTAGTAAAGTTGGGTAAAATGTTTATTATTTTTATATTTAGTATAATATTTTTAATATCTGGAATCATTGAGCAGATTAATCATTATAAAAGAGTAAAGAGAATTCCTATTCGTATTCATGTTAATGGGACGAGAGGGAAATCGACAACTACCCGTTTAATCGCAGCCGGCCTAAGGGAAGCTGGTTTTAAAGTGCTCGCTAAGACAACTGGAACACTCCCCCGGTTAATTTTAGAAGACGGAACCGAAGTTTCCATCAAACGAAGAGGAAATGCAAATATTATTGAACAACTGAAGATTTTTACTGAAGCAGTAAAAAGAAAAGTTAATGTTTTAGTAGTAGAATGTATGGCTGTTAGCCCCGAACTACAATGGGTTTCAGAACATAAGATGGTAAAATCTACTATCGGAGTAATTACCAATGTAAGACAAGATCACTTAGAGGAAATTGGGCCTGAACTTGATGATATGGCTGAAGCTCTAAAGTCTACTATACCCCGGGAGGGGGTATTGGTAACTGCAGAAAAAAAATATTTCCCTATTTTTAAGAAACAAGCAGATCAATTAAAAACTAAAATTATTTTTGCTGATCCCAACTATATTTCCAGTAATATTCTTGAAAAATTTAACTATATGAATTTTAAAGAAAATATTTCTATTGCTCTCCAGGTTAATAAAATTCTTGGAGTAGATGAAGAAGTAGCTTTAAGAGGAATATTTAAAGCAAATCCTGATCCTGGGGCCCTAAAAATCTATAAATTTTCAAAAGGAGATAAAATTATATTCTTTGCTAATGCCTTTGCCGCTAACGAAATAAGCTCCTCTTTATTAATCTGGGAAAATATAAACAAAAAAACCTATTTAAAAAACTTACCGGCAATAGGCATAATGAATAGTCGAGAAGATCGGGTCCTGCGTGATATTCAATTTGCTCATCTATTGGCTAAGGAAATTAACTTTTCTAAAATACTATTAGTTGGACCCCTAAGTAAATTAGTGGAAAGGACTCTTTTAAAATTAAAAGTATCCCCTAATAAGATAATAAACCTATCCAGAATACATGATATAGAAAAAATATTACAGCTTGTTTTACAATTTACTGAAAATAAAGTTTTACTTATTGGTTTCGGAAATACTAAGGGTATGGGGCAAAGATTTATAGAATATTTTAATGAATTCGGAGAAGAAAAATGATCTATCAAGCTATTGGAATAGGAGTAATGGTTAGTTTTGCCTTTTATGAAATTGTTGGTTTCTCCCCCGGGGGGATAGTAGTTCCCGGCTATGTCGCTTTGTTTTTAGATCAACCGATCAGAATATTGGTAACCGTGCTTGCGGCCTTGCTAACTTATTTTGCAGTAAAGATACTTTCCAATTATATCATTCTATATGGCCGGCGCAGATTTTTAACTATGGTGTTGGTTAGTTTCTTATTAAAATGGTTAATCGAAGAGATTATTATTAAAATGCCCGTCTCTGGTATTGAACTTCGAAGTATAGGTTATATAATCCCAGGTTTAATAGCTAATGAAATGAGAAGACAAGGTATTTTCCCAACCCTTTATTCTTTGGTAATAGTATCAGTTATTGTTCGTTTAATTTTACTACTTTTTTAAAGAGTTAAAGGAATGTTTTACAATTGGAATAAAAGTAAATTTACACATCTATCCATGATAATAATTCTTATTATATCTATCTCGGGGTTATTTCTCATAGAAAAGACCAAAACTTTAGCCCCAGACTCCGCTTATTCTACCAAAGTGCAGGCAGCCCAAATTATGAAAGACTCGATGGAGGCGATAAGGAATCATAGAATAGAAAATGGACCAAAAATAAATAAAATAGCAGACCCTAATCTTACCGGATTAATCGGAGAAGAATGGACTAAAATAACTACTACCTTAGGTAATCTGTCAGCTAAAAGGACTGCCACTAATCCAGATTTTGCTGCTCTTTTAATAGATATGTTCATGAAAGCAGGGCTAAAAAGGGGCGATGTAATCGCTATAGGAGCCTCTGGGTCATTTCCTTCTTTAATCTTGGCTACGCTTTCGGCGGTAGAAGCCTTTGGATTAAAACCTATCACTATCTGTGCTCTTGGCTCATCTATGTGGGGAGCAAATATTCCTGAATTAACCTGGTTAGATATGGAAAAAATTCTTTACCAACAAGGTTTATTGAATTATAGAACAGTGGCTTCTTCAATGGGGGCAGGAGAAGATACAGGTGAGGGATTAATTGAAGAAGGTAAAAATCTTATTTTATCCGCTATCAAGAGAAACCAAATACCATTAATAAGAGAAACCACCCTTGAAGAAAGTATCCAGAAAAGATTGAAAATTTATTTTGAAAATGCAAAGGAAGATAAGGTTAAACTATTTGTAAATATTGGAGGAGCTTCAGCGAATTTCGGGGAATGTATGGAAGCACTTAAAATAACCCCTGGACTTAATAAAAATTTAAAGATCTGTCATAAACCAAATCGAGGAATAATTTATGAAATGGCGGAAAAAGAAATTCCAATTATTCATTTATTGGACATTCGTAGTTTATCTATTAAGCATGGGTTACCTATAGACCCAATCCCTTTCCCTGAAATTGGTAAAGGAGATATCTACTATCAGATTAAATACTCCAAAACTATTATTATTGTAGTTTTAGGAATAATAATAACTCTTTTATTATTCTTTAAAAATTTATAATTATCTTATGAAAACTACAACATATTATATTAAGTAAAGAGCATATTAGCTTAACATATCTTAATAAAAAAACAAACTTAACTGAGAACTATTTTTACAAAATAGCGGGAAGTTGCCTTTCTCAAGCCACTTCCCGCTCTATTTGATACACTCTTCCTTCTTTACTCTAATACTTTCTTCGTTTTTATTCAATCTTAGTCGTACTGCCAAAATCTACCTCTTCTAACCACCAAGTAGGATAGCCTACGGAACTTCCATCTACATATCCATCGTCATATTTACCAATCAACTCATCGGCTAATTTCCACCATTTATCTACAGCTCTATTAGCACAGTCATTGGAATAATTAGTCAAGTACTTCACAGCTAAAGCAGGATCCTTTTTATATAGCTCCACTGCAGCCATTTCAACAGCCGGTTGCATGGCAAAGAAATCGCCTTCCAGTTCATTTTGAGCAGCCTTTATATCCTCAATCATGTAGGAAAATTTAAGATCTGCCCAATTGGACACGAAATTAAAAGCCCACCACGCAGAGTCCTTATCAAATACATCTCTTCTTCCACTACTAAATGATATTGGAACCTCCGTAATCCCACAATAGAAAGGAATATAGCAAGTAGAATGAGGGGCATCCTCACCAAACCATAGAACTCCCCCTATCGGATCAGGAAGCCAGCTTCTCACTTGTGATACAAAGCTGTATGAGCACCTGAACATAGAAATAGCTCTCTCCCAATCTAAACTTTTACTATCTTCTGGCCTAACTGTACTAGGAGTAGGATAACGGTTTGGATTGCCAAATGGACCTGCAGCCATTCCTTTGGTTAGATCAAATTCGGTTCCTTCGTAATGATCTCTTTTAATAGCTATAATGTCTTGCACTGTAAGCTTTTTATCTGGCTTGACTGAGAAAGGATATCTCTCTGCCCAGGGATCAAGGTTAAGAGAAGGAGCTACTAGACTTAGCACTCTCCATTCCCGACGTCTATTGTAGAAAGAAACTTTCGGAGCATATACTTCATAGAAGACGAATGGTTTGCCACTTTTAGGTTCATAGAAACCCATCTCTTCTCCAAGAGTAAAAATATTGCTTGAGGCCATGAAGTAATCTTTATTGTCTAGATCAATCTCTCCAATCCTTGCACGGTTAGCACTTATTCCTACTTCTCCGTCCGGGATTCTTTGAGCTACCCATACTGCACCTGGTTTTCCACTATCAGGTGTCCATAGTGGTCCAGCTCCCATGATTTCAAACTGCCAGGCTTCATTGGGATCAGTTACCGTAAGACATTCTCCACCATCACCATACCCATACTTTTCAGCCAGGGCACCCATTATCTCTATACATTCTCTTGCTGTTTTTGCCCTCTGCAAGCCGAATACCTCGAGTTGTTCAATCATCATTATTGCATCTCCGTTTCCAAAATCTCTACGTCCACCAAAGGTAGTCTCGCCTATCATTATTTGATGTTCATTCATAAAGGGATAGCCAACATTGAAATAAGTATAAGTTTTTTCTGCTTGAGGTATTTCTCCAACCTTTATCAATTCTTTGCCTGGCTGAGTTAAATGACATATTTCTGTATACACATTAGTCATTGTGCCCTTTTCAAAAGTCTGTCCCGGAACAATTTGAATTCGGTTGTCATACCAACCATCACAGGTATGAGTAGTCATCACCGATCCATCCACCGAAGCATCCTTTCCTACTATTATGGAAGTACAGTCAGCATAAGCACTTATTCCAAAAACACCTAATAGCATTAACACCAAAAAAATCATACTAGCAACTGTAAGCAATTTTTTAAATCTCATTTGTCTTCCTCCTTAAAAGATTTTATAAAAATCAATCCTTAATATTGCATACATCACCCTCTTTTTTATACTATTTTTCTTCTACTCTATTTTTATCACTTCAGTATATCAGTAAAAAATAAACTTATGAGAATTCTCTTTCCTAACTGATAGTGGTAAACCATTTATCCGAGCAGGCTTACCACTATCAGTTCTTTTTTTAGTTGTTGTTAAGTTCAAATAGGAATTTATCAACAAGATCCCAATAAACCTCTTCGGTGTGATTCATAAGTGAACAAGTATAGTTGGTTAAGAATTTTTGGGCAAGTTCAGGGCTTGTTTTATATAGATCAAGAGCTGCCTTCTCAATTGGTTCTTGTATAGCAAACATATCTTCCTGCATTGGTACAAGTACTTCATCTAACATAGGTTTTAAATCTTGATATCGGTGATTTACAAGGTCATCAACCAATCCAAAAGCCCACCAAGCCGATTCTCGGTCCAATTTATCACGATTAACATGAGACCATGAATCAGGTACCTCATTAATTCCGGTGTAAACAGGAATAAACGTGCCATTCTCCGGGTTGTCAAGACCAAACCAGAGCACTCCACCAATTTCGTTTGGCATCCAATCACGCGCTTGAGAGACAAAGTAATAAGAACAGTTATAACGAGCAATTGGCCGGAAGTAATTTATATCCAATAATGTTCTCCAAGTACCGTCAACCTGTGGAGTAGCCAAAGGACTCTTCTCCCAACCTTCTCTTCCGGGCACAAACCAATCAGGATCTTCAGTCATATCATATTGAGTTCCTGCATATGTTTCACGGAATAATGCAATAACATCCTGGAAAGATACCTTCTTTTCAGCTTTTACAGAGAATGGATAAAATGGTGCATTCTCCATGACCCATTTTCCAGATGGCGCTAATTCACTATAAACTTTCCAGATACGTAGTCTACTTCCTGATCCTTTATGCAGCGCATCACCGTAAATATTACACCAAATGAAAGGCTCTCCACTTGCAGGATCATACAATCCTAATTCTACTGCTGTATCAATATAATTGTTACATACCATAAAGTTCTTCGTATCATTGGGGTCGATCTCGCCAATTCGGCTCATGTTTGGCACGCAAGTAATATGGTCATCCGGTACTCGTTGTGCACACCATACTGCCCCTGATTTACCACTCTCCGGTGTCCAGAGAGGACCAACTCCATACATGTCCAATACCCAGGCTTCATTAGGGTCAGTAACTGTCAAACATTCTCCCAGATTACAGGATTCACGATATCCATACTCATCTGCAAGATCACCCATTATCTGTATTGCTTCCCTTGCAGTCTTAGCGCGTTGTAAGGCAAATACCTCGAGTTGTTCAATAGTCATTATGGCCTTATCACTATTCGATGTTTCTCTTGCACCACCGAGTGTTGTTTCTCCAATTATTACTTGATGTTCATTGGCATAAGGGTAGGCGCCATTAAAGTACTTATAAGTATGGGCAACCTGGGGGATTTCACCAAGCTTTTCAAGTGGTACATAGTCTGCGTATACAATCCATTCATATACCGGGGCCATCTCCCCTGGTTCGTGGTCTGCGGCAGGGACGATTATAATTCGGGAATCATACCGGCCGTCAACGGTATGGGAAGTAATTACTGAACCATCCGTTGAGGCTTCCTTCCCTACTACAATATCTGTACAGGAATCTTCCACTTGAGCATAAGAAGATATTGACAAAATAAATAAGCAAATTAAAGTGACACTCATTATTAAAATAAATTTCTTAAGTCTCATTTTTACACTTCCTTTCTGAAATATTTTTTTTAAAAACTCCTAAACTTAATAATCACTTCTTAATATACAACACTGCTTTTTTTGTTTGGTTTATTTCACCCCCTTCTAAATTTTTTCTCCTGGTAGTTTCAGATACGATTATTCATAGACTACCCGGTCAGAAGGAGCCTCAGCCGGATCGTAGAAATAATGTCCTACCCCATTTTCTATCACTTCAGCATAGCGAGGTACATTATCTAGGGTTACTACTTTATCAGGATACATCTCTGAATATGTTTGCATAATCTGTAGTACGGTGGAACAATGCCTACCCACTCTTACATCAATAGGCCACCCATTCTCATCGATCTTCTCATATAAAAGCCCATACTCTCCTGCTTTCATAACAAAGGGATCTTTTCCAGTTAAGAGTAAATGCTCATCAGTAATCCCCCGTACTCTATCCAGGAAAGGTTCCGGTGCTTCAACTAAAAGGGAAAGTGCACCAGAATAATCCCCCACTTCTCGATGGGTAAGACCATGTAGTGAGGGAGGAGAAAACTCCATCCCGATAGGACGCTCAAATTCAAAGGCAGTCAAGGTCATTGAGGCCATAGCAGCTACTTCTTGAGCATTCTGGTTAGTTACTATGGTACTAATCACTGGATATTCTAACTCAGCTTCATGGAGATCCATAAAAAGACCTACACCTTCCTTTTTAATCAGTTCCATAAAGGCATAGCAAGTCTGTTCCACAATAGACCCATCTGCTTTGCCGGGCCAGGTACGATTCAAGTTTCTGATGTCCATATAGGCCAGCATCTGACCGCTGGGATAGTGTACATACATCTCGGGATCGGGCCAAGAATCAAGGGGGTTAGCCCAGCGGTCACCCATCCTGAATTTTTTTATCCCCCAACTAGTAGGGATATGATAAAATTGAGGGTAAGCATCACCAGGTCGACTTACGGTTGAGGCACTTCTGTTGGACCAAATAGCTACCATTAGTCTTCCTTTATCCACCTGGGCATTTTCCACCAAGACCTGCGCGGCTAAAACTGCTCCCGGCTCCTCAGGATGATTTCCCCCAATTACCATAGCCGTCCCTCCGGGATTCCCGCTATCCAAGATATAGATATTACAATCATTCATAGTTCCCTTTAGTGGTGAAAAATAGTCACTTAACTTTTTAACCTCAGTAACTCCAGAACTCAAGACCACCGAACCTTTAAAATAACGGTGTTCATAGAAAGCCCTTCCGGCTAGAAATATCACTATAACCGTTATGCTTAGGGCTATAATTTTTGTATTCGTTAACCATTTATCAGACATATCTTACCTCCGGATACTTATTGTTTAGCGTATAAGAAATACCTCTCCAATTCATTATTTTATGTGGAATACCCTTAAAGTAAAAGGGATTAATATAATGCAATAAAGGATAGCCTCCTGCACATTCTTAGTTTTAATAATGCTCCATAGCAGCACAAAGGCAATAAAAGCACTCATAATATGATAAATAACCATAACTACCAGATTCACTGTAGTCATAACAATCCTCTCCTTTTTATTAAGTTAAAGATTTTCTCTTCTTACTAAGACTCTTTACCAACCAACGAGAAAATTCAATGGTTTGCTAAAAATAATAAATAGGGTACAAATCAGTAAAATAATTGCCATTGGACCAAGACAGGTTTTCACAAATTCTCCGTAGTAACTTCCCTGGTATTTAAGTTCTATTACCGTTGCTCTTCCTACTACTGCAGTGGGGGGAAGGCAATCACCTAAAGGCCACATCACCGCCATTGCTGAAAGGGCTATAATAGGGTCTAACCCCTTCATGTTAAAGAGGAGTATAAGAGGAACTCCAAGTAGGGGAGCAACAGCATACTGCACTAACCCTTCAGACCAAGGCAAAATAAGCCAGAGTGTAGCATATAATACCGTAAGTGGAAGAGTAACTACTCCCAGAGAAATAAGCCCACGAGCTCCACTTAAGGCCATAATTTGGATAAGAACTCCCACCACAATCATTATCCCCACTAAAGGGATAAGCTGGTGAATGGTATCGCTGGCAATCTGTAAAACGGGAAGTTTTTTTGGGCTTATTAAGACTACGCTGATAGCTGAAATGAGAAACATTAGAGGTAATCCCAGGATAGGCATCTGAAAGGGCCAAATCCTGCCGGCTACCACTAAAGCAAAAAATACTAAGAAGGGAAACACCACTCTGAAAAAGTTCATTTTTTCAGGGGGGGTAGGTAGTTCCTGTAGGGCCTTTTTTAAATCAACCGGCTTCCCCTTCCATCCTAAGATAAACATAGAAAGAAGAGCTCCGCAAACTGTTATAGCCAGAAGTGGCCTCATAAATCCAACATAAGGCATATTTGAACCGGCAGCGGCCATCATAGCCCAGAGATTGATCGGAGGAGCTGCTGCACTCATGGCAGCACAAAGAAATATTATAGCAGCGGCTCTAGTCTCTGATATACCCATATAGATAAGTACAGTTCCTACCAGGGTACCAGCAATTAAGACAGTTACCGCCCCCGATCCGGTTAAGGCCCCGGGAATTAAAAGAACTAAAGTAAGTAATGAAAGACAAACTAAGCGTTGTTTATGAAAAGTAGTGATAATGCTTCTAATGATATAAGTTACTCCTCCCGCTTCTTTAAGAAGGTTCATAAAGAAGGTAGCGGTAATAAAGATCAGACAAACATCATAATAAGTGAAGGCACCATCCACAATGTGCCGAACAGGAATACCTGCACCATGAGCTAGTGCTCCGGTAATTGCCGCCACGAACATGGATAACTCGATAGTCAACTTTAGTAATCTAGCTACTGCAAAAGCCACGGCCATTACGACCAAGATTATACCAGCATGAATGAACATTTTATCCCTCCCTTTTCAACTTATTCGTAAATAACCTACCTTAAATCTACCTATTTTACTAACTAAAGTTATTTAACCAAGAAAATTTTTTGTGATAAATATCAAAGTAAAAATTTTCTAAACTACTTTTACAATGATAGATAAACCCTCAGAATCGCACAAAATATTAATGGATTGACCTCTCTCTTAAGAGGTGGGGCTATCTGCTTCCATTTGGAATAATTTTTTAAAGACATCAGTAAGGTCTAAAGTTTCTTTAAAGGTAATTATGGGTATACCAATCTCTTCAGCTGCTTTTGTAAAATACCCATCTTCATTGCTATCTTCTCTTATCAGGAGAAGGTTTGATTCGGGGATAACTAGAGCGATAGAGGCGGCATCTGTTTCGTCAACTCTTCTGGCCATGCCTTCAATATGGGCACCAATGATCAAAATACCCTCTTTCTTAGCCTCTTCAATAATTGCTTTAACCCTGGCTAATTCATAGTCGATATCGACTCCGGCTGCTCCCATACCCTTCATGCTGGTGCCAGTGGTGATAATTAAAGTCTTGTAAGGATTCCCTTCTTCTGCCTTAGATTTAAGGTCTTCTGCTTTGAGTAAGTCATCTCGGTCACAGGGCAACTTTATTTGTTTACATAAGACCCAGACCATTAGAGCTCCGGGGCTCTGTCCACAAGTAGTAGCTACAAAAGGTAATTCAACTTTAGGAATAGCAGGCTGTTCGGTAGCAAAATTTATCACCGATAAGCTAAAAAAAAAGGTAATTATTAAAATCAGAAACAAGCTAAAAATTCCAAATCTTTCTTTTCTCAACATCTTAGAAATCCTCCTTTTTTTTAAATAGTAAAATCAATCTTTTTAAAAATCTCTTAAAAGCAAAAAGCTCTGACCAAACCTTACGCCAGGGCTTTTTATAAAAACTTGCAATTTCTTAAAAAATATATATAATATAAAATCACAAGCCAACCAATTGTGTTAGATGGTACTAGGCAATTGGTATAAG
>Ga0307379_10009829_pt1 | contig 12737 bp, 11 predicted proteins | sample UN2MG_FD_202237 | JGI IMG/M metagenome (GOLD analysis project Ga0307379, IMG submission 202237) | Soil microbial communities from Risofladan, Vaasa, Finland - UN-2 | ecosystem: Environmental > Terrestrial > Soil > Coastal area > Acid sulfate soil | place: Finland: Risofladan, Vaasa | collected... | reverse complement strand
TTGGTCGCCTTTCTCGCCGCCGCATCGCTCGGCGCCGTGTGGTCGAGTTGCGCCCCGGAGTTCGGGGTCCGTGCCGTGGTGGATCGCCTGAGCCAGGTCGAACCGAAGGTGCTGTTCGCCGTCAACGGCTATCGCTACGGCACCAAGGACATCGATCGGCGCGACGAGGTGACGCAGATCGTCGACGCGCTGCCGTCGATCGAAGACGTGGTGTCGATCTCGTATCTTGCCGACCTCGGTGATCTCGACACGCGGGTGACGTGGGACGGCCTGCTCAGCAGCCCTCCGGTGCCGATCGAGTTCGAGCCCGTGCCGTTCGACCATCCGCTCTACGTGCTCTACAGCTCGGGGACGACCGGTCTGCCCAAGCCCATCGTCCATGGTCACGGCGGTATCACCGTGGAGCACCTCAAGGTGCTCACCCTCCACCAGGACCTGACGCCCGATGACACCTTCTTCTGGTTCTCGACGACCGGCTGGATGATGTGGAACTACCTCGTCTCCGGGCTCCTCACCGGGTCGGCCATCGTGTGCTTCGACGGAGATCCCGCTTCGCCCGACCTCTCGCACCTGTGGTCGATCGCTGCCGAAACCGGCACGACGGTGTTCGGGGCGTCGGCACCGTTCTTGATGGCCTGCCGGGCCGCAGAGCTCGTGCCGGACCGAGCCGCGCTTCGTTGGGTCGGGTCGACGGGTGCGCCGCTGCCGCGCGAGGGGTTCCGCTGGGTCGATCGAGTGGTCGGCGTGCCGGTGTCGTCGATCAGCGGCGGTACCGATGTCTGTACGGCCTTCGTCGGCACGTCACCGCTGGTCCCGGTGCGTGCCGGCGAGATCAGCTGCGCACTGCTGGGCTGCGCGGTCGCGGCCTTCGACCACGAGGGTCAGCGGTGTCCGCCGGGCACGACAGGCGAACTGGTCATCACCGAGCCGATGCCCTCGATGCCGGTGGGCTTCTGGGGTGATACCGACGGATCCAGGTATCGCGCCGCGTACTTCGAGGACTTCCCAGGTGTCTGGCGCCACGGCGACTGGATCACCTTCACCGACGACGGAGCGTGCGTCATCACCGGCCGGTCGGACGCGACGCTGAACCGCGGGGGCGTGCGGCTCGGCACGAGTGACTTCTACGCGGTCGTCGAAGAGCTGCCCGAGGTCGCCGACAGCCTCGTCGTGCACCTCGGTGACGACGAAGGTGGCGCAGGCGAATTGCTGTTGTTCGTGGTGTTGGCCGAAGGCGCGGCCCTCGACGACGAGCTGCGATCCTCCGTGGTCACGACCCTGCGCCGCGAGCTCTCCCCGCGCCATGTGCCTGACGCGATCGTGGCCGTCCGAGCGGTGCCGCGCACGTTGAGCGGCAAGAAGCTCGAGCTGCCCGTGAAGCGGATCCTCGAAGGTGCCGATCCCGAGGTGGTCGCATCGAAGGGGGCGCTCGCCGATCCGTCCTCACTCGATTCCTACGTCGAGTTGGCGCAGGACCGATGACCGAGCGTTCGACGCTTGCCGAACTCGTCCGCGACCTGGCCGACGAGCACGATGCCCTCGACCGCCTCCTCGTCGGGCTCGACGAACGCGACTGGGCGCATCCAACGCCGAGCCCGGGGTGGAGTGTTGGCGATCAGGTCGGCCATCTCGGGTACTTCGACCGAACCGCCACCCTCGCCGTGGTCGATCAGGACGGCTTCGCCGACCACCTGGCCGCGGCGCTCGACGAGATGCAGCAGGGCGGTCTCGACGACACCTCGCTCCGGCAGGCACGATCGATGCCGCCGGGCGAACTCCACCTCTGGTGGCGGTCAGGTGCCGCAGCCCTCGTGGAGGCGGCCGCGCGACTCGGGGACGGCGACCGGCTTGGGTGGTACGGACCGTCGATGGGCGCCCGTTCGTTCCTCACCGCCCGCCTCATGGAGACGTGGGCGCATGGGCACGATCTGGCCGACACCTTCGGTCTCGTCGTCTTGGCGACCCCTCGACTCCGGCACATCGCGCAGCTGGGGTTCATCACGCGAGGATGGTCGTACTCGGTGCGGGGTCGCGAGGTTCCCGAGGAAGCGGTGCGCGTCGAGCTGTCGGCGCCGGGTGGGGGCACGTGGACCTGGGGCGACGACGCGGCCGACGATTCGATCGCCGGTCCGGCGCTCGGCTTCTGCCAGGTGGTGACCCAACGGCGACATGTCGATGACACCGACCTCGAGACGACCGGGAGCGCCGCCGTCGAGTGGATGCACCTCGCACAGGCATTTGCCGGCGCGCCGACCGAAGGACCACCACCGAGGAGCAAGCCATGACGGTCGACGTGACCACCGACGCCCGGGTGATGAGGATCACCCTCGATGACCAGGCGACCCGCAACGCGCTGAGTCCGGATCTCGTGTCGGCCGTGCGCAGCTCCATCGTTGCCGCCAACGCCGACGACGCGGTCCGGGTGATCGTTCTCACCAACCGGGGTTCGGTGTTCTGCTCGGGGGCGAACATGAAGCACCAGAGCAGCGACGAGGGCCGCGCAAGCGGTCGGGTCGGCGGCGGGTTCGAGGAGCTGCTGCTCGACATGACGCAATCGGCGACCCCGATCGTTGGTCGGATCGCCGGCCACGCGCTGGGCGGGGGAGTCGGGCTGGCCGCTGCGTGTGACATCTCGGTGGCTGACCGCGACGCGAAGTTCGGGTTCACCGAGGTGAGACTCGGGCTCAGCCCTGCCATCATCTCGGTGGTCTGTCTCCCCAAGATGCGCGGGGGTGAGGCGATGGAGGCGTTCCTTCGCGGGAACCGGTTCGACGGGGCCCATGCCGCCGGCCTGGGGATCGTGAACCGAGCCGTCGCAGCCGACGATCTCGATGCCGCGGTCGCTGAGATCGTCTCTGACCTCCTGCTCGGCGGACCCCGCGGCATGGCCGCAACGAAGCGGCTCGTCCACGAAGTACCCGCTTTGGCGACTGCCGAGGCATTTCGATGGACTGCGGAACTCTCGGCTGCGCTGTTCGGCGCCGACGAGGGACGAGAAGGCATGGCCGCCTTCATCGAGAAACGCGACCCCGACTGGCGCTGAGTCCACCGACGGTCAGTCGAGCGTTCCACCCACGATCCTTGTTGCTCTCCCGCCACTATTTGGCCGGAGAGCAACGAAGATCGTGGTGGTGGCCTCGGTCAGCGCTGGCCGGGAGTCATGTAGAACCAGATCGGGAACGGGGCGCCCTGGTCGGCGATGGCCTGGCGGGCTGCGAGCACCGTCTTGCCGGCCTCGGTCTGTTCGAAGAACCACGACTCGATCTGGCGGCCGCCCGGATCGGGCGTGTCAGCCAGCTCGAGGGCCGCTTCTTCGTAGTACGTCCGGATGTCGTGGCAGACCGCGATCGTGTTGCCGCCAGGAATCCCCGCGTCCTTCCATGGTGCTCCTTCGCTGATGCGATGGAGGACGCCGAGCGCGTCGGGCACGCCGTCGGCATCCACCGACCGGCCGACGGAAGTCGCGCCCCTGTGTGCGTGCACCCGGTCGTACGCCTTGCGAATTCCGCGGGCCTCGTCGACGGCCGGCGGAAGGTCAGGATCGAAGCGAGGCGGAAGGGCGCACGACAGCACCTCGCTCTCGGCATCTTCGATCGTCTCGGGGTGGTCGATCAGGATCGGGCCTGCCGGCTCGCCGAGCATGGCGAAGGCCCGTGCGAGCACGTCGTGCTGGAACTCGGGGTCGTTCGGCTTTCCGAGCGGGCGCCCGAGTGGGAACTCGCAGTGGAGCGCGCGGGGCGGGGCGACCTTCTCGGCCATCGCCCGGATCGACGACAGCGTCACCGTTGCGATCCCGGCAGCTTCGAACACGTGGGCGAGCACACTCACGGTGCGCGTGCAGAGCGGTCAGACGGGGGTGAGCAACACCACGTCGACGCCGTCGTGCCTGGCCTCGGCCGCGGCGGCCGGGCCGGAGTCGAGCCGAATCGTCGACACGTCGTCGGGTTGGTTGCCGGCGAAGGAGAAGTGCCGGGGAGCGACGGCGCCGATGACACCTTGGTCGGCGAGTTCGGTGAGGCGGTCGATCGGGTAGACCACGTTCAGGTCGAGCGAGAGCCCGCTCCGGTCGAAGTTCGGGCTCCAGTGGCCGAGCACCAGATCGCGGCGATCACTCGGGATCGTTCGATATCCGGTGTCTCCGGCGCTGAACGCATCGTCGTCGGGAGTGTGCAGCGCGGCCGAGGTCACGATGGCCACCGTGGCTGTGCTCAGGTCGACTCCGGTGACGAACGCCGGGTCGTCGAACGTGGGCGCGGGCAACGTGGACGAGTGGGCGCGCATGGCCTGGTCTCCGGACATGCGCGAGACCCTAGCTTCTGTCAGACGGTGTGCCACAAGATTCGTCGCTCGGTGGTTCGGGGCGGTCACCCAGCAGGTAGCGAGGGCCCTGGCCACCCCTGGCCGCCCGATCGTCGGGGTTGTAGAGCGCACACGCCTCGAGGGACAAGCAGCCGCAGCCGATGCAGTCAGTGAGCTGGTCGCGCAACCGCACGAGGGTGTCGATCTGTTCGTCGAGCGTCGGCCGCCACGACCGCGAGATCTTCGCCCAATCGGCTTTGGTCGGGGTCCGTTCCTGGGGCAGCGAGGCAAGCGTGTCGCGGATCTGGTCGAGGGTCATCCCGACCTGCTGCGCGATGCGGATGAAGCTGATGCGGCGGAGTTCTTCCCGGGCAAACCTGCGCTGCCCGCCCACGGAGCGTCCCGCAGCGATGAGCCCTTCGGCTTCGTAGAAGCGGAGCGCGCTGGCCGGCACTCCCGTCCGCTCGACCACGTCGCCGATCGACAGCGACGGGTCGGGCATCACTCGATCATGTCTTGACCTCAAGTCAACTTCAAGTTCTAGATTCGTGCCTGTGAACGATCTCGGTGAGCTCTCCGATGCGCAGCTGGCCGCGGAGACCGCAGAGAAGGTCGCTCGGCCACGCCGCGATCCGGCCGACTCGTTCGTGCTCCACGCCCCGCTCGAGTTGACCGCGAGGGCCTCGCTTCTCCCGTACGTCCGCCCCGATCGGCGCGACGTCGCTCGTGCCCGCCTCTTCGAACTCGGCCGGCGATTCCAGGGGTGGGGCCCCGCCGCAGCGTTGCCGACGGTCGACGACCGTGCGTACACCGACGCTGCCGCCGCCGCCGACGCACTCGTGCGCGCCGTTGCCCAGGGTGACCCTGACGGGGTCGATGCACCAGCATCCTGGCTGGGCGACCGGGTGGCGCCGGCGCAGTTGGCGTCGCTGCTCGGACCTGAGGTGCTGCCACTGCTCGGCGCTGCAGCACACGCTCCGATCTTCTTGTTCCACCTGCCCAGGGTGGCTCCCCGAGGCGAGCTGACGGGGCGACTGGTCCGTCCCCTGGTACGCGAACTCGCCCGGATGCCCGATACTCGCCTTCGTTGGATCGAGGATCGGTCGGCCACTCACGATTCGCCGGCCGAGGCACTGGCCGAGGCCCTGGCGTCGGTTCGTCGTCGGGGTCGTCCCGAGATCGGCTTCATCGCTCCGACGATGGAGCGGATCGACGATGCCGAGACCTCTCGGCTTCTCGGCCCGCTGGTCGGGGGTCGCGACATCGCGGCACGTAGCCGGGTGGTCCTGCGGACCGCAGCTCGGTCGATGCTCCTCGAGTCGACCGAGTTCGCCCCGTACATCTGGACCCATTGCCTCACCCTGCCGCAGGCTGCCCTCGGCTGTGCACCGTCGCTTCCCGACCCGTCGCTCGCCTTGGCGGTGGCGGCCAGTCACGTGGCGGGCTTTCGCGCCGCGTTCGCCGCCCGCGACCTCTGTGGGGCACTGCCTGAGCCGCTGGAGGGGTCGCTCGACGATGCCATCGAAGCCGGACCCGACGATGCGGCGCGGGTGGCGATCGGCGCTGATCCTTCCGTGCGGTCCGACTTGATCGCAGTGTTGGTCTCACGCGCGGCCGCACACACCGATGCGCATTACGTGAAGTACACCCTCGCGTGTCTCGATGCTGCGGCCGACGACCCGGCGTCAGCCGGGCTGTACCTGGCCGCCGCGGCCAAGCTCGCCGGCTACTGGAGCCAGATCGAACCCGAGTGAGGGCACGTGCTCGAACGGCTACTGCCTGGCCATCTCGGCGGCGGCTTCGGCCTCGGCCTGGGCGAGTTCTCTCGGCGTGGGCAGCACCTCGACGTCGAGGCGGTGGAGGCGGCCCTCGAACGCGAACTCGCCGGTGTACTGATCGCTCACGGGTGACAAGCGGTCGATGCCGACATCGGCACCGACGCTCGACATCATGCGCATGACGGGTCCGGTGGGTCCGGCGCCGCACGGATCACCGTCGATGAACAGCTCGGCGCTTCCTTCGCGGCCTTGGCGAGTGAAGTGCACCGCCACCGTCGATGATCCGACCGGCACGTCGATGTCGCTGACGACGAGGCGATGATCGCCGAAGAAGTTGTAGTCGAAGTGCACGCGGTCGTCCTTCACGAAGAAGCTGACACCGGAGTTCTCGGTGCCGGTCGCGTACAGGGCCCCTTGCTGGCCGGCCTCGCGATCGATGGTGGCCGTGATGATCCAGCTCCGACCGCCGATCGCCGGACTGGCCTCGGCCGGCAGGTGTGAGATCGGTGGGTAGTACGTGTAGGTGCGAGACGCGTGCGGCGTGTTGGGCTCGCCCGAGGTGCCGAACAGCTCGATCAGGCGGTCGTCGAGGGGCAGCACGCCGTGCTCCTCGGCTTCTGACCACCACAGGTCGATGAGCTCCTTCAGCTTCTCGGGCTGCTCGGCGGCGAGGTCGGTGCACTCGGAGAAGTCGGTCGTGAGGTCGTACAGCTCCCACGTCTCGGCGTCGAAGTCGTCGCCCTTCTCGTGGCGGGTCACTGCCTTCCAGCCCTCGTGATAGATCCCGCGGTGACCGACCATCTCGAAGTACTGGGTGGTCTTGCGGGAGGGCACCTCGGCCGCCTCGAAGGTGTACGCCATCGAGGTGCCGGTGACCGGGAGCTGCTCGAGTCCGCCGTACTCGGCGGGAGCTTCGATCCCGAGCAGGTCGTAGATGGTCGGGGCCACGTCGCTGACGTGGTGGAACTGGTGCCGGATCGCGCCTGCATCCGAGATGCCCTGTGGCCAGTGGACGATGAACGGCGTTCGCACGCCGCCGCCGTGGGTGTTCTGCTTGTACCAACGGTTCGGGGTGTTGCCCGCCTGGGCCCATCCCCACGGGTAGTTGGTGTGGCTGTGCCGACCGCCGATGTCGTCGATACGGGGCGCCATGTCCTCGGCCGAGTCGAACAGGCCGTTGAAGAACTTCATCTCGTGAAGGACGCCAAAGGGTCCGCCCTCCTGACTCGCACCGTTGTCCGCGGTCAGGACGACGATCGTGTTGTCGAGCTCGTCGATCTCGCGGAGGAACTCGACCACACGGCCGATCTGCACGTCGGTGTGGTCGAGAAACGCGGCGAAGGCCTCCTGGAGCCGAGCCGACACGGCGCGCCCGTCGTCGGTCAGATCGTCCCACGCATCGACGCCTGGGTTGCGCGGCGCGAGGGTCGTGTCTGCGGGGATGATGCCGAGGTCGAGCTGGCGCTCGAACCAACGCTCGCGGAACGTGTCCCACCCCTCGTCGAACGCGCCCCGGTACTTGTCGAGGTATTCCTCGGGTGCTTGGTGGGGCGCGTGGGTCGCTCCGAAGGACAGGTAGCCGAAGAAGGGCTTGTCGGGAAGGATCGACTTCGAGTCGCGCACGAACCCGATCATCTGGTCGACGAGATCCTCGGACAGGTGGTAGCCGTCTTCAGCGGTCGAGGGCGGGTCGATGAAGTGGTTGTCGTAGGTGAGTTCGGGCGCGAACTGGTCGGTCTCGCCCTGGAGGAAGCCGTAGAAGCGATCGAAGCCGCGCTGGCACGGCCACTGAGCGAACGGTCCGGCCGCCGATGCGTCCTCCATCTGACAGAGATGCCACTTGCCGGTGCAGAAGGTGGCGTAGCCCTCGTCTCGGAGGACCTCGGCGACCGTGGCCGCATGATCGGAGATGTGGCCCAGCATGTGCGGGAACCCGGTGTTGAAGTTGGCGACCGCCCGCATCCCCACCGAGTGGTGGTTCCGGCCGGTGAGAAGGCTCGCCCGCGTGGGTGAGCACAGCGGTGTGACGTGGAAGTTCGAGTAGCGCAGCCCGCCCGCCGCGAGTGCGTCGGCGTTCGGCGTGTTGAGCGTCGATCCGTAGCAGCCGAAGTGCCCGAAGCCGAGGTCGTCGTACAGGATCACGAGGACGTTCGGCGCGCCCTCACCGGGGTGAGGCCTCGACCGATGGTGGGGTGTCGAGTCGGCCACCGTGCGGCCGATGGTTCCCTCGAACCACTCGTTGAACGGCATGTCGGTTCTCCTGGGCTGTCGGCGGACGGCGCGATCCTGACAGATGTGCCAGGTGGCGTGCCGAAAGACTGGCGACGCAGGCGACGCTACGTTGAGCGGGTGGAACTCACCGCAATCGGTCCGGACGTGTACGCCTGTCTCCAGCCCGACCATGGCCTCGGGTGGAGCAACTCGGGTCTGGTCGCCGGCGGCGACGGCCTGGTGGTCGACACCTTCTGGGACCTTCCGCGCACCCGTTCGGCGATCGAGCTCTACGCACCCCATGTCGACGGTGTCGCACGCCGGCTGGTCAACACCCATCACAACGGCGACCACTGCTACGGCAATCAGCTCTACGCCGCGGCGGGCAGCGAGATCATCGGTCACCGGCTGTGTGCTGAGTACATGGGCAACGATGCTGGTCCGGCCTTCCTCCAGGAGCTCGCCGAGGCCGAGGCCGATACGTTGCCACCGCATCTGCGGGGGTTCTCCAACGCGCTCCGCGACTACGACTTCACTGGCGTCGAGGTCACGCCGCCCACCACGACGTTCGAGTCCGAACTGGTGCTCGACGAAGGGGGTACCGAGGTGCGGGTGGTGTACCTGGGCCCGGCCCACACTGCCGGGGACGCCATCGTGCACCTTCCTGAACACGGCATCGTCTTCGCCGGCGATCTGCTGTTCCACCAGTGCACCCCGATCGGCTGGGAAGGCACGAGCGCACAGTGGTGCACTGCGCTCGAGACGATCGCCTCACTCGAGCCCGAGACCGTCGTGCCCGGCCATGGACCGCTGGCCACAGTCGAAGGGGTGCTGGCGATGCGCGACTACCTGGCCTACGTGTTCGCCGAGGCCCGGGCGCACCACGACGCGGGGCTGACGCCCCTCGAGGCGTCGAAGAAGATCGAACTGGGGCCGTATGCGGGCTGGACCGAGCCCGAGCGCATGGCATTCAACGTCCATCGCGCCTACCGAGAGTTCGACGGCGGCGCCTGGGACACCCAACTCGACACCATGGCCGTCTTCGCCGACGTCGGTGCGCTCGCCGCGCACTACTCAGCCGATCGCTGACCATCGAGAAGGGGGGCGCGGCGTCGTCGACCCGGGATCAGCCGAGCCCGAAGTCGGGTGCGTCGGCGCCGACTGCAGGAAGGTCGACGCTGGTGAGTATCGGGTTGCCCCCGAGGGCGATGTCGGCCATGGCGGGCGAGGCGGACGGGACGGTTCAGCGGTCGATGGCGTCCGGATCGCGATTCATGCGATCCCACACGGTGTCGAGGCGGGCGTCCTCGCCGAGCAGCGTTCGGGGATGACGGCGGTCGACGTGCCCCATCACGTTGGCGAACATCGAGTAGCCGATCAGCTCCTGTAGCCGTGTCGGGTAGCTCGCTGCGACCTCGCGATCGGTACCCAGCATCAGATTCTGTTGCTGACGGCACCATCCGGCGACGTACTGGACCGAGACGCCGTAGCGTCGCTCGGCGGTGGTCACGTTGCGGCCTCCCCCGTGCCACGTCGACCCGTGGAGGACGAGGACCGAGCCCGCCGGCATCTCGGCGATCGACACCTCGTGGTGCTCGCCCGGTCGGGGCATCGATTCGAATCGGTGCGAACCACCGACGAGGTGGGTCGCCCCGTTGTCGGCGCGGAAGTCGGTGAGCGCCCACAACGTCGTGACCATCGTGGCCGGGTGGGGCCGGGGGAGGGGCACCATGCCGTCGTCGGCATGCAGCAGCTGCGGCGTCTCGCCGGGGCCGATGTTCATCGATGTCGTGCCCGACAGGAGCAGGTCGTCGCCGAGCACGGCTTCGACCGCGGGGAGGACGACGGGGTCGATGGCGAGGCTGCGGAGTGGTTCGCTCTTGACGATCAGGTCGAAGATGCGGCGGGTGTGGTGGCCCTCGAAGTCGTTGCCTCCCTCGGTGATGTCGTGGGCCAGTTCGACTCGATCGATCTCGGCGACGAGCGCATCGCAGACGGCAGGGTCGAGCACCCCCGTGATGACCGCACAGCCCTCGGATTCGATCGCCGCTGCGACCATCTCGGCCAGGTCGGCGGTGGTCGCCTCGATGCGGGCGAGGGTCTCGGTCGACACGTTTGGGAGACTAAGGCCGATGGTCCCCGTCGCGCTTGCCGAAGAACTCGATGCACCCGTCTGGGCGGCGTTGCGTGGGCCGCACGCTGCATTCGCCGAGATCTCGGGTCGGGCCCGTCGCTACGACCCCGAGGTGTCGGCCTGGTGCGGCGTCGATTCGCTGACGGCAAGGGCGTGGCAAGACCTTCGCGAGCTCGGAGGTCCGGGTTCGGTCGCCGTCTTCTTCCAGCGGGCGACGGTCGAGATCCCCGACGGTCACGAGCGTCTGGGTGCGCACCTGTGTGTACAGATGATCGCTCCACCCGACCTCGGCTCGCCGCCGATCGACGTGGGAACCGTCACCGAACTGCGAGCCGACGACTTCGACGAGATGGCGGCGCTGGTGGCCAGCACCAGGCCCGGGCCGTTCTTCCCGCGGACCATCGAGCTGGGTGGCTACGTCGGCGTGCGCGTCGACGGCGAGCTCGTGGCGATGGCGGGCCAGCGGATGCGGACTCCGGGCGCGTGCGAGATCAGTGCGGTCTGCACCCGCGATGATCATCGCGGGCGTGGCCTCGCAGCAGCCCTCACCGCACGGGTCGCCGGAGCGATCGTCGGCCGGGGTGAGGTGCCATTCCTGCACGCGCGCACCGAGAACACCGCCGCCCGACGTCTCTACGAGCATCTCGGTTTCGCGACACGCGCCGACATCACCGTGACGGTGGTGAAGCTCCCCGGATGACCGGTGTCAGCGCTCGGCTCGGGCGACGTCGAGGAAGCGTTCGACGCCGCGCACGGTTGCGCTGGTCCGGGGATTGTCGAACACGTCGAAGGCGTGTTGTGCGCCCGGGAACTCGGCGTACACGACCGGGTTGGTGGACTCTTCGCGAAGGAGCTCGACGAAGCGTCTCGCCTGCTCGACCGGCACGAGGCTGTCGTTGGCGCCGTGGAGCACGAACATCGGCGGCGCGTCGCCGTGGATGCGACTCATCGGCGACGCCGACTCGAACACCTCGGAGTCGGTCAGCGGGCGCTTGACGACCCGGTCTGCGAGAAAATCGAGCATCTCGGCATGTCCGAGCTCCTCTCGGTTGGTCCAGTCGTAGACCCCGTAGAAGGGAACTGCGGCCTGGACCGAGGTGTCGACATCGGTGAACCCGGGCTGGAATGCCGGGTCGTTGGGTGTGAGCGCCGCCAGCGACGAGAGGTGGCCTCCGGCGGACCCGCCGGTGATCGCGATCCAATCCGGGTCGCCGCCGTGGTCGGCGATGTTGTCCTTGACCCAGGCGATCGCTCGCTTGATGTCGACGATGTGGTCGGGCCACGTCGCCCGCGGGCTGAGCCGATACGACACCGACACGCAGACCCAGCCGCGCTCGGCCAGATGCGTCATCAGCGGGTAGGCCTGACCCTCCTTGTCGCCGATGACCCACGCACCTCCGTGGATCTGGAGCAGGACGGGGGCCTTGCGCTCGGTCGGCAGGTCCGGGCGCGACCAGACGTCGAGCGTGGTGCGCCTGCCGGCGTCGGCGTAGGAGATGTGCTCACCACGCACGTAGGCCTTGCGAACCTTCGGCGACGGCACACGGGGTGCACGGAAGGTCGGCCGTGCGGTTTCGACGGCCTCGGCCAGGTGCTGCCGGTAGTCGTCGCCGAGCTCGGAACGCAGCGCGTCCTCGACGATGGGTTCGGCTTGGTCCATCAGCTGGCGGAGGCTGATGAGTCCGGCGATGGAGGCGCCCGTGAGCGCGAGCCCGGCGACGCCTTGTGGGGTCTTGAGAACACCCCGGCGGGCAGCGACGGCGACGCCGAGCGCATGCGCGCCGATCGACAGGTACGGGAGGTCCGAGGTCGGCCAGCCGGCTGCGAACGACAGAACAGAGCCAGGACCCTGACGAGCGAAGGGCTTGTGCGCATTGAGCGTGTTCGCGGCTGCGAGCGCACTCCAGGTGAGGAACCGGTTGGCGGGTGTCATCGGAGCCGAGGATAGGGGCGAGGTCGCGCGAACGCCGGTTCGCTGTGGGTCGATTCGCAACGAAGCCCCGCATGCCCCGCATGCCCCGCCGCGTCGACGGTGCCTCAGCGGGCTGACTCAGGCGAGGACGGTGCCCATCATGTCGGCGTAGTTGTCGCGGTAGAAACGACTCCGGCTCTGCTCGCTCACCCCGTCCATGGTCTCCTCGAACCGCTTGACCGGGTGCTTGGTGCCCTCAGGGTGGGGGTAGTCCGAAGAGAAGAGGAAGAGGTCATCGCCGCACTCCTCGATCATCCATCCGACCGGTTCGCGGGGAAACGGGGTGAAGAACAGCTGACGGTGGACGAAGTCGCTGGCCTTCATCGACAGGTTGCGCATCGTT
>Ga0307379_10009826_pt1 | contig 12741 bp, 11 predicted proteins | sample UN2MG_FD_202237 | JGI IMG/M metagenome (GOLD analysis project Ga0307379, IMG submission 202237) | Soil microbial communities from Risofladan, Vaasa, Finland - UN-2 | ecosystem: Environmental > Terrestrial > Soil > Coastal area > Acid sulfate soil | place: Finland: Risofladan, Vaasa | collected... | reverse complement strand
TCGTCGTCACCGTCCCGGTCGTCATCTTCGAACGCGTCGATCGACAGCTCGATGTTGTTCTCGACCAGCTGCTCGTTCGGCCCGCCGTCGTTCGCCGAGCGCGGGTCGACGAGGTCACCGCCCGCGGTGAGGAACCACGTCGAGACGTCGATCGAGAGAGTGACGTTGACCGGGCTGGAGTCGGCGCCGACCACGAGCGGTGGAACCAGAGCGTGCTCCTGCTCCTCGCTCAAATCGGTCAGGTACGTGAACTGCTCTCCGTCGAAGGTGCCCTCGACCCGGATGCTCACCCGCTCGAACTCCGGATGTGCCAGGAGGAACGCGAGGTCTTCCGGGGTGTCGTCCTCTGGCTTGTGGATCCGGAACTCGACCTCGTCGTACACGTCCGCCGGTACGCTCCCGATCGAGATCACCTGGTCCACCGAGCCGTCGACCGGCAGCTCGAGGATCATCGGACCGGTAGAGAACTCCTCGCAGTCATCGTCGTCGCCCGAGACGTGGTCGTCGCAGTCGTCGTCGAACTGCCGTTCGAGCTCGATCTCGCGCACGACCATCGCCACCCGCTGGATCACGAGCTCCGACGAACCGTCGTTCTGCACGATGTCAAACAGGGCGCCGCCGGTGTGGGAGAACGTGGCGGCCGCCGGGGTCCTTACCGCGACCGAAAGGGACACGGTTCCCGTGCCGGCCGTACCGCCGCCTCCGGGGCCGGCCGGGGAATCGGTGGAATCGCTGCAGGCCGCGAGGGCGAGCACCAGCGAAGAGGAAAGCAGTCCGAGCTTCGAAACGGTGTTCATCGTCAACTCCCTGTGTGGGTGTAAGGTCCGCGTCAGTCCCGTCTGCCATTCCATATGGCAATCTCGGTTCCTGCGGTGCCGCAGCCGCCAGAAGCGCTGTAAAAGACTGTGAAGGTCTCACTTACATGCGGACGATGTCGATGAGGGTGCTGGGGAAGCGGTGTAGCGCTACGCTACAAGTGGTTGGAATAGTGGAGCGGAGGGTTGCAGGTGCGGTGCCGGTGCGTCGATCGATCAGGAATTCGCGGGTTCCTCGCCGGGCACCCCGAGCTCCCGTTCGAGCTCGGCGGCAACGTGAGTCGAGCCCAGGCTCCGGAACACGCGGGCCGCCTGCTCGCGCCGCGACCGCGCCTCCCTCCCGTCGCCCACCCGGAGTGCCAGGTCCGCCAAGTCGCGAAGCGTCTCGGCCTCGAGGAGCCGGTTCTTCGTGCCGACCGCTGCGCGCAGGGCGCAGTCGAGGTCGGCGCGCGCCTCCGAGACGCGGGACAGGGCCGCGCGCGCCCGCCCGCGTATGCGTTGACCGGTGCCTTCCGTGATCGGGTCTCCGAGGCGGCGCGCGAGTCTCAGCCCCCATTCGACGAGGCCCAGCGCGCCGGCCGGATCGTTCTGCATCACGTGCAACTCGGCCCTGCCGACCGAAGCCATGGCCACGATCGGCTCGTACCCGTTCTCCCGGCCCAACCTCACGGCCTCGCGATACGCGTCGTGGGCGTCCTCGAACTTCCGCAGATCCCGGTAGGAGATCGCCAGGCTCTGGTAGGTCTGGGACAGGCCCCGCGCCTGGCCGAGCCGCTGGAACAAGGGGATGGCCAGCTGATACAGGGTCAGTGCCGTATCGGGATCTCCCTCGAGATTCGCAAGGGCGCCAAGATTCAGGCTGGCCCGGGCGAGCATGTCGTGGTCGTGCTCGGCCTCGGCCAGGGCCATCAGTGTGTCGAAGGCGTCCCGAGCCTCTCCTGTCCGTCCGAGCTCGAACGCGGAGATGCCCCGAAGGTTCAGCGCCCGCATGGTACCCTCTACGTCGCGGCGCCGGCGGGCGGCCAGCTCGAATTCCGAGGCGTGCGCCGCCAGCTCCTCCATCCGTCCGAGATGGTAGAGCGCCTCCCCGACGCGATAAGCGAGCTCCGTCGAGGCGACGCCATTCCCTCCCGGAAGGAACCCGTCGAGGAGTTCCAGGAGCTCCGTCCATCGCGAGTCCGCGGCCAGGGCCGCGGCACGCTGGGCTACTCCGGGTGCATCCATGCTGCGGTCGATGTTCGGGTCATCAGTTCTGCCTGGAGCCTGGCATCAGATGCCGAGACCGTAGCGTGAGAATCCCCGCAGGAATGCTCGGATCCGGTCCGTTTCGAGGTCCTTGACATCGCCCGATCTCTCCCAGTCGTCGCCGGGGCTCTCCTGTCGCCACAGGTCGATCTCGACCTCCAGTTCCGGGTCGGAGACTCCGTCGTTGTCGTAGTCGTCGTCGGCGTTGGAATACCGGATCTCCAGCTCTGCCGGCCGGAGCGGATCGAACGTGAGCCCGGACGGCTCCATGGTCGCGATCAGGAGCTGCGGGTCCACGACGACACGGATCCACACCGTGTCACCCGCGGCGAACGGCTGCCCCGGACGGGTGGGATGCGAGGGCGGGTAGGAAGCCAGGCTCTCGTCATCCAGCTTGAATTCGAGGAACTTCTCGCCCGAGTCCTGGCCCGGCAGCGGCAGGTAGCGGATCTCCAGATCGAGCTGTTCTCCTGCGATCGCGACGACGGTCGTGTCGTAGGTGACGAGCTGCGGCGCGGCGGCCGCCTGCCGGAGGAAGGTGAGCTCCGCGTTGGGAACGGAATCCGGCGGATCGGACGGCCCGGCCGGCCCGGCCGGGTCGTCGCCTCCGCAGGCCGCCGCCGTCAAGATCCAGGCTCCGAGGAGCAGCGCCGGCAGCCGGCGGAAGCGGGACGTCCTGCGTACAGTGTCCATGAGTCACGTCATCCTTGATCCGGGGGTCAGATCCCGCGCTCGCGGGGTTCGCCTTCTGACGCGGCAAGGACCGTTCCGACCGAAATGCCCGGAAAAACGGCCTCGACCGGTGCGCCGGTACGTACAGGCGCACGACAGTTGTATCGGATCGCTACACCTCGTCCGTCGCATCCAGGAGTCGATACAGTCGCGTGCGGGTCGTCCCGAGCAGCCGGGCCGCCGCGCTCTTGTTCCCGTCACACAGTTCGAGAGCCGCCCGGGCGGCCGCCACTTCGATTTCGGCGAGTGTCGCCGGGAAGGGAATCGGACTGTCCTCGCCGCCGACGGACGTCTGCCGGGTTTCAGGCGACTCGTCCAGCGCCAGCGCTTCGGGATCGACGTCTCGGCCGTCGCTCATCAGCAGGGCCCGCTCGATCGCGTTTCGCAGTTCGCGGATATTTCCGGGCCAGCGGTGCCTGCGGATCGCGGCGATCGCGTCGGGCGTGAGGCCGACACGGGGCAGGCCGTACTCCTCGCTCAGTTTCGCGAGAAAATGCCGAGCCAGGAATACCGCGTCATCGCCACGCTCCCTCAACGCCGGCATCTTGAGTGTGATCACGGCCAGCCGGTAATACAGATCCTCGCGAAATCGACCTTCCCTCACCTCGCTGACAAGGTTCACGTTCGCCGCCGCCAGGATCCGCACGTCCGCGTGGACGCTCCGCACGCCTCCCACGCGCCGGACCTCCTTCGTCTCCAGGACACGCAGCAGTTTGCTCTGGAGCTCGAGCGGCAGCGTGGAGACTTCGTCGAGAAACAGGGTGCCGCGGTCGGCTACCTCGAACAGGCCGGGTTTCGTCGTGCGGGCGTCGGTGAACGCCCCCTTCTCGTGTCCGAACAGCTCGGATTCGAGCAGGTTAGCCGGTATGGCGGAGCAATTGACGGCCACGAAAGCCTGCTTCGCACGCGGTCCGTTGAAATGAACAGCCTGGGCGAGAAGCTCCTTGCCCGTGCCCGTCTCCCCGGTGATCAGGACGGTGGCGCGCCCGCCGGGAATCACACGCGCCGCACGCTCCAGGGTCGCGCGAAGGGACGGATCCTTGCCCAGAATCGCGCCGAAGTCATACGCACCGGACCGGGCCTCCGATTCGCTCTCATCCGTCCGGAGCACTTCGAGAGTCCGGGCACGGCGCGCCAACTCCTCCTCCAGGCGCTCGAAATCGTCGGGCAGGGCAAAGTAGCCGCCCGCTCCACGGGCCATCAGCTCGACGGCCAGCCGGTGGTCCTTCTCCGCACCGATGACGAGTGGGGCTTCGATGCCCGCGCGCTGGGCATCGAGCAGGATGTCGATCGCGCGGTCCTCCTGGCCGCCGCACGACAGGATGGCGGCAATGGACCGACCGCTGCCCACGGGCTCGGGAGCCTCGCTGAGCGTCAACTCCACCCCGAGCCGTGACGCCAGAGGCGCCCAGACGTCGGCGAACGCCTCGGCCGACCCGAAGACCGTCATGGAGATGCGAGTTGCCATCAGGGACCCGGAAAAGTTGCGAGTGGCCCGCTATCGACGGGCAGATCCACACCTGTAGCGTAACGCTGCAACTCCTCCCCTGTCCACGGCGGCCCCGTGCGCAGGCCCCGGGGATCGTCGATCTCGGCGCCTGAGGGACGCGTTTCGAGGTACAGCACGAATCCCGGGCAAACGTTGGCCCTGTCCCCGGAACAGATTACACATCCCGCAATGCCGAGCATGGCTCGAGGTGCCCCGGCGGCATGTGGGGAACCACACAACTACCTCGAAGTCCGCTTGAAATCACCCGATTCGGGCGTCGCAGGACGCGCATTCCACTATCGAACGGATCTTGCGGTGGACGAAGCCATCGAAACGAGGCACGCTGCTCACTGGAGGGGCGCCGACTCCCGCCCGTGACACCGCATGGAGGCACGATGATCGACATTCTGGTCGCACTGGCATTCGCAGGCTGCATCTACGGCATCGCCCGCGCCATGGGCTGGTACCCCCGGTTCCGGACCGTCGCCTGGTGGACGGTTGCCGTGATGTTCGCGATCGCCGCGTACGGCGAGCTGACCATCGCACGGTCCGGCGAGGCGACGCCGAGCGTGGGACATGTCATTCCCCTCGTCCTCCTCGGCGGCGTGCTTTATGTGGTGGGGCGCAGTGTGGAGTGGTATGCGGGAAAGGCGGAGCTGGGGAATTCGGCCGCTGAAGTCGCTGACTCGGATGCTCAGGTGCAATCTCGTTTCGAGAGCACGGGCGAGGAGAACCTCCTGTTCGGCTTGCCGATCAGGAGCTGATGCTGTCGCGCTGCGCCGCGCGACTCACCCGGTGCGAAACGCCGGCACCACCCACCCACCGATCAACCGCGCTTCCGTAGCCCTCGCCCAAGCGTCGGAGACGGAACCTCCGGCACCTGAAGTACCTACATCCAGTCCGTGGGCGGACCCGGGCGGGTCCTCGCCTCGCAAACCGACATTAACAGGAGCAACGATGGAATACCGCACCCTCGGCCGCACCGACCTCCACATCGCCCCTCTCGTCCTCGGCGGAAACGTGTTTGGCTGGACCACGGACGAGGGCGCCTCGTTCCGGATCCTCGACGCGTTGCTCGACCACGGCCTGAACGCGATCGACACGGCGGACGTCTACTCTGCCTGGGTCGAGGGCCACGAGGGCGGCGAGTCGGAGACGGTGATCGGGAACTGGCTCGCGGCGCGGGGCGGTAATGTCCGGGACCGGGTCGTACTGATCACAAAGGTCGGCTACCAGGGCGGCCTGTCGCGGGATCACATCCTCGAGGCAGCCGAGGCCTCGCTGCGGCGGCTGCGCACGGACCGGATCGACCTCTACTTCTCACACAAGCCGGATCCGGAGACGCCGATCGAGGAGACGCTGGAGGCACACGAGCGGCTGATCGAACAGGGGAAGGTCCGCTGGGTCGGCGCCTCGAACTACGACGCGGGCCAGCTGGAGGCGGCGCTGGAGGCGGGCGCCGAGCCCGGCCGGGCCCGCTACGAGGTGCTGCAGCCCGAGTACAACCTGTACGCTCGGACGGGCTACGAGGACGGACTCGAGGTGGTGGCCGAGCGCGAGGGGCTGGGCGTGATCCCCTACTTCGCGCTCGCCGCTGGTTTCCTGACCGGCAAGTATCGCTCGGAGGACGATTTCTCAAAGAGCGCGCGCGGGCCCGGGGTCAGGAAGCAGTACTGGAATGAGCGCGGCCGGCGCATCGTGGCGGCGCTCGACGAGGTGGCCGGGGGCCTCGAGGCCACGCCCGCGCAGGTCGCCCTCGCCTGGCTGATGGCCCGCCCGAGCGTCACCGCCCCGATCGCGAGCGCGACGAGCCCGGAGCAGCTGGCCGAGATCGTGGCGGCCTGCGAGCTGGCGCTGGGTGGGGAGGCGATGGCGCGGCTGGACGGGGCGAGTCATCCCGTTTGAAACGCCGGGACTACCGATCGATCGAAGAATCGCCACAGCCGCCGCGAATTCCCGCGCGCTCCTGACTGCAGCGACGACGTCGCCACGATCACCAGGTCGAGCGTCGGGACGATGACGATGAACTGCCCCCCGTAGCCCCACGCGAAGTGGGCCGTCTCGCCACCCCACCTGTCCGTCCACCACAGGTATCCGAACCGGTGTCCGTTCCACGGTGATCTACCGCGCGGCACCCAGGCTTCTTCGATCCACGCCTCGGGCACGAGCTGGCGCCCCTCGTACCGTCCTCCGTCCGCGAACAGCTGCCCGAGCTTCAGCATGTCGCCGGGTCGCAGCGGCATGTTGTTGCCGCCGAGATAGTTGCCCTGCGGGTCCCGATCCCACTCGCCGAGCGGGATCCCCATCGGCCCGAGCAGCTCGTCGCGCATGTAGCGCCGCAGGCTCGTTCCGGACTGCCGGGTCAGGATCACGGACAGCAGGTGCGACGTACCGGTCGAGTACGAGTGGCATTCCCCGGGGTCGCACTCGAGCGGGCGTCGCAGCTGGTCCCAGGCCCAGTCGCTCGACGCTACCCAGGCGCCGTAGTTGCCGAACGAGGTCGTCTCGAGCCCCGTCTGCATGGTGAGCAGGTGCCGGAGCCGGATCTCCTCCTTGCGCGGGTCCCGGTTGTCACGCGCCCGGAGCCGCTCGTAGTAGTCCGGCAGTAGCTCGGACAGCGGCTGCTCCACCCCCTCCAGCAGCCCGTCGCGGATCGCGATTCCCACCATCGGCGACAGCAGGGTCTTGGAGACCGACTTCACGTTGACTGCCTGGTCCGCCCGCATGCCGTTGTAGTAGCGCTCGACGATGAGGGAGTCGCTGCGGGCGATCAGCAGGCTGGTGAGGGCAGGGAGGTCGTCGGCTGCCGCGAGCATCCGCTCGAGGCGCGCCTCGTCATACAGGGGCGGGTTCGGAGGCCCGACGAATTCCGGGCCGGATTCCTGGGCCGAGACCACGGCCGGAGCGCCCGCCGCGCCCGCACTTACGAGCACTCCGACCAGGAACGCGCGAACCAACATCGACGAGAAGGTGCATCGCATGATGGACACGTAACCGGCCCGCGGTCCGCAGTTCCGATCGCGGTTTGCTATATTCGGTCTTATCTCGCCCTCAAAGACTGGGAGCTCAAGCGATGAAACGCCCGATCCTCACAGCGGCCCTTTCCAGCCTCCTGCTGGTTCTGTCGACCGGCACCGCGCTCGCACAGCTGCGCCCGGACCCCGGAGATCTGCTGTGGAGCCAGGAAATCGGTGGTCAGATCTGGGCTCCACTGACCTACCACGATGGGGTCCTCTACTTCGGTACCGACGACTCGAGGTTCTATGCATTCGACATCGAGACCCGGGAGGTGGTGTGGCGGTTCAAGACGGGCGGGATGATTCGCTCGGGTGCGGAGGTCGTCGACGAGCACGTGGTATTCGCGAGTGATGACGGGTACCTGTACTCGCTGGACCTGGATTCGGGGAAGGAATTCTGGCGCTTCGACCTCGGCAGTGCGGGCTTCGAGCGCGTGCTGCCGGCGACCGATCCGCCGTACTCCTACGACTACCGCCACTCCTCTCCGATGAATCGCGGGGGTGTGATCTATGTCGGGAGCGCGAGCGGGGTCCTGTACGCGATCTACAACGACACCGGACTGGAATTCTGGCGCTTTGCGACCGACGGTCCGATCCGCTCGACCCCGGTCGCGGATGGCGGGAACATCGTGTTCGGGAGCCGGGACGGTCACGTGTACTCGGTCGATGCCATGCAGGGCACCCTCTTCTGGCGCTTCGACACGGGCGGGCTCGTGCAGGGGGCAGCTGCGATCGGAGCCGGCAAGGTGTTCGCGGGCAGCCGCAGCGCCAGCGTGTTCGCCCTCGATGCGGGCACGGGAGACCAGCAGTGGCAACACGTAAACGAGGATGGCTCGTGGGTCGAGTCCGCGCCCGTGTTCGACGGCGGCGTCCTCTACATCGGCAGTTCGGATGCCCTGTCGCTTTACGCGCTGGATGCGGATTCCGGGAGCACGATCTGGGAGTTCCGGACCGGTGGCTGGTCGTGGAGCGATCCCGTACTGGCCGACGACGTGGTCTATATTGGAGGGCTGAGTGCCTCCCCGTACTACTTCGAGGGGGTGGAGCTCCGACCCGGCTTCTTCGCGGTGGACCAGGAGACTGGAACTGGCCTGTGGGAGTTCACTCCGGAGAAGATCGAGGGCTATCTGACCGGGGGCGTGTTCTCGACGCCGGCGATCGTGGGCGGAGTGGTCTACGTCGCCGGAATCGACGGGCGGCTCTACGCTCTGAAGCAGTAGGCGTGGCCGCCTGAATGGCGCGGGCGACAGTCTAGGGCAGGCCCTGGCTCCCAGCCTCCGCGGACGCCGCCGCTGCCGAGTCGAACACCTCGAATTCCGCCGGGTCGTATCCCTGGTCGCGAAGCGTCTGGAACAGGGCCTCCAACTGGCTCTCGTCGAGCGTCGGGTTGCGGCCGAGGATCCATCCGTACTTCCGGCTTCCCTCGCCGACGACGGAATACTCGTAGTCCTCGCCGAGGGCCAGGATCCAGTAGTCCGCCCAGACCGGGCGCCAGCCGAAGATGCTGAAGAAGCTGACCTCGAGCCTCGCACCGCCCTCGTCGTCGAGGCGGGCGACTCCGCGGGCTTCTTTGACCTTGCCGTCGTCCTTCGTGCACCGGTTGATGACGTCGATTCGTCCGTCGTCCCGCAGCTCGTATGTCGCCGTCGCGGCGCCGGCGCAGTCCTTCTGGAACTGGTTCGGGATCCGGGCGATTTCATACCACAGCCCGGCGTAGCGCTCGAGATCCACGGACTCCACGGGCCTGGGCTTCTCGTCCGTCTGCGCCCGAAGCGTGCCGGTGGCTCCTAACGCGAATGCCGGAAGCAGGACTACTGTTCGCATATTCATTCGAGCACCTTCGCAGGACACGGTTCTGCTGGCAAGCGGACCCGCCGCGCCTTCTGCACTCTGCCGGGCACCTCGCGCCCTTCGAGGGGTTTTTGAGGAGATGACTGAACACAACGACCACGAAGAAGAACGCCGGGCCGGCCCCCCGTCGGAGGAGCGGGTGCGGCTCGAACTCGTATTGTTCGCCGACCTGATCCAGCGCCTGGAAAACGAGAATCGACTGGCGGAGGCGCTGCCCTTCGTCCTGCATCGACTGGGCGATCTGCGCCGCCTGCTGTTCGACTACGAGGTGCGCGCCACCGAACGGCTGCTGCCGATTGAAGATCCCGCCGAGCGCGAAGCGCGCCGCATCATCCGCGAGGTGGAGGAGAGCAGGCGCCGCGCGATAGACGAATGGGGCGAGGCCTGGACCCCGGACGAGGACGAGGGGACGGGCGAGTCATGACAAATCAACCAACCACCAGCCTCCCGCTCCTGTTCTGTGCCCTCAGCTTCGCGGCGGACCATCACCGGTTCGGGCGTCGTAAGGGCGAGGAAGCGTCCCCCTACATCAACCACCCGATCGCCGTCGCGGCCGAGCTGGCGGAAGTCGGCGTGACGGACCACAAGATCCTCGCTGCCGCGCTGCTGCACGATACGCTCGAGGACACGGACGCGACGCCGGAAGACCTGGAGCGGGAGTTCGGTCCACGGATACGTCGGCTGGTGGAGGCGGTCACGGACGACGGGTCCCTCCCGAAGGAGCAACGGAAGCAAGCCCAGCTGGAGCAGGCCAGGCACATGGAGACGGACGCGAAGCTGATCCGGATCGCCGACAAGATCTGCAACGTCCGCGATGTGGGATTCGCTCCCGCCGCGGGCTGGTCGCTGAACCGACGCCGCGAGTACCTGGACTGGACGGAGCACGTCGTGGATCGCTGTCGCGGACATCTGCTCCCGCTGGAGAGACGGTATGACGATGTGCTGGCGGAGTCGCGGGCGCAGCTCGACTCCGAGGAGCCTGGCGGGGAGTAGTTCGCGTCGGCTGGCCAGGTCGGACGCGGCGATCTTTTCGGCCCCCGCAGTGTACACATGTTCGTCGAAAGCCGTGAACGGGCCAAGCAGCGCGCAGTCTCCTTCGGATGATCGCTCCTCGTCCAAGAATCCCGTGCGGTCCGCTCACCTTTCCGTCACTCATGGATCGAACGAGATGGTTCCCATTCGTCGCGTCCTGGTACCTCTGGACGGCTCCCTCACGGCCGAGTCCGTTCTTCCACACGCACGTCGCGTGGCCGCTTCCCTTGGGGCGTCGGTGCGGCTGCTGCACACGCTGGAGCATGGCCGCGCTGGAGGCCTGTCGCGTGACAGCGTCGAATGGCGGCTGCACAGGGCGGAGGCGCGCTCGTATCTGGACCAGGTGGCCGAGCGATTCCAGGCCGCCGGACTCGACGTCGATTCGGTGGTCGCGGAGGGGAAGCCCGCCCGGCAGGTCATCTTCGAAGCGCGGCGCTGGGAAGCCGACCTCATTGCACTGAGCTCGCACGGACACGGCGGAGCCGACGGATTCAGTCTGGGCGGAATCGCGCAGAAGATCGTGGCGCGGGCTGGCGTGTCGATCCTTCTGGCCCGCGCCGGTCCGCCTCCGGAAGCGGACACACCGGAGGCCGGGTCGTACCGGCTGGTGATCCTGCCCGTGGACCTGTCCCGCCGGTCGGACTGGGCGCTGTCGATCGGCACACGCATCGCCCGGTCCGGCGGGGGCGCGATCGAGCTCGTGCACGTGGTGTCGGTGCCGGAACTGCCCGAGCGCGGGCCTGCTGATTTCGTGGCCCGGGCGTGCCGCACGCGCCTGATCGACATCCACCGCGAGGTGGCGCGACACTATCTCGCGGCCATGGAGGAACAGCTGGCGGCGCCCGGTCTGTCGATTCGCTCACGCCTCGTGGAAGCACCGTCAGTCCCGCGGGCGCTGGTCGAGGCGACCGGGACCGAACACGACGGCCTGCACGTGGTCAGCGCGCATGGAGTCTCAGGGGCCTCGCCGTGGTCCTATGGATCGGTGACGAGCCACCTGATCGCGCACGGCAGGCTGCCGCTCCTGGTCCTGCAGGACATCCCGCGAGAGATGCCGCTCGGGTCGGAGTCCGAGTCCAGCATGGTCACCGCCGTTCTCCCGGCGCCATGGAACATCTGAGGCGGCTGGAGAGTTCAGACGACTCCGTCGCACGTATCGCCCTCGATCTGGCCGAGCACCACTCGATTTCCAGCCGACCCGGCCACGGCCGGACGATCCGCCGCCGCGTCGAACGGCTGGACGGAGCGTTTGCCGCCGTCTACAGCACGCTGCAGTCGGATCCGAACGCCGTGGACGCTCAGCCGCGGATCGCGGAATGGCTGCTGGACAACGAGTATCTCATCCGCGAGGCCCTCCGTCTCGTGGCGACCGGACTGCCCCCCGAGTTCTACCGTAGACTGCCTCGTCTCGCCGAAGCCGCGGAGCCCGATCTTCCCCGTTTGCTGGATCTGGTTCACGTGGCTGAGCGGGACTCCCGGCTGCAGGTGGACCCCGACCAGCTGCAGCGCTTCATCTCGTGCTACCAGGAGTCGAGGTCTCTGACGCTCGGAGAGTTGTGGGCGTTGTCCGCAGTGCTCCGTCTCGAGGTGCTGGATGCGCTCGCCCGGACGGCGGGCCAGGTCTTCGGACCTGCTGCCGCCGGGACCTCCGTATCCGGCGTCCACGAGGCGCCCGAGCCGGAAGCGACATCCGCAGATGCCCTGGCTCTCATCGCCGCGGGCATAGGCAGTCTGCGGACGCTGTCGGCGTACGACTGGCGCAGGTTCGTGGAAAACACGAGCCGGGTTGAAGCCATCCTGCGGGGAGATCCGAGCGGCATTTACGCGCGCATGGACTTCGAGACGCGGGACCGGTACCGGCGCACCGTCGAGGAACTGGCCCGAGGATCCGGGAAGGACGAAGAGGCCGTCGCGCTCCAGGTCGTTGAGCGCTCCAGGTCCGCCCCGGCTCGCATCGACATGCTGGAAAGGCACGTCGGCCACTGGCTGCTGGGCGAGGGGCGGTCCGCCCTGGAGAGGACCCTGAGTTTCCGGCCGGCCGGGCGGGCGCGCCGGGAGCGATTCGCCTTGCGGCACGCCGGGCTCCTGTACCTGGTGTGCGGATCTGCGGTAACCCTCCTCCTGTTGATCCTCCTGGCGGGAGCGGCTGCGCGGACGAGCGTGCCGGGCGCCGGGCTCGCGGTCATACTGTTGCTCGGCCTCGTTCCCGCTTCATCGGTCGCCCTCAGCGTGACGAACTGGCTGGCCACGACTCTGGTACCGCCGCGAGTGCTGCCGAAGCTCGATGCGTCGGACGGGGTTCCGGAAGACGCCCGCACGGTCGTCGCGATTCCAGTCCTCGTGAGTGACGAGCGCGAGGTCGATGCGCTTCTCACGAGCCTCGAAGTGCGTTACCAGGGAAACGCCGACCCCAACGTGCGGTGGGTTGTGCTCACCGATTGGGCAGACGCGGCCGCGGAGAGCATGCCGGCGGACGAGGCGGTCCTGGCGCACGCCGGGGAAGGCGTGGCACGACTGAATGCCAGGTACGGCCAGGCCGGCCATGAACCGTACCTCCTTC
>Ga0307379_10009824_pt1 | contig 12743 bp, 13 predicted proteins | sample UN2MG_FD_202237 | JGI IMG/M metagenome (GOLD analysis project Ga0307379, IMG submission 202237) | Soil microbial communities from Risofladan, Vaasa, Finland - UN-2 | ecosystem: Environmental > Terrestrial > Soil > Coastal area > Acid sulfate soil | place: Finland: Risofladan, Vaasa | collected... | reverse complement strand
ACGCACCCATGACCAGCCACGGCGGGGCGGTGCGGAATCCGCCCGGCGTGCGAGAGGACCTGTAGCACCTGCGGTGCGGCGGATTGAAAAACAAGTCCCCACGCAGTGGGGCGGGGCGGCGGTTTTCTATGAGCGGGCTCGCGGTGAGCATGACGTTCGAGATCTCCGGGGAGGACCCCGAGTTCGCCCAGCGGCACGCCGAGCGGATGGCCGACGTGCGGCCGTTCCTGGAGCAGGCCGGAGTCTACATGCTGAGCTCGATGCTGGGGCGACTCGAAGAACGGCTCAACAAGGGCGACGACGTGGTGCGGACCGGAATGCTGACCGCGTCACTGGCCCCGACGACTCGCGGAGCCGAAGGGCAGGTGTTCAGCCTGGAAGACGCGGCGGTCGAAGTGGGCTCCAACCTGGCGTACGCCGCACAGGTGGATCAGGGCGGACTGATCGTACCAGTGAGCGGAGGTGCGCTGGCCATTCCGCTAACGATGCAGCTCAAGCGATCGGGCAAGTGGCCGCGCGACTTCGGCCCCGACGAACTGGTCTTCGTCAAAACAAAGCACATGCCGCCGCGCACCGCCGGCTTCCTGTTCGAGAAGACGCTGACCGGCAAGACCAAGAAGCGGCCCAGCTTCGTGCTCAAGGTGAGCGTATACCAGGAGGGCAAGCACTTCGCGGTGATCGACGACGAGGACCGCGAGGCGATCGACGAGCTGTGGGAACGGCACCTGGAGAAGCGATAAATGGCCAAAGGCTTGATCCACAGATGACACAGAGGACACAGAGGAGGCAGCGAGGCGGAAGTTAAAAACCGCCTCCACGCAGTGGGGAAACAGGACGGACTGGTCCGTGGCTAATGACGGGTCCATTGTGGCGTTGTGCGAAGAGGCCATCGTCTCGGCGATCGAGACGGCTGACGAGGACGGTCTGTTCGACCGGGTCGAGCAGTACGACGGCACCAAAGACGAGGCGCCCACGCGGATCGTGGACGACATCTTCCAGACCGCCAAGCGGGTGGCCGTGGTGTTCGCCAGCGGGGCCCAGGTGCGCGACGAGTCGGCCGACGGCGTGGTGGTGGGCACGGAGTACAAGGTGCTCATCGGAGTCAAGAACCTGCGGCCACTGGCGTCACGGTGCGGGCTGTCGGGCACGGAGCCGGGCGTGCACCTTTTGCGGGAGATCGTCGAGGGGGCCCTGCATAACGTGCACCTGGAGGTGAGCAACGACCGCAAGGCGACGGAGGTGTGCAAGTACGTGGGCTTCGACATGATCTGGGAGAAGGCCACAGAGCAGATTCTGGAGCTGCGGTTCGCGGTTCCGGAGGTGGTGCCGGCGACCTGACCACCTGCGGTGGGGCGACCACCTGCGGTGGGGCGACCACCTGCGGTGAGGCGATGCGGCGGAAGCGGAAACGGGACCCACGAAAGTGGGGGAGGTCTGAATCATGGCCAACACGCGGACGTACCTGGTCACGGCGTGCAAACCGAACGCGGTGCTGCTGGGCGGCACGACGCAGATCACGACGGACAAGAACTTCGCCCAGGTGCTGCGGGGCATCCAGGACGGGATGGTCGGGGCGGCCCGGGTGGACCGGTTCATCAAGACGATCGCCGGCGGGATCACCACGTTCGACGTGACGCAGTGGATGGCGGTCTACGCGGCGGCGGTGAGCACGCTGGAGTGGTACATGCGCTCCAGCGGTGTGGCGACGTACGCCAAGGCCGTCCTGACCGCACCGGTGCTGGGCAACGGGACCTGGAACCTGGGATACGGCGGGCAGCACGCCAGCTGCAGTTGGAACTTCCGCTGCCGGTTCGGAGCGGCGGCCGACTTCCAAGACATGCTGTTGTACACCGACGGGGAGGTGGCCCCGACGACGGCCATAGCGACCATGCTGACCCGGCCGCTGACGGCGGTGCACGGAGAGCTGAGCGTGCTGCACCCGGTGTCGCTGGGGTTCGCGGCCAACGCCCAGATCCTGAGCGACGCCGGCGACGCCGACATCGGCGAGACGGCGGTGGACCGGCTGCCCTTCGGGCCGCTGCAGGTGACGCTGGGCTTCCGTGGGGCGGGCAAGCAGACCGGGCCTCCGATGCACGAGCTGGTGGACGCCCTGCTGGACGCGGCCCGGGGCGACCTGGTGGTGACGGCGGAGAAATCCGGCGGCGGGTCGGTGACGATCACGGCGAAGAACGTGCAGTTCCTCCGCGACGCGGGGACGTACCGCTACGGCGGGTTCACCGAGCACCGGGTGACGGGTGAGATGGACTGGCTGGACATCGACGGGGAGACGGAATGCGACTGGACGGGGGCCAGCCCGATCATCGCGATCGCCTGAGCGATCGCGGCTGTCAGCTGTCAGCCGTCAGCTAAAAGGCAAAAGCTAAGAGCCAGGAGCAGGAACCGTGCCTGATCGAGAGGCTACAACACGGATCACGGTCGAAGGGGCCGACCAGGCCGCCACCGACACGAAGCGGGTGGCCGATGCCCAGCGGGACCAGACCGAGGCGGCCAAGGAGCAGGCGGCCGTCGGCGGCCAGGCCGGCGGTGCGGCCGGCGGGGCGGCGGGCGGGGCCGCCGCCGCTGCGGCCGCCACGGCGACGGCGGCCGCGACGCGCGAGAGCGCCGAGGCCACCAAAGAGGCCGCCGAGGCGACGGAGGAGTACACCGGGAACGCGGGGAACCTGGCGGCGGTCCTGACGGCCGTATACCCGCAACTGGGCGGCCTCGTGACCGTCCTGAAGAACGCGCTCAAGCTCACCGGCGACATGGGGACGGCGAACCTCAGCCTCTCGACGATCATCCCGAAAGTCACCGCAGCGGTGAAGGGGAACGCGGCGGCGCTGCTGACGCTGGGGGCGGGGAGTGCGGCCCTGTTGGCAGTCATGGCGATCTACGCGGCGTGGCAGAAGACGCAGGAGGCCATCGAGGCGGCGACGAAGGCCACAAAGGATTTCGCCGCCGCGCAGACGGAGCTGGGCGGGCGGCGCCGCGCGACAGAAGCGGAGGTGTCCGACGCGCTGTCGGCACAAGGGAAGGCGACGGAAGAGAACCTGGCCCAGGCCATGAAGTACGTGGAGTTCCTGGAGCGCGGGGGACTTGGCGACAAGGCGGTCGAAGCGGCCGTCGCGTTCGCTGGGACGGGGGCAACGAAGGAACGGGTGGCACTGGCGGCGGCAGCAGCGGAGACAGGCACGCTAGACCTGGCGGCCCCGGACCCGGGCAGGGCGCTGGAAGAGCTGCTGAAGGGACGCGGGGCACGGGCGGCGGTCGAGGGGCAAGCAGGGTTCCGGGCCGGGCGAGAGGACGCTTTTGAGGCGAAGGCTCTGGAGCAGCTAGAGTCCTTCGAGGTGGTCAGTGGACTGTTTGGCACACAGATAGCCGATCCGGGCGAAGCGGACGTTATCAACGAGTGGCTGAAGCTCCGGCTCGGCCTGAGTGGGGAAGCGGCCGATCGGCGTCGGCGGTTCATGCAGTTTGCGAAAGCCAACCGGCAGGCGGCGGCGGCGGGGAAGAGTGAGCCGTTCGGCGGGTGGAACCTGTTTGCCACGCAAGACGCGGGGGATTTCTTCGCCGGCAAGTTCGGCGCGGAACGAGAGCAGGCCGAGGCGGCCCTGGATGCGTTGGAGGCCGAGGCGAGGAACCAGCGTCGGGACAGCGGGGCCGCCCCGACGGTCATCCACCACCACCACAACCACTACAACGAGCGGAACTACGGCAACCGACGCGGCCCGTGGAACGTGAGAAGCGGGCAGCGAGAGCGGGACCGATCGAAATCGGGGTGATTCACTACGGAGGCACCAGTGCCACTGGTGGTCGCAGAGAACGGCGTGAACGGGACTGAAAAACAAGGCGAGCTGGCTCGTGGCTGATCCTTTGCCGAGATTTGGCGGGACGAACGGCGTGACCGACCTGGACATCGGCCAGGCGAACTCGGCGCGCCGGGTGGCCGGGACGGCCGAGGCGACGGTGAGCGTGGTGCCGGGCGGGCCGGAGACGGCGGAGGTCGAGAACCAGCTGCCGCAGCAGGACATCACGTACGCCGACGTGCAGGGCACGACCGGCCGGCGAGTGATCTGGCACACGCAGATCAAGACGACGAGCCTGGGCGTGATGGCCGACATCATGGGCGAGCTGGAGCAGAAGAAGACGGGCTTCAACGGCAAGACCAAGCTGTACGACCCGACCCAGATGCACAGCACGCAGATGGAGGACGCACACGAGACGCCGTACGGGCGGATGCGGCTGGTGGACATCCGACCGACCAGCCGGCAGTTCGCACTGGGCGGCGGGGGCCAGGTGCGGACGCTGCAGCTGGTGTTCGACGAGTTGGGAGAGGCCGTGGGATGACCACCTGCGGTGGGGCGGACCGCTTCCGCGGGTCTTGTTCCTGCGGTGAGAGAGAAGTGAAAAACAAGCCCCCACGCAGTGGGGCTGAGGGCTGAGAGCGAATGGGAACGACTCCTGCCGTTAACGGGCTGACACCGCCGGACCTGGCGCCGGAGGACTACCGGCGGCAGGCGCCGGAGTCGGTCATCCTGATCGAGAACGCGACGAGCCCGGGCACGTTCCGGCCGGTGGAGAAGGTGCGCTGGACGCGGATCGGTCGGACGCGGGACGGCGAGCCCGATACGGCGACGATCATGCCGGCCCTGGACGTGGACGACATGGGCGCGGCCGGGAGCATTGGGGCCCGGCACCTGGCCCACGTGCGGCAGGAGTTCGACCCCAAGCTGCTGGTGCGGATCCTGTATCCCAAGGCCGATCAGGGCGGGCTGAACGACTTCCCGCTGTTCGAGGGGTACCCGTCGCAGAACGCAATCGACTGGCAGGGCGAGCAGCAGGGCATCGGGGTCGAACTGATCGGCCGGGCCGACGATCGGATGCGGTATGACCCGCGGTGCCAGATCACCGGGCGGTACGTGCGGAAGAACCGACTGGCGGTCTGGGACCTGGCGGACCCGGACCTGGTGCTGGTGCGGTCGGCGCCGGCAGACTGGAGCCACGCGGTGGTCTTCAACGTCAACGGCCTGCCGAACCGGAGCAAAGAGTACTACGACTTCAACGTGCCGTGCTGGGGCGGACTGCCGTTCGGGGACGAGACGCCGCGACGGGTGCCGCTGTTCACCGACGGTGTGGATCGCGAGGCGCGGTACTGGTCGATCTCCGACGTGCTGCGCTACCTGGCCTTCTTCCACTTTCCCATCTTCGTCAACCTGGAGGACTTCTGGGCGGACGTGGAGGCGTTCGCCGACCTGCTGGACGTGGCCGGCAGCGATCACTTCCTAGCGGCCATGACGCGACGCGTGGCGGCCGAATCGACGGCCAGCGTGAACGTAACCGAGGCCCTGGAACTGATCTGCGACCAGGCCGGCCTGCACCACGTCCGGGAGCTGAGCAACCTGGCCGGCGAGTGGGTGCACTGGTGGCGAGTGTACGCCTCCGGCGTGAACCTGGTGGACGACAGCGGTCGGAAGATGTGGCAGCCGACCTGGCGAGACGTGGAACGGGACGCGCCGTTTATGGCGGAGGCGGGCCGGACGCCGGCGGACCGGGCCAAAGATAACGCCGACCAGCAAGCGGAGCTCCGCGAGGACTGGACGGTGGTCAACCTGCCGATCGTGCTGGGCGGCGAGAAGCGATATGAAGTGACGGCCCTTTTGCTGCCGGGCTGGCTGCCGTTCCCCGCGTCGGAAGCGGGCGACTACCACCACTACCTTAATTCGGACGGCGCCGTGGGGCCGCTGATCGGGCCGGGCGAGATCATCCTGGGCCTGCCGACCGACCACATCCCCGTGCTGGACTACGTGCCGGAGGACCAGGAGAGCATCGACGCGGCGCTGGAGTACTGGCTGCGAATGCGCGACGGATCGACGCCGGCGGCGTACCCCGACGAACTGTGTCTGCAGTTCCACGCGGACCATGCCAACCATGGGACGGTGGCCGACGTGGGGCGCAAGTGGATCCTGGGCGAGAGTGTGTTCTACACGCAACGGCAGCGGCAGCACGACGGGTCGCTGACCGGGGCCGAGAACTCGATGTACGAGCGGACCTACTACGCGACGTATCGCGGGCAGGCCCACCCGTGGGACGACCCGTACGACCTGTCCGCCCTGGGGATCGCCGGGGCCGACGAGTGGGCCGCCCTGCCGCGACGGATCGAACGGCCGATCGCCCGGAACACCGACGGCACCGAACGCGACGTGAGCGTGCAGGTCCGGTTCACCGTCGACCAGGGCTGGGAGGAGCTGCCGCCGAGCGAGTTCGAGGTGCTCGGGAATGAGGGCGGCATCCGGATCACGACGGCGAACCTGGCCGAGATCACACCGGCCGACGGCTCGGACGACGACATGATCCAGGCGATCATCGAGCAGCGCTTCGAGGTGCGGGTCACCGGGACGATCGTCGGGGACGGCCGACTGTACGACGCGGTGGGCGGCGGGTCGGGTGCCAGGCCGATGGCCCAGGTGTTCGACCACCGCGGGGCGTATCCGCACGCCAACCGGCGGGGGCAGAACTCGGCCTTCAACGGCGAGCCGGTGCACGTGCGCGAGCCGTGGCTGCCGGCGGACGCGGTGACGCCGGGCGAGGGCGTGGACTCGACGGCGGCCCTGGAACAGAAGGCCGACGAACTGGCGAGCCGGCTGGGCCGGGCGACGCTGGCCGGGTCGCTCGATGGGTTCTGGCCCCGGTTCGACGTGAGGATCGGAGACGTGCTCGATCGGGCGCCGCGACTGGGACTCTACTATCCACGCGGGGCGGAGGTGATCTCGATCGAGTTGAGCAGCGGCCAGGCCGGCCAGCGGACGCGGCTCACGTTGAACGACTGGCACAGTGAGGGGGGATCGTAACGTGCACCGGGTCGAGGTCATGGCCGAGCTGCTCGAGACGCACGTGCCGGGGCACCGCGTGGCGGTCTACTGGAACGGACCGTACGGCGAGACGGCGGCGGATAACCCGCTGCTGCCGCTGGCGGAGGACCTGTTCCCCGGGCAACTGCCGCGCGGCGGTAAGGGCGTCGGGGCCAAGGGTGTCACCAAGGGCGGCGGAGGCGCGGCCGGGCGAACGGGCAAGGGAGAGGGGGGCAAGGGCGAGGGGCCCAAGGGCGGGTCGATCGAGCGGGTGAGCCTGCAGGTGGCGGTGCCGCCGTGCTTCGGGCTGCGAACGTTCGCTATTCAGAGCGTGGATGCGGCCGGGAACGTGACACCCGACGCGGCGGCGACGGTGAACGTGGTGGTGTCGGCCAGGCCGCCGGCGCCGGGAGCGGCGGAGTTCGTGAGCTACAGCGGCGGCGTGGTGACGATCAAGAGCGCGGATCGGATGAGGTAACGAACAAGGAGGTTCGATAGTGAAGGCGCGATGGTTAATCCTGGCGGTGCTGTTCGCACTGGTTCCCGCGTTCGCCTTTGGCGACACGTACCCGGCCATCCCCTGGCCGGGCAACGAGGCGGCGGACGCCCTGGACGGCACGACGCACGCGGGCACCCAGGTGCCCTTTATTGCCAAGGGCGCGGATGAAACGTCGAGTCCTACGCTGAACGTGCAAATGAACCGCAACGAGCAGCGGCTGCTGAACCTGGTGGCCCGGGTGGCCCAGGGCTCGGTGTGGGCGGAGACCGCGCTGGACGTGGGGGCGTTTCCGATGGCCTATCAGATCGCCGGCGTGCAGAAGACGTTCGGCGGGGCGACGGGGCAGGCGGTGACCGACGACGACACGAACTATGTTTACCTGGACGCCGACCAGACGCTCAAGATCGTGACCGACGGAACGGGCTGGCCGGCGGACGAGAGCACGTACATCAAGCTGGCCTCGGTGGTGGCCGCCGGCGGTGCGGTCACGTCGGTGACCGACTTGCGATTCTGCAACCTGAACCTGGTGGTGGACCTGGGCGAACTGGGCACGACAACCTCGGCAACGTTCCAGCTCGACAGTGGTTCGAGCGGGCCGCTGATCAAGGCGGAATCGACCACCAAGTTCGGCCTGCGGAACGCGGCGGACGCGGCCTACGTGGACCTGCAGATCCTCGACCTGACGGCCGACGACGCGACGGTGGCCGCGACGCTGGACGTGACCGGGGTGGCCACGTTCGGATCGACCATGGCGGCCGACGGAGCGACGCTGCAGCTTCTGGCGGCGTCGAGCGGGCCACTGCTCAAGGCGGCGTCGGCGTCCAAGTGGGACCTACGCAACGCGGCGGACTCGGCGTACGTGGACCTGCAGGCCAAGGACCTGACGGCAGAGGATGCAAACCTTGCCGGCGACCTGCTGCTGGCCAGCGGCAAGGGCGTGCAGATCGACACCAGCGAATTGATCGTACCCTACAGCCCGAGCTGGTATTTCTCCGGCGCGCAGTCGGTGAAGGTGCTGGAGATCGAATGGGTGGCGCCGGTCGACTTCACGATCATCGCGGCGACGGGCAGGGTGAACACGGCGCCGACGGGGGCCGCGCTGATCTGCGACGTGCGAGTGGACGGCAACAGCATCTTCACCAACCAGGCGGAGATGATCAACATCGCGGCGGCGGCGTATCAGGACACCAGTGCCACCAAGAACCACGCGGTGACGGCCGGCGAGGTGGTCACCATCGAGATCGAGCAGATCGGGTCGGCGGTGGCCGGGTCCGATCTCACCGTGGTACTCAATGGCCGGGCGAAACTGCAGGAGTAGACCATGCTTTGCAGCCCGAACAGTAAGGATGTGAACGCCACGACCGTCGATGCGGCCGGGGCGATCATGAAGAGCCTGCTGCTGGACCAGAGCTTCATTGCGGCAATCTCCGCCGGAGTGCCGGTGAACGTGGCCCTGGCACCCAACACGCTGTTCGGGCGGGGGGCCGGAGACGTGGGGGCGCTGACGGCGGCGCAAGTCGTGGCGGTCCTCAAGAACGTCCTCGGCGTCAGTCCCACGAGCGGGATGTGCGGACTGGATTCCTGGACGGGCGGGCAGTACGCCACGAGCACCAAGGCCTGCGTGGCTGATCGAATAATGGCCGTTCCTTTCCGGACCCTCGGGCAGACGATCTCAGCCCTGGGAGTTTATGTTTCTGTTGCCGGCGGCGTGGGCGACGGTGCCCGGCTCGGCCTCTACGAGTGGGATGATACCGACAACGAGCCGGGAGCGTTGTTGCAGGGGGGCGCCGAAATTGACCTGGACGCCACCGGCAACAAGTGGAGTTCGCTGGCCGGCTACGTGGCCGGCCCGGGTAAGTATTTCCTGGCAATCCAGTTTGAAGCGTCCGCAGGAGAGATCCAGGCCCGCCAGACCGTCGGCGCCGGCCTCTTGCCGGTCGCCCTTCCTGTCTCGCTCTTGGGGACGTACTGTCACGGGTCTTCCGCCTACGCTGCTGGGCTACCGAACCCGTTCCCGGCTGTAACGATGTCAACCAACACCTACACCCCCAACATTCGCCCGCTTGTGCCGTAGGAGGTTTTTGATGCCCGAATACACTGATGGACAGACGGGGACGGGTCCGCCGCCCGGTGATCTACCTCCAGGCTGGGATGTGGATCAGCAAGGGGACAACTGGACGATTCGTGACCGCACGGAGCAGCACGCCTTGCGGGCGGAGTACGCCGCGGACATCAGCCAGTGCCGGGAGTTTGTGCAGACGCCGCTCGGCGACATCACGCAGGCGCAGGTGGCCCGGGCGGTAAAGAGCGTGATCCGCCTCATGCGGGCGATCTACGAGGAGATACAGGACTGATGCGCGCGGAAAACTTCTGCGAGGTATTCTGATATGAGCGATGCCAGAGCCGGCAGCGTCGAGCCGATCATGGCCAAGTTGACCGACAGTGCCGGGGACCCGGCGACCGGGCTGTCGCCGACGCTCACCATCCGCGCCATCGGCGGCACGAACGACGGGAAGTACCTGCAGGCGGACCTGTCGTGGGGAGCGGCCAAAGACGACATCCCGATGGTCGAGGTCGATTCGACGAACTCGGCAGGCAAGTACCAGCACAACTTCGCGTTGCCGGTTGTCGAGGTGAGCGGCGGCGAGGTGGTCAAGGTCATCTACGACGTAGATGTCGACGGGACGGCGAGCGCTTCGCCCAGATACCACGGTGGCGAGATCCGCTCGGCCCCGGCGGACTGGCGAGACGTGGACCTGGCCGTGGCCGGGGAGGTGGCCTGGCGGAAGCTGGTCGTGGGCGACCATCCGGGGCGATTGGAGCTGCTCGATCGACGCGACCCGGCGAACGTGCTGTACCAGAGTGATCCGGTCGATCCGACGGACGACACCAAGCGGGAGTTTAACCCGGTCTAACCCGCATGCGGGCCTTGTGTTATGGGATCGCTGCTCAAACAGTGGATCGAGCAGGTCTGGGCCGCCGGCGACGGCGACTTGCGGCACTCGCCGTTGTGCGCGGCGTCGGGGATCGGGCTCACGCCGGACGGCCTGCCGGCGACGCTGGAGCCGGCCCGGCTGCTGATGCGGTCGCACGAGAACGAGGCGGTGGTGGATGCCGCCAACGTCGTGGGGATCGCCCTGCCGCACTACGCGGCGGTGACCACGTGCAGCGGGACAGACCTGGAGGCGGCGTCGCTGGACGAAGCGGACGACTACTGGATCGACCACCTGGTGGTCATGGCCGACGGGACACAGCAGGGTCGGTACCGGCGGGTGACCGCGTTCGCCGGCGGGCACCTAACGCTGGCGGCGGCGTGCCCAGCGGACCCGTCGCCGGCCGACACGTTCTGGATGCTGCCGCTGCGGGTGCCGGACATGCCGTGGATCGAGCACGGCGACGGCGCGGCCGACACGTTCTACTACTACGCGACGGCGGTGCTGTCGGGTGGCGGGCTGGTCAGCGTCCTGTCGAAGCCCGTTCGAGTCGAGTTCGACGCGGCTCACGCGATACGCGGGCCGCTGCCCAACGCGGTGAGGTTTCTGGACGCGGAGGCGATCGCGGGCGGCAAGTTCAGGCTGCGGTGGAGGTACCCGTCGGTCGGAGGCGGGGCCTGGCCGGCTGACTTCCAGGTGTTCGACGACGCCGGCACGGGGACGATCGACTACGAGACGCCGCTCACGGACTCGAACACCGGGCTGGCCTACGTGCCGTTCGTCGGGCCGGGGCGGGTGTACCGGTTCACGACCGGAGTGTATGACGACGGAGTCGAGCGGAAGTTCGACGTGCTGGCCCGCAACGCCGACGAGGCGAGGCACGCCGGGGCCGGGCCGGTGACGCTGGCGGCGACAGCCATGGCCGTGGGGCCGGCGGGGATCCCCGGGGTCGAGGCCCGGGCGGTGGAGGACTTGCGGCGATGACCGAGGCCGGCGACGTTCGCGATCGACAGAGACGGCTGGGAAAGCCGGCGGCCGAGGCGCCGCGATCCGGACGGGGCCGAGGCAGTATCCGACTGCACGCACTGCTCTACCGGGCGGTGGCCAACGCGACCGGCGGGCGGATCGAAATCAGGCGATCGACGGCCGACGGGACAGTGGTCGGCGCGTCGAAGACACCAAAGGTGCCGCAGCAGTGATCGACGCAGGCGCTATCCGCGATCGACAACAACGGCTGGTCAAGCCGCCTGGCGGGCCGCCACGATCAGGCCGCAGGCGAGGGAGCCTCCGGCTGCGCGCGCTGCTCTATCGGGCGGTGGCCGACGAGGCCGGCGGTCGGATCGAGATCAGACAATCGAAGGCCGACGGCACAGTCGTCGGCGCGTCACTGTATGTGAAACCCGCCGGGGCGATTGCCGCCGGGGATTATGTGCTGCTGCTCGAGGACGCCGCCGGCGAGCTCGCGGCGCTGCGCTGTGAACCCGCCAAGAATGGCAAGTATTGCGTGGTGGTCCAATCCGCCGACGAACCGCCCGAAGACACGGCCGTGCGTTTGGACCCGATGCAACTGGAGGGGCAGTTCGGCATCGTCGCCCTGGACGCCGAGAATGAGGAGTGTGCTCTGCGGTCACCGACCGACGAGGTCTGTGAACCTCAGCCGCTCGGCCTGGGGTTCGAGTGGGAGGTCTACCCGACGCCCTACCGTCTCGACGGCGGCTTCGAGGGAACGCCATTTAACGTGACGATCGCGAACCCGTCGGTAGTGCACGGCCCGGCGCCGGACGCGTTCATCCGGCAATGGACGGAGGGGGTCGCCGGCCTGGGTTACGACCCGCCGGGGGTGCCGTCGCCGATTTTCTTCGATGGGACCCTGGTGGGCGCGCACGCAGTGGAGGGTTGGGTCGACGAGCGGGGTGCCGACTGCCTGCCATTCAAGGCGATGTTGCCGCACCACACGACGGGCACCGGCGTCGGGACGGCGGCGGCGGTCGAGATCGCCGACGCGCCGACCGACGGTGTGTGGCTCCACAGCCAGCCGTTCCCGATCGTCGGCGACCGGCGAGTGATGAACGGACCGGGGCCACTGCACGATTCGAGCTTGAGGTGGGACGGCGCTGAGGCGAGCATGAGGTTGCCGTTCGACATCCGGACCGAGGGACAGGTGTTTGTCAACCTCCAGGCGACACTGGCTCACGACGAGGAGGCCGGCAAGTTGCGGCTCACGCTGCGCGTCTGGGTGGTCGTACTACTCGGCAAACAGGCGGATTTCCAGTTCAGCGTGCCGGTGACGATCACCACGACGGGAATCAATTGCCCGGACCCGGGCACGCTGGAGGGGACCACCGGCACGTGCGGGGCGGCCAAGCGGGACAAGGACCTGTCGTCGCTGGGCTGCTACTGTGTGTGGAAGCCGCCAACGGAGTCGTGCGAAGGTTATGAAGTGTCGTTCTGTAACCTGTGTCG
>Ga0307379_10009823_pt1 | contig 12744 bp, 12 predicted proteins | sample UN2MG_FD_202237 | JGI IMG/M metagenome (GOLD analysis project Ga0307379, IMG submission 202237) | Soil microbial communities from Risofladan, Vaasa, Finland - UN-2 | ecosystem: Environmental > Terrestrial > Soil > Coastal area > Acid sulfate soil | place: Finland: Risofladan, Vaasa | collected... | reverse complement strand
GGTTACATTATCCCCCTTTTTAATGCTTCCTGAAATTATTTTACCTTTATGAATTATCAGCCCTGTCGGGTCTTTAATTGTATCAAAGATATTAATATCAAGCGGCTGGTTATGATTTTGTCCGGTTATCCTTCCTGTATCTTCAATCTGCCCGCCCGCCTGACCGTAAAACGGTGTGGTTTCAGTCACGACTTCAATTTCACTTCCGGTTGTGGCCTCTTGGACTTCGCTGCCTTCAACAACCACAACAAGGACCTTTGAGCTGCATGACAGGCTTTCATAACCGACAAACCGCGATTTTATCCCCTCGGCAGCGAGCTTTTTATAAGCATCGCTGATACCTGAAAAGGTTGCGATAGATCTGGATCTGGTTCGCTGCTCTTCCATGGCCGCATTGAAACCTGTCATATCCAGGTCCATGTTTTCATCCCTGACCACATCTTTTATGATATCGACCGGGAATCCATAAGTGTCGTAAAGTTTAAATATTATATGACCGGGCACCTGGTTTTGATTTTTTGCTTTTATATCTGCAAGAGTTTCGTTTAAAAGCTTAAGCCCATTATCAAGGGTTTCTAAAAATCTGACTTCTTCATTTTGAATTACATTTTTGATAAAAGCAGAAGCATTTAAAAGCTCAGGGTAGGCTGTTTTCATTATATCAAAAACCACACCTGCTGTTTTATGAAGAAACGGCGTTGAAAGATCTATGTTGCGGCCGTAACGTATTGCTCTGCGTATGATTCGGCGAAGCACATATCCTCTTCCCTCATTAGATGGAAGGACTCCGTCGCCTATAAGAAATGCGGCAGCTCTGGTGTGGTCGGCAATTACCTTCATGGCTATGTCGTTTTGCAAAGAATTGCCGAACTTTTTTTCTGAAAGAGTTTCCACCATTGTAATAATCGGGCGGATAAGATCTGTATCAAAGTTTGTGGGCACATTCTGCACAAGAGAGGCTATCCGTTCAAGGCCCATCCCTGTGTCTATACTGGGTTTTGGAAGGGGGGTCATTTTTCCCGCAGCATCGCGGTTATACTGCATAAAGACAAGATTCCACAACTCAAGGTACCTGTTGCATTCGCATCCAACCCTGCAATCAGGACTGTTGCAACCGAACGCTTCTCCCCTGTCGATGAGTATTTCACTGCACGGGCCGCAGGGGCCTGTATCTCCCATTGACCAGAAATTATCCTTTTTCCCAAACCGCACAATCCGGTCTTCCGGTACGCCGATATTTTTACTCCAGATATTATATGCCTCATCATCGTCAAGATAGACTGAAGCCCATAGCTTATCCGCGGGCAGGCCATAGCCGTGAACAAGCAAATCCCATGCAAACTCAATCCCTTTTTCCTTGAAATAGTCACCAAAGGAAAAATTTCCAAGCATCTCGAAAAAGGTATGGTGCCTGGCAGTATAACCCACATTTTCCAGGTCGTTATGTTTACCTCCTGCGCGCACGCATTTCTGTGATGTTGCGGCCCTTACATAGCTTCTTTTTTCTTCGCCCAGAAAGGTGCGCTTAAACTGGACCATACCGGCATTGGTAAAAAGCAAAGTAGGATCATCTGAAGGAACAAGTGAAGAACTTCTTATAATCCGATGATTGTGCTTTTTAAAATATTCAAGGAATTGAATGCGTATTTCATCGCTCGTCATTTTCATAAGTTACTGGTTGCTCGTTACTGGTTGCTGATCACTAACTACTGACTACCGGCTTTTGTCTCTTTGCTTTCTTCCTTTTGCGAAAGACCAAGCGCTTTTTTGATCTTTGCAACCGCGGAATTATAAATATCCGGATTTTCGCTTAAGAATTTTTTTACATTTTCACGGCCTTGGCCTATTCTCTCTCCATCATATGAGTACCATGACCCGCTTTTTTCAATTATGCCTGCTTCAACGCCTGCGTCAACAAGGTCGCCTGTTTTTGATATGCCTTCACCATACATGATGTCAAATTCAGCCTCCTTGAAAGGGGGCGCCATCTTGTTTTTGACAACACGCACCCTTGTGCGGTTTCCAACGATTTCCTGGCCATCTTTGATTGCACCGATGCGCCGGATGTCAAGCCTGACCGAAGAATAGAATTTAAGAGCATTTCCACCGGTGGTTGTTTCAGGATTTCCAAATACAACCCCGATTTTCATGCGTATCTGGTTAATAAAAATAAGTGAAGTCATGGTTTTGTTAATTGTGCCTGTCAGCTTTCTTAATGCCTGTGACATGAGCCTGGCCTGAAGCCCCATGTGGGAATCACCCATCTCCCCTTCGATTTCCGCTCTGGGAACAAGAGCTGCTACCGAGTCGATGACCACGATATCCATTGCCCCGCTCCTTATAAGCATATCCGTGATTTCAAGAGCCTGTTCCCCTGTATCTGGCTGGGAGACCAGTAGTTCCTCACAATTAACACCCAGCTTTTTTGCATATCCGACATCAAGGGCATGCTCGGCATCTATAAACGCGGCAATACCACCCTTTTTCTGGGCAGATGCGATAGCGTGAAGAGCAAGTGTTGTTTTACCGGATGATTCAGGGCCAAAAATTTCAATAACCCTGCCTCTTGGAATCCCTCCAACGCCCAGCGCCTTGTCAAGAGCGAGGGACCCGGTCGGTATTACCGGGACATCAACAATCGGCTGGCTGCCTAACTTCATAATGGAACCCTTGCCGAACTGACGTTCAATTTGAACCATGGCGGTTTCTGCGGCTTTTTCCTTGTCAGGTGAAATATTCATAATATCCTCCCAAAATATACTTTTATCTAAAGTAATCGGTTTCAGGTTCAGGGTTCAAAAGTTAATAGTGAGTTAGGGCTTTTCAACTGTGAACCGTGAACGTTGAACCGCTCAACCCAGGTTTTTTAATGATACGCTGATCAGTTTAGTATAAACAGCACCGGTCGATTTTAGATCACTTTTAAACAGAATAACATTATCTGCAATAAATGGCTCTGATTCAAGTTCTTTATATTTTTTTATCGCATTAATAAGTTTTGCCTGGTCAAGCTGTTTTTTTACACGAGCCAGCGTCAGATGACCCTTAAACGGCCTGTTCTCCCTTGAAAAACCTATCTTCTCCAATTGATCGTCAAGACTCTTTTGCAGTTGAATAAGCATGTCAATTTGCCCTTTGATGCCAACCCATAAGACACTGGGACGGTTAATGCCTGGAAAGGCGCCGATCCCTTTTGCAGTTAGAGATATCGGAGCATGATCTGCGGCAGATTTAAATATTGCTTCGCCGACCTTTTGTGTGTCGTCTTTATTGATGTTGCCTAAAAATTTCAGTGTAAGGTGGATATTTTTTGGCTGGACCCACCGTGCATCCAATTGATTAGACCTTAGATCTTCCTGAATACTGCCGATAAAGGATCTTATTTTTTCCGGCAGTTCAAAACTTATGAAAGTGCGTATCATATCAGGCATTTGGAAGAGTAAACTGCGGTTCACCCAGCATGAATTTACCATCTGAAATCCAATTTTTCAATATTTCAGCGATCTCACGGGCCTTTACCATGCTGGAAATAGGCACGGTTGGGACAGCCTCTCCCTGAAATTTTATATGGCCGCTTTTAAGCTCGGCATAACTGACCTCGCCGTAGCTTTTTGAAATGCCGTTTGGATAATCATGTCCATAATCAACTATCTGGGTAAAAATTTCCTCGTCGGATATAGCAGTGTATTGCACCATTTCTTCATTTAATATTGGAATCGGAATACCCAGGCCTACTGCCAGTGAACAGCCATAGCCCTGAAGACTGACTCCAACCAGCCAGTCAGGACTCATCGTTTTCATGTCTCCCATGACCCACAATGTTCCGGCAGGTGCGACAGGAACACCACCTTCAGTTCTCTTTACAGAAGGATTGTGCTGGGTTCCCTGCCATGCGACATACCCTGTGCCGCCCCCTAAAAAAATCCTGGTTCCAAGCCCGATGGTTTTGTAATAAGGATCATTAAGAAGAGGGCTTAATTGTCCTGCAGAGCAGTAGTTTGCATTGCCTGCTTTTGGTTTAAGAGCGCCCATATAAGTATAAACAGTTTTGTTGGTAAGATTTATGGCACAGTTATAATTCTGATAACCGTTTCTTGGGTTGCAAAGCGTTGCGCTGGGAAGGGTGCGCAGAGTTATTTCCTTTTCTATCATCCTGTTTGGATAGCATGCGGTTCCATAAGATGTTGCTTTTAAATATACCTTCTTTTTTGCAACCAGATCCTGGATTACATGGCCCCCTCCGTATTTGAATTCACCGGGATATACCTTGTTTAACGGATCATCCTCGCACGGTTCCGTGGCCCCGATGTAGCAGTCTACTGCGGCAATTCCAGCATATGCAGGCACCTTGTTCAGCCAGACTTTGGAAGCCTTAATCCCCGGAACAGAATGCCCGAAATTAATAAAGGCTCCTGAAGAACACATAGGGGAAAAGGTTCCTGTGGTTACCACATCAACACGTCTTGCAGCTTCAATCGAGCCTTCATTTTTGACAATATCGATAATTTCCTCTGCTGTAACCACAACTACTTTGCCTGATTTGATTTTTTCATTGATTTCTTTATAAGTTTTGTTGACTTTATATTCTTTCATTTTCATCTTCTTTCATTATTTGGTGAATTCTTTTAAAATTTCAAAACTCAAGTAGCTATCCGGACTTAGCATTGTTTATTTTGCTTGAAATATTATTTTTTATCCAGGTCGCATCCCACCATTCAAAAGGGTTTACAAATGTGTTATGGATAAGAATGCCGAAATGCAGATGATCGCCGCCTGCAAGGCCTGTCATGCCTGTGCGGCCTATAATTTCACCCTTTGATACAAGCTGATCCTTTTGCACATTATAACTGCTTAAATGAGAATACATGCTAAGCAGCCCGAATCCATGGTCGAGTATAACGGTTTTTCCATAAATACCAAGATAGCCGGTAAAAACCACCTTTCCCTTGTTGGATGCAGGCACCGGCGAATTCGCAACAGATGCCAGATCTATGCCAAGGTGTACCTGCTGGTCGATTGTTTGTCCTTTGTATTTGTATGTTCGATGATCAGCAAATCCAGCCCTGTTTGCCGACTTTGGCAACCTTTGAAATGGCCCGTTCCAGTACAACACGTTGTCGGTTTTTTGCCCCATTTCCGTTACCTGCCTGTAGTTGCTTTGACGAAGATTACGATTTATTTTTAAAAATTTATCCAGCACGGATGTTTTGGAATCTGACGGAGCATCAATTTCGAATTCCGGTTCGAATTCCGGCATCTTATAGTTTAGAAATTTATCTGAAATATTAATTACATCTTTTCTAAATTCCCTATTTTTTATATAATAAGGTAATCCGGCTATTGCATTGTTGCCTGCCGGGTCGGTTGCTTTAACAAAAATTTCGGTTTTTGGCCCCTTGTCGTAACTGAGTGCAAAAAAGGCCATGAAGATATCAGGATCCTTAAAATATCCTGAATAGCCCGGGAAGAAATTTTCTCCAACATATATTCCGCTTTTTGGGCATGGCTCGGACAGCCTGTATATAGCCAGGGCTGCCCCGCCCTGGCTTATATTGTGGGCTCTGCTCAGAATATCTATTTCAGGCGCCAGAGTGTCGATGGTTATATTTTTTTCAATATATGTTTTATTGCCGTGCCACAATCCGCGCCAGGAAAAATCCCTCGCAACAATACGCAAAATTGCCTTGCCGTCGCTAATTCCTATTTTCCCTGGCTCTATCTTGATCTTGAAGGTTTCTTTATGAATTTTTCCGCCCTTATACTCTGGCGACTGAAAGTCCTTATCAAGCAGCACAACCTCTTTGCCGTCTTTATAAAGACCGATCCATATCATTCGCACACCGCTTTTAGTATCAGACACCAAAACAGAAAGCTCTTGAGATGCTTTTATTGACAAAGAGGGGAGCTCCAGCGTAACAGACGGTCTTTCGCCCTCAAATCTGGTTGATAAAAACCACGCTGCTGGAATAATCAATATAAAACAGATTAGAACTGTAAATTGATATTTTGTATATTTTGTCTTGGTTTTCAATGGGTTACATTCCGTTTTTAATTTTAATATATTAGTAAAATATAACAGCTAAAAAGCGTGTAATCAAGGTAAAGTTTTCGTTTCTTGACTTTTAACCATGTGTAAGATAAATTTCTTTTATTATACTCGACGAGGTCTGACACATTATGGGTAATATAGTCAAAACAGGTAATATATCAATCGGGCAGGGAGCGCCCCTTGTACTTATTTCAGGTCCATGCGTGATAGAGGATTATGAAACCAGTTTTGAAATAGCTTTATTTCTCAAAGAACTTACGCAAGAATTAGGCATTCCATTTATATTCAAGGCATCCTATGACAAGGCCAACCGCACATCAATAAATTCTTTCAGGGGCCCTGGACTGGTTGATGGGCTTAAAATTCTTGCGCAAATAAAGTCAGAACTCGGCATAAAGATTCTTTCAGATGTTCACAGAATAACCGAAGTGGAAAGAGCCGCACAGGTGCTCGATATAATACAGATTCCTGCTTTTTTGTGCAGACAGACCGATTTTATTTTAGAGGTTGCCGCGGCCGGGAAGCCGGTAAATATTAAGAAAGGACAGTTTCTTGCTCCCTGGGATGTTGTCAATATTGTTAAAAAGATAGCCTTTGCAGGAAACAAACAGATCATTATTACGGAACGGGGCACAATGTTTGGCTATAACAATCTGGTTGTAGATTTCCGCGGCATAAAGATAATGCAGGATACAGGCTGGCCGATAATATTTGACGCCACTCACAGCATCCAGCTTCCAGGAGGGGCTGGTTCAAGTTCCGGAGGGCAGCGTGAATTTGCGCCGATCCTTGCAAAAGCTGCGGTTGCCGCAGGTGCGGATGGAATATTTGTGGAGGTTCATAAAGATCCGGACAGGGCGCTTTGTGACGGACCTAATTCGTTAAAACTTGATGATCTTTACGAGCTTCTTTCACAACTCATGGCGATTAGGGATGTATTAGTTTAAATTTTTGTAACATTTTAGGTCGGTTAAAATAAATATGCCGTTCCCTTAAGGGCTGTTCCTTTAAATTCTCCCTTTGAAGGGGTAACATCCCCCCTATTCCCCCCTTGAGGGGGGATTAAGGGGGATGTTATAAGGGGGGAATTTGAAGGGTTTTCTCCTTAAGGAAACGACAATAAGGTTAAAATATTACAATTTTTTCAGGTTTGAAACAAAGATGATGGTTGTTGATAAATTAAAAAGGATAAAACTTCTTCTCCTTGATGTAGATGGAGTTCTTACTGACGGCAGTATAATCTATAATGACAATGCCGAGGAGACCAAGGTTTTTAATGTGAAAGACGGGCTTGGGATAAGGCTTCTTATCGAAGAAGGAATAGATGTATGTGTCGTAACAGGGAGAACCTCAAAGGCTCTTTTGCACAGGTGTAAAAATCTTGGCATTTCATATGTATTCGACGGAGTCGGTGATAAGGCTTCTGTTATGGATTCTATTATTACGCGGACAGGCGTGCTGCCCGAAGAGATTGCATTTATTGGCGATGATTTGCCCGATCTTCCCTTGATGAAACTGGTCGGTCTTTCCATTGCCGTAGCCGATGCACACGAAAAGCTGCTGGAAAAAGCCGATATGGTTACATTGGCAAAGGGCGGCTTTGGCGCTGTAAGAGAGGTTTGCGAAACCATATTAAAAGCTCAGGGGCTTTTAGAAAATATTATCAGGCGGTTTTGATGGCGTCGTCAAAAGGCCCATCTACTGCGTCTTGTATATGAACCTTTTTACTTAGCCATTGATAGTGCTTTTTATGAAGAAAAAAAATACTAAAAATAAAAGACTGAAATTTTTTTTAGTTACAATTATGCTTGTTTCCCTGGGCGCTATTTCAGCGGTTTTTATAGGTTATCGATTATTTTTGAATAAAGAGGGCAAGTTCATTTCATCTCTTAACGCCAAGGCAAACATATCAATAAGCAAGGTTTACCAAACAGCGACGCGTGATGGGATAAAGGAATGGAACCTGGAGGCTAAATCAGCATATTATGTTGATGCAACCAAACAGGCAAATCTCCAGGATGTTATTGTAACATTTTTTCTTAAAGATGAAAGAAAGGTTTATCTGACGGCTGATAAAGGTATTCTGAAAACAGATTCAAATGACATAGAGGTTACAGGCGACGTTGTTGTGCAAAATGAAACTTACAGGCTGAGAACCAAAAAACTTAATTACGAATACACCAAACGGATTATTTTTTCAAAAGTTCCTGTGGAAATTGTCGGTGATTCACTCAATCTTACAGCCGACTCGATGAGTTTTGATTTAAATACCAACAGGATCTTGTTTGAAGGAAGGATTAAGGGCAGTTTTAGTGAGACCATTACTTTATAGAATAACAGGTTGTCGGGCATCCTGTGCCCTGGTTGTAGTTTTGTTGTTTGTATGTGTTTTTAAGGCGTCTTTTGCATATGCCGGCGATCCGACAATAAATCCGGCAAAAAACCCGGAAAAAGACAGCAATAAAATTCATATTACATCCGACAGGCTGGTTACCGATAACGAAGCCATGTTTGCTGAATTTATTGGGAATGTTGTAGCAATTAGAGAAACCGATGTTATTACATCCGACAGGCTGAAGATTTTTTATAAAAAGGGTGTTGATAAAAAGGAAAAACCAGCAGCCGGAGAGGAAATGATAAAAAAGATTGTCGCAAACGGCAATGTAGTAATAAAATTCGATGACAAGGTTGCAACGGCACAACAGGCGGTTTATACGGCGGAAACAGGGATTACTGTTTTAACCGGTCCGGATTCGAAGGTTACAAGCGGAAACAATTTTATTTCAGGCGAAAAAATAACCATGTACAGATCTGATGACCACATGATCGTTGAGGGCGGCAAAGAAAAACGGGTTGAAGCTGTATTTTATTCAAAAGATAACAATATTAAAAGGTAGCCGTTCACGGCTTGAAACTTGAAATTGGAAAGTAGAAATTAGGGAGAGATGAACATTCCGTGAACGGTTACATAAAAAGTAATAGTTCCGTCACTAAGGCACAAAAGCACAACTAAGGGATATGATTGATAAATGGCAAAACTATCTCTTCAAAAATTGATTAAAACCTATAATGGAAAGCGGGTAGTAAGCGGCGTAAGTCTGGATGTTGAAGGCGGCAGTGTTGTCGGCCTTCTTGGTCCTAACGGCGCCGGCAAAACCACTACTTTTTATATGGCTATTGGAATTATAAAGCCTGATGAAGGGAAGGTTTTTATTGACGATGAAGATATCACCGATTACCCCATGTATATGAGAGCCCGCAAGGGTGTTGGATATCTTCCTCAGGAGCCTTCAATATTCAGAAAGCTTTCTGTAAAACAAAATATTTTAGCGATTCTTGAAGCGCTGTCTATCTCAAAGTCGGAACAAAATTATCGCACAAACATGCTTCTTGACGAACTGGGCATTAAGCACCTTGCAGATCAAAAGGCTAATATGCTTTCAGGAGGGGAGCGGCGGCGGCTCGAAATTACGCGTGCATTAGCTGCCAACCCATCATTTATTTTACTGGATGAACCTTTTGCAGGTATTGATCCTCTGGCTGTTATTGATATAAAAAACATAATTGAACACCTTAAAAAACGAGGAATTGGAATTTTGATATCCGATCATAATGTCAGGGAAACGCTTGAGGTTTGCGGCAAGGCATATATATTAAATGAAGGGAAAGTTATTGAATCCGGTAATCCGGGAAAAATAGCTTCCAGTGAAATAGCCCGGCGTATATATTTGGGGGAAGAGTTCAGATTGTAAAACGATGCTTGAATTACGACAACAGCTAAAATTGTCTCAGCAGCTTATCATGACACCGCAGCTTCAGATAGCTATTAAGCTCCTGCAGCTATCCCGTCTGGAGCTTATGGATACTATCCAGAAGGAACTGGAGGAAAATCCAGCGCTGGAAGAGGTGATGGATGTTGCTTCAGAAGAACCGTCTGCGGAGCAATCTAAAGCTGTGGTGGCTGAAAAACCGAACAAAGAAGTTGCAATAGAAGAAAAAATTAATGATAACATTGACTGGAGCAATTATCTTGATGAATACAATTCGGCCGGCAGAATCCATTTTGAAACCGAAAAGAAGGATATGCCAAATTTTGAATCCTTTGTAGCACGTAAAGAATCTTTAAATGAACACCTTCTCTGGCAGCTGCTTATGATAGTTCAGACAAAGGAGCAACAAAGGATTGGAGACTTAATTATCGGAAACCTGGATAAAGACGGGTATCTAAAGGTTTCTGTCGAAGAGCTTGTTGCTTTAAGCAACTCAACAACCCAAAAAGTAAATAAAATTTTGTTATTAATACAAACTTTTGACCCGATTGGAGTATGTGCCAGAGATCTCGGCGAATGTCTCCTCATTCAGGCAAGGCATTTTGGGCTTGATAATACGGTAGTAACCGATATTATCAGTAACCATCTCAAGCATCTTGAAAATAAAAATTATAAAGCCATAGCAAGAGCATTAAAAGTAAGCATTGAAGAGATTCTTTCTGCTGTAAATGTTATTAAAGCGCTGGAGCCAAGACCCGGGCGGCAATTTTCCGATGAAGAGCCTCAATATATTATTCCTGACATTTTTGTTTATAAATCGGAAAATGAGTTTGTGATAATGATAAATGATGACGGAATTCCAAAGCTCCGAGTCAGCTCTTTTTATAAAAATGCAATAAAACGTGGAGAAAAGATCTCCGGTATTGCAAAGAACTATGTACAGGAAAAAATGCGTTCAGCAACATGGTTAATCAAAAGCATTTATCAGCGCCAGAAAACTATCTACAGGGTTATGGAAAGCATATTGAAATTCCAGCAAGACTTTTTCGAAAAGGGAATAGCATACTTAAAGCCGATGGTGCTAAAGGATGTGGCTCAGGATATAGGCATGCACGAATCAACAATCAGCAGGGTTACAACAAACAAGTATGCTCATACTCCACAGGGTATTTTTGAATTGAAATATTTTTTTAATAGTTCTATTAATAGAATAGATGGTGAGGCAATGGCCTCTATCAGCGTTCAGGAAAAGATAAAGCAGATTATTGCTGGTGAAAATCCCAAAAAACCTTACAGCGATGATAAAATCTCAAAACTTTTGAAGCAGATGAATATTGATATTGCCAGAAGGACGGTAGCCAAGTATCGGGAAAGGCTAAAACTGCTGCCGTCAAGCAAACGTAAACAATTTTAGGGAGGCTTTTACATGCAGACATCTGTAACTTTTAAAAATTTGGATTCCTCTGAAAATTTAAAATTATATGCTCAAGAAAAACTTAACCGGTTTGATAAATACTTGTACAATCCGGCAGAAGCAAAGGTTGTCCTTTCGGTTGAAAAGTTTCGTCATATAGCAGAAATCAATATTATTGGCGACAGACTAAATGTAAACGGCAAAGAAGAAACAGGCGACATGTATTCGGCTATTGATATGGTTTTAGATAAGCTTGAAAAACAGATAAAGAAAAACAAGCAAAAAAACAGAGGATACAGGGGCGGTTCAAAAGACAGAGCAAAAGGTGCCTTTGTTGAAGACGTTGCTCATCGCGATGTAAATGTTGAAAGAGATGTCAGGATTAAAAATATTGAATATAAGCCAATGGATATAGAAGAAGCTATAATGCAGATGGATCTTATAAACAGTGATTTTCTTGTGTTTACAAACGCCAGGACTAACCAGGTTAATGTTCTTTACAACCGTAAGGATGGCCACTACGGCTTGATCCAGCCCAATAATCACTGACCACCAACATAGGTGAATACAAAATGAAGATTCTTGAAGTTTTAGATAAAGAAGCAATTATTGTTGAGCTTAAATCAGATGACAAGAAGGGGGTTCTTGAAGAACTTGTCAGGCCTGCTGCCAGTATTGCCGGCGTGAAACATGAGGAAATTATGCGGGTACTACTGGAGAGGGAACGATTAGGCAGCACCGGCATAGGCGGAGGAGTCGGGATCCCGCACGGCAAACTAAAGAGCCTGAAATCACTGGTGCTTGGTTTTGGTCTTAGCCGAAAAGGGGTTGACTTTGAATCTATGGACGGCAAGCCTACCCACATCTTTTTTCTTCTGGTTACACCGGAAAATTCTACAGGTCTTCATTTGAAAATGCTTGCCAGGATTTCCAGAATTCTTAAAAACGATCTTTTTAAGGAAAAACTGATGGAGGCTGCCAGCAGTGAGGAAATCCTTTCCATCATAAAGGAGGAAGACGATAGGTTTTGACGATCACAACTGAACTTAGGGGCTTCGCCCTAATTGGTCGAGTAGTCGAGTCGTTAAGTAGTCGAGTCGTTAACCACTTGACCATTTTCCCACTCGACCACTCAACTAAAGTCAAAGGAATTTCAATGTATTGTAGAAATTCCGAGACCTTTAATTAGCAAAGATTTACGAGGTTTGAAGGAGTTTTATGATTGGCATAGTTATTGTTACGCACAGACAGCTTGGGGATTCATTGATTGATGCTGCTGAATTCATTCTTGGCGGCAAGCCGGAAGCTATGGAGTCGGTTTCCATAGATTTGAATGAAAAAGCAGATATTCTTCGGTTGAAAATTGCCGAAGCAATAAACAGGGTAAAAACCAAAGAAGGCGTGCTTGTTTTAACCGACATGTTTGGTGGAACCCCTTCCAATCTGAGCTATTCATTTCTTGAAGAAGGAAGGGTAGAGGTTTTGTCTGGTGTTAACCTCCCGATTTTATT
>Ga0307379_10009822_pt1 | contig 12745 bp, 12 predicted proteins | sample UN2MG_FD_202237 | JGI IMG/M metagenome (GOLD analysis project Ga0307379, IMG submission 202237) | Soil microbial communities from Risofladan, Vaasa, Finland - UN-2 | ecosystem: Environmental > Terrestrial > Soil > Coastal area > Acid sulfate soil | place: Finland: Risofladan, Vaasa | collected... | reverse complement strand
GGGTACTTGACGAGAAGCGGGTATGTCTTTTCGTCCCAGGACTGATGGCCGAGGCTCTGGAATTCGGGGACGAGGCGGATGCCGTGGGATCGGCAGAGCCCGACGATCCTCTTGATCGTCGCCGCGGAAGTGGGGTCCTTCCCCCTCAGCTCGGGGTGCGAGACGTATTCGTAGTTATAGTCGACCTCGGCGATGAGCAGGTTGACGCCCTGACGCGCGAGCGACGGGATCTCGCCGATGAGCGCTTCGGCCGCCTTGCTGCTCTCAATGAGGACATGGAAGCCGAGGACGAGAGGCCTCGGGGCCGGGGTCACGGTCGCGGCCGGCCTCGGGGCGCAGGACGAAAAGAGCCAGATCGCCGCCATGAGCAACGATCCGAATAGACGGGTGCGCTTGGTCATGGTTTCACCTCAAAGTCGGACATCCGGCAGGAGCATAATACGAACGGGCCGCAATTGGCAAGAACACTCCCCCTTCGGCCATGATATTCGTCTGGCGGTCAGGGCGTCAATCCTGTTAGAATGAGGCCGTTCGCGACTGGAGCCGAGAGGAGTCCCCATGAAAACCTCGAGAATTTCTCTCAGCGCACTCGTGCTGGGCATGTTCGTCTTGACCGGCTGTTCTCCGCCCAAGGAGCCAGCGGCACAGTTTGCCCACCCCGACGTCTCCGGCTGGGCGACCCTCTTCGAGAGCGACCTCTCCAACGCCGAATTCCCGGCCGGAGTCTGGACCGTCGCCGACGGCGTCCTTACCGCTTCCAAGGACCAGGCCATCTGGCACTGCGGAGCGATCTTCGGACACCTGGCTCCGACGAAGAGCGTCGTCAAGAAGCCGGGCGAATGGAACCGCTTCACGATCAACTGTCTCGGCCAAAAGATCACCGTCGTCCTCAACGGCGAACGTGTCACGGAGATGGACATGAGCCGGTGGACCTCGGCCAAGACGAATCCCGACGGGAGCGAGATCCCGGCCTGGCTGAGCAGGCCCTTCGCGGAGCTGGCCACTAAAGGGCGGATCGGCTTCCAGGGCAAGCACGCCGGCGCCCCGATCTTCTTCCGGAATATCAAAATCAAAGAGCTGAGGTAAGGCCATGAAAAGGCCTCGTCTGGTTGCCATCATCTCGCTCTTCGGCATCATCCTGGCCGCCCCGCCGGTTTCGGCCGACGGAACCGGCCTGACCATCACCGTCATCTACGACAATTATCCGGCCAACCCGGCCTGCGCGACAGACTGGGGATTTTCCTGCTTAATTGAGGGCCTAGGGAAGACCATCCTGTTCGACGCGGGGACCCGGGAGGACCTCTTTCTGAAGAACGTCGCCGTCCTCAAGGTCGACCTCGGCCGCATCGACTTGGCCGTCCTGTCCCATTTCCATGGCGACCATACCGGAAGCCTGGAAGCCGCCCTCGGGAAACGGCCCGGCTTGACGTTTTGCGTCCCCGTCGACAAGGACCGAAACGCGATCCTCTACTCCGAAAAGCTGGAAAAGTCCGGTGGCAAGGTCATCCCGGTCGACGAACCCCTGAAGCTCGACGAAGGCCTCTCTCTTACGGGCACGCTGGGAGACGCCATCAAAGAGCAGGCGCTCATTCTCGACACCAGCCGCGGGCTCGTCGTCGTCACCGGCTGCGCCCACCCGGGCATCGCCGGCATAGTCGAGAAAGTCCGGGAGATAACGGGCCGGCCCATCGAAGCCGTCCTGGGCGGTTTCCACCTGATGCAGATGGGCGACGCGGAGATCGGCCGGATCATCGGCCGGTTCAAAGAGCTGGGCGTGGCCAGGGTCGGCGCGTCCCACTGCACGGGAGACCGGGCCATCGCCCTGTTTCGGGAGGCCTATAAGGATCGGTTCATCGAGCTCGGAGCCGGCCGGGTCCTAAGCTTTGAAAAATAAAAGGTTAGTCCTCTCGAACTGAAGGTTGGTTTCGATTAGCCGAGAATCCCTCCACTTTAATGATTTGACTTTTATATGCTATAGGCATACTTTTATATGTAAATAGCATACTAAAAGTATCAAAATGTTCAAGTTCTCCAAGAATGAGGCTCTTTTATTAAGACTCTTCTACACGAATCCAGGCGCTGAATATTATATGCACGAAATCGGGAGGATTCTCGGCAAGAAACCCGGAGTGTTTCAACGAACGCTCTACAATCTCGAGGAACAGGGCATCCTCGCTAGTCAATATAGAGCTAATGCCAGATACTTCCGCGTGAACGAGGGCCATCCCCTTTTTGAAGAGATCAAGAGCATCATTTCTAAAACTGTCGGTGTGATCGGAAGTCTCATTAAAGTTCTGAGAAACGCCGGCTCGATCGATTTCGCCTTTATTTACGGATCCTTTGCCAAAGGCAACGAGAATCCGCTTTCAGATATCGACCTCATGATCGTCGGTTCGCCTGATGAAAGCGTGCTCCTCCAACGGCTCAGCGAGCTCGAGCATTCTTTGAAACGTGAGATAAATTGCCGGATCTATTCGTCTATTGATTATGTCAGGGATATTCAAGGGGCCGAGCCTTTTCTGCTCAATATCCTGGCCGACCGGAAGATCTTGTTGATCGGCGAAGAAAATGAGCTACGAAAGATGGCTGAAGGATCGCCTGATCAAGAAACAGGCTCCGGATCATGACCAAATCAATAAGCAGCTGAACAGGGCTATCAAGGATCTTAGAACCAGGGTACCTCCCCACGACATTAAATACTCATAAGACGATCGTCGAATTCACCCGTGAAGCTCTTGGGCCCCCGTATGGGGATCTCCTTCTTCGTTTTGACCGGATGCGGCGAAAACGACATGATTTCATCTATGACTCAGAAAATCATACGACAGAACGCGAAGCCCTCGCCGCGATCAGAACCGCCCAGGACCTGATCCGGAGGATAGGAGAATTTCTGGGGGATGAAATTTCTAAAAAGCTGATCTAGGGTCCTACCATTCTCCTGGATGCCGTATGAGTGTGAGAAACGACGGGCATCCGACGCGTCCTTAAATAGCAGATCGACAGGAATTCGCTTAAAGGAGGTTTGCGGTGTTTAAGAAGAGCAAAACACCTCTTGCGAGGCTGTCCTATCCTAGGCGCCAGGTCCCAGCAGGCACGGAGATGATCGAAGAGTACATCATTCCAGAGGGAGAGAAAGTCCATGTCCTCGAGCAATTATACCCGTTCGACCCCGTCCCAGAGCTCACCGAAATAATGTACGATCTGCACGAAGAGAAACAATTTCGGGTCGGAGATTTCTGCGTTATTCGCGGGGCGGCCATGGACATGCTCGTGAGCCCCTACTATTTCAACAGCGGGGGAACGGTCATCGATTGGATGCCGCCGGATTTCAAGCCGGGTGAAACGCTCGCCCGTCGGATCCGGGGACAATCGGTTTCCCTGTTGACCTGTTCTCTGGGCCCACGTCCGAGCTGTCACTAAAGCTCCACGGACTTACGTCCGTGGAATCCCACGAAGGGGATTGACCTTGGACCCCGGGTGTCTCGGGCCTGAGAACCGGGCCCCGAAGTGCGGTCTTTACCCTATGGGCGTTTTGTCAGTTCCCGCAGATACTTCCGGGCGGCGGGCGACCGTCCGGCGGCGCCAGCCTTCGGCTCCCACTGATAACGCTTCAGGTCGACCCGTCCGCCGCGGCCGACCACGACGCCCTCCGCGGCGAGCCGCTTTTTCTGCTCCTCGAAACCACGGCCGCGCCCGAGGGAAATCGCGCCCCGGACGTTGATGACGCGATGCCAGGGAAGTCCCGCCGCGCACGAAGAGGAATGGAGGATCCAGGCGACGCCACGGGCGGCCCGCTCACGCCCGGCCAGGGCGGCGATCTGACCGTAAGTCGCGACCCGGCCGCTGGGGATGGCCCGGATGGCATCTTTAACCATGCGGGTGAAAGGGGTCTCCAGACGTATGTCCATGGTCCTCGTCGCCTATTTTAAGGAAATCCCCGGAAAAAAGAAAACGGAGGGGGTAAGCACTTGGCGATAGGGCGTGGCGGGGAATTCCGGGACATGAACGAAATCTCTGGATTTCGTATCGTGTCCCGGGAATTCCCTCATGCACCCGGAAAACAGGAACTCCTGGGAAATATAGCTTTATCGGCAAAATCGGGACGGCCGGACCGGCCGTCCCCCATGCCGAGATCGATGGAAATCGGACTGGGGCTTACTTCGTGATCTTGATCGAGCCGTTGGTCGTTTCGAGAGCGATCTCGGGGCCGCCCTGGCCGATCTTGGCTTCCACGCGGTGCTTCGACTGGGTCAGGTTTTTCAAGGTAACCGGGAAATCCACGGTGATATTCCCGCTGGTCGTCCGGGCCAGGAGATTGGCGTTGAGCGTATCGGGAGAGGCGATGGCCAGTGTGATGGAGCCGTTGGTCGTCTCGGCCGAGATGCCGTCCTTGAATTTCAGCTCTTCGAGACGGATATTGCCGTTGGTCGTTTCCGCGTCCAACCTGCCTTCGAAGCGTTTGACCTGGATGCCGCCGTTCGTCGTGTACGCCTTGAGTTCGCCCGTCGCGTCTTCCACCCTGACCGAGCCGTTGGTCGTCCCCACACTAGCCCGGCCGTATCGTCCCGTGACCTCGACGCCGCCGTTGACCGTTTCCACCTCGTCGAGGATGACACCCTCGGGAACTTTGATCTCGAAATCGACATTGACGTTGAAATGACGCCGGTTCTTCGGCCAGATGGCCTTGACCGAAACCGTGCCCGCTGATTGATCGACCCGGATCTCGACGTCCTTGAGGTCCTTTTCGTCGTCACGGGCGACCTTGACGGCCTTGATCTCGACCTTGTCCTCTTTCCAGGTGGAGACGGTCACGCCGCCGTTGACGTTGTCGAGGGAGAACCGTTCCCCGGCCTTGAGGGGCAACGTTTTCGAAAAGTCTTCGCGGTAGTCGGCCAGGGCCGCGGCGGACCCAGCCAGGAGAAGTACGAATACAGACAAAATGATCAGGATCTTAGATCTCGTCATGGAAACCTCCTAGAATTCGGAATCTAAAAGGATAGACGAAAAGCCCCGCCAAAGAGTTGCCTGTTTAGGATAAGAAAAGAGAGACAGCCCCCTGCCTAGGGGACAGTCTCTCTTTAACGGATTAGCCCCATGAGCTGTTTGGCCCCGTCGAGCGTCGCCCGGGCGATCGTCCGGGCTTTCCGCGCCCCTTCCCGGAGGGCCTCCCGGACGCGTTCCGGGTCTTTCTCGAGGGCCTGCCGCCGCTCGCGGATCGGGTCCAGGACCTTCATCAGGTTCTTGAAGAAGATCTTCTTGCAGTCGATACAGCCGATCGTCGCTCCCGTACATCCTTCGATAATCTCTTTTATTTCTCCCTCGGGCGTCACCAGCTTGTGGTAGCTGAAGATGTTGCAGAGGTCGGGCGTCCCGGGGTCGCTACGGCGCTTGCGGGCTTCGTCGGTCTTGGCCGGCCGAAGCTTTTCCCAGATCGCGTCGGGATCCTCGACGACGCCGATGTGGTTCCCCAAGGATTTGCTCATCTTCGACGCGCCGTCGAGCCCCATGACCCGGGCGCCCCTTCCGATCAGGGTCGCCGGCTCGGGGAAGTAGTCGCCGAATCGTCCGTTGAAGCGGCGGGCGACCTCGCGCGTGAACTCGAGGTGCTGCGCCTGGTCTTCGCCGACGGGCACAGCGTCGGCCTTGTAAATGAGGATGTCGGCCGCCTGGAGGATCGGGTAATTGAGAAGCCCGGCGGTGACGTTCTCCCGCTCCCGATCCGATTTTTCCTTGAACTGGGTCATCCGGCCGAGCTCGCCGAGCGGCGTCACGCAGTTGAGGAGCCAGCAAAGCTCGGTGTGCTCGGGGACGTGGCTCTGGACGAAGATCGTGCAGCGCTCCGGGTCGAGGCCGGCGGCCATGTTGTCAAGGGCGGCCTCGAAGACCCGTTTCGGCAGGAGGGCCGGCTCATAGGAGACGGTGATGGCGTGGAGGTCGACGATCGTGAAGAAGCAGTCGTACTCCCGGGTCAGGCGGACCCAGTTCTCGATGGCCCCGAAATAGTTGCCGATGTGGATCGTGCCGCTGGGCTGGATGCCGCTCAGGATGCGTTTTCTGGTGCTCATAGCCGGACCTCGATTCAATTCCGGGTGTATTGTATAGGCCTTCGAATGGGCAATCAAGCCCTGCCGCTCATTCCGGGCAGTCGAGCAAAGCCAGGAACTCGGCCAGGACCATGGCCGTGGCCCCCCAGATCTTCCGGCCTTCGTAATCGTAAAAAGGCACGCTCACCTGGCGGTCGTTGATGACCCAGGTCTCCCGGCGCTCGTTCCGAGTGTCCGCCAGATGGTCGACCGGGACCTCGATGACCTCGGCCACCTCGTCGGGCTGGATATGAAATTCGAGCGGGCCCGGGACGAAGGCCACAGTCGGATAAATGCAGTAGTTGCTCGGCGGGATGTAAAGGGGCGTCAGCCGACCCAGGACCCGGACCGCGCCAAGGTCCGGCCCAAGTTCCTCAATTGTCTCCCGGAGAGCCGTGGCCTCGAGGGATTCGCCGGGATGCTGCTCGCCGCCGGGAAGGGAGATCTGGCCGCGGTGGTGGAGGACCCGCTCCGTGCGCCGGGTCAGGAGCATCCACAAGCGGGCGTCCTTCTTATATAGGAGGATGAGGACCCCGGCCTTGAGCGACGTGTCTTCGACTTCGAAATAGGCCTTTTGGCCCGGCCGCGGCTCCGGGACCATCCTCAGCTGGGCCGCTATGCCGGGAAGCGGGGCCCAGAGGCCTTTCTCGACCCGGCTCAGGATGTCATCGGGATCCATGGCGATTGACCGCTTCTATTTGCCGCGTCCGGCCATGAGCTTTTCGATCTCGTCGATCTCCTTGGGCACGTCCGCAGTCAGGACCTCGCAGCCCGTCCGAGTGATGAGAACCGTGTCCTCGATGCGGACCCCGAGGTTCTTCTCCGGATAATAGAGGGCCGGCTCGATGGCGAACACCATTCCTTCCTTGAGGACGTCGCCGAGCGGAACGTCGTGGACGCAGAGGCCGACGCCGTGCCCGAACCCGCCCTCGAGCCCGCGGGGATCGATCCCCTTGGCCTTCATGACCTTGGCCACGTGATCGCGGATGTCCTTCGGCGTCGCCCCGGGCTTGTAGGCCTCGATACAAGCCTTTTGGACCTCGAGGACGATGCGGTAGACCTCTTTCTGTTCCTCCGTGAATCGTCCCGAGGCGGGCCAGGTCCGGGTAATGTCCATGGCCAGGTGGTCGAGGTCGGCCCCGAAATCCATGAGGACAACGTCCCCGGCCTCGACGCGGCGGGAGTTCTTGTCGTAGTGCCAAATGCAGGAGTTGGGGCCCGAGCCGACGATGGGCGCGTAGGCGGCCCCTTTGGCCCCGCCCTTGAGGACGACTGCCAGGGCTGCGGCCTCGAGCTCGTATTCGAAGACGCCGGGGCGGGTGGCCAACATGGCCTGCTTGACGGCCTCGGCCGAGAGTTTCCCGTTCCGTCTCAAGATCTCGATCTCCTCGCCGGTCTTGACCGCCCGCATGGCGTCGATGAGCGGCGTGACGTCGCGGAATTCCATCTGGGGATAGCGCTCTTTGAGCTTCACGATCCGGTAGTTATCGACGGATAGCTGGTCGTTGTAGTGGCTCCGGGCTCGCCGTCCGTCCATGAGGGCGGTTTCGGAGCGGGCGTCGTCGAGGCTGTCCCGCGGCGAGAGCCTGACGTGAAACCGCCCTCCGAACCGGGACAGGTTCCGGGCCAGGAACTCGTCGAGATAGCTCGAGGGGAAGATATCGGTGAAGCCGGATCTCGTCTTGCCCTCCGGGTCCTTGAGAAGGTTGGGGCCATCGACCATCTCCTCGCGGGCCGTCTGCTGGGGCAGAAAGAGATAGGCCGCGCGCGTCGACGGGACGAGGACGAGGATGGCGCCCAGGTCCTCGTTTCCAGCGAAATAGAAGAAGTCGTTGTCCTGCCGGAAGTGGGAGCCCGCGGGCGCGGCCGCGTCGCCGAAAAGGACGACAGCGCCGTCCTTGACCTGGCCCATCAGGGCGTCCCGGCGCCGGACAAATTCCTCACGGCTATAGCCGCTCCTTTGCGCGAACAAACCGGACGCTAAGAAGATCAAAGCGAAGCTTGCGGCAAATCGCCAAGGGCTGATGCGTTTACGAGTCATGTCGGCAGGCCTCCATCCCGATGAAGGCCCAAGTTTAAACCTTTGGCGGGACGCGGTCAAACCGGCGCTGAGACTCCGATTAGGCCTTGCCGAGGACCATGGCCAGCAGGGCCATGCGGACGTAGAGTCCGAACTCCATCTGCCGGAAATAGGCGGCCCGGGGGTCGTCGTCGAAGTCCGTGCTGATCTCCGTGACCCGCGGCAGGGGGTGCATGACGATCATCTTCTGTTTGGCGTCCGCCATCACGCTCTTGTCGACGACGAAGGCGCTCTTGACGGAGTTATAGAGCTCGGCGTTCTCGAACCTCTCCTGCTGGACGCGGGTGACGTAGAGGACGTCCGTCTCCGGAAGGGCCTTGTCCAGGGTGGCGTGTTCGGTCTGCCGGATGCCCTTGGCCTCGAGCTCGGCGATGATCTCGGGGGGCATGCGCAGGATCTCGGGAGAGACATAATGGAGCCGGGCGTTATAAAGCGACAGCAGCCGCGACAGGGAGTGGACGGTCCGGCCGTATTTGAGGTCGCCGAGCATGGTCACCGTCAGGTCGTCCATCCGGGCCAGTTCCTCGTGGATGGTGAAGGCGTCGAGGAGGGCCTGGGTGGGGTGCTCGCCGACGCCGTCCCCGGCGTTGATGACCGGTTTGTGGGCGGCCTCGGCCGCCTTGGCCGCCGAGCCGAGCTCGGGATGGCGGATGACGATGACGTCCGCATAGCACTCGAGGGTCCGGATCGTGTCCGGCAGGCTCTCACCCTTGGCCACCGAGGAGTAGCGCACCTCGCTGATGTTGATGACGCTGCCCCCGAGCCGCTGCATGGCCGCCACGAAGGAGGAGGAAGTCCGCGTGGAGGGCTCATAGAAGATGCTGGCCAGGATCTTTCCCTTGAGCAGGTCGAACGTCCCGACTCGCTCGACCATGACCCTCATTTCATGGGCCACGTCGAAGATGTATTCGAGATCGGACCGGCTGAATTGTTTGACGGAGATGATGTCCTTGCCATACCAGGGCGCCGTGCGCTGGTCGCCGAACGGAAGATGGGGACTCTTGGCCGAAGTGCGCATCTCGGATCTCCTTGTCGAAGAGCGGATTCCTCGGGCTTGGCTCCCCGAAAGCTCTGCGTAATGCTACATCAGGTCCAAGCGGGGAGTCAATCGTCCACACGCGGGACTTGGGGCCGACGAAGCGGCCCTTGGTCCGGCGTCACCACACGTTCGGGATGAGTTTCCAGCGCGTTTTTCATCGTGCCGGAGGCCCGATAACATCGAGATTGCCCTCGAGCCCGGGATATGGCATCCTGAGGGCAATATGACCTATGACTACATCGTGATCGGTTCCGGATTCGGCGGCAGTGTCGCGGCTCTCCGGCTCGCCGAAAAGGGCTATTCCGTTTGCGTGATCGAGAGCGGGAAGCGGTGGCGGGCCAAGGATTTTCCCAAAACGAATTGGAGGTTCTGGAAATTTCTCTGGGCGCCGGCGCTTCACTGTCATGGGATCCAGAGGGTCCACCTGCTGAACGACGTCCTCATCCTCGGCGGCAGCGGGGTCGGAGGCGGGAGCCTCAACTTCGCCAACACGCTATTCGTCCCTCCCGACGTCTTTTTCGACGACCCCCAATGGAAAGGGCTCGTCCCCGATTGGAAAGCCGAGCTCCTGCCCCATTACGAAACCGCGAAACAAATGCTTGGGGTCGTGACCAATCCGAAATTCTGGCCGACCGACCACATGCTGAAGGATTATGCCCGGGAGATCGGCCGTGAAGAGCATTTCAAGGCGACCGATGTCGGAGTGTTCTTCGGAAAGCCGGGCGTCGCCGTTCCCGACCCCTATTTCGGGGGGAAGGGACCGGAACGGACGGGGTGCACCATGTCCGGGCACTGTATGGTCGGCTGCCGCGACGGCGGCAAGAACTCCCTGGACCGAAACTACCTCTATCTCGCCGAAGGGCTCGGCGCCGAGGTCGTCCCGGAACACAAGGTCGTCGACGTCCGGCGGGAAGGGAACGGCGAGTATGTCGTCACGGCCCTGAAAACCACGGACCACGTTTTCAAGAGGAAGCTCGTGACGAGGGCCAGGGGGATCGTTTTCGCCGCGGGCGTCATCGGGACCCTGGACCTCTTGATGCGGTGCCGGGAGAAAGGCTCCCTGCCCGATCTGTCCGAAAAGCTGGGACATGTCGTCCGGACGAACAGCGAAGTGCTGGCCGGCGTGACCTCGAGGAAGAACCAGCAGCACTCCCTGGGCGTATCGATCACATCGAGCGTCTTCGTCAACGACACGACGCACGTCGAGTTGGTCAGATACCCCAAGGGCTCGGATGTGATGGCGGCTTTCGCCGGGCTGATAACGGACGGCGGCGGAAAAATCCCCCGCCCCTTGAGATTCTTCGGGAACGTCATCCGCCATCCCCTGCAGTTCCTGAGGCTCCGCATCCCCATCAATTGGGGGCGCAACAGCGTCATCCTGCTCGTCATGCAGACGCTCGACAATTACCTCACCGTTTCGAGAAAGCGCCGCTGGTGGGGGTTCTTCCGCAAAGGGCTCGTCTCGAAGAACGGCGGCAAGAGGATCCCGACCTATATCCCGGAAGCCAACCGGGCCGTCCGCGGCATGGCCGAACGCATGGACGCCATCCCCCAAAACGCGCTCACGGAGGTGTTGTTCAACATCCCCATGACGGCCCACATCCTCGGCGGCTGCATCATCGGAAAGGACAGGGACCAAGGGGTGATCGACGAGCGCCACCGGGTATTCGGCTACGACAACATGTACGTGACCGACGCCTCGGCCATCCCGGCGAACCTGGGAGTCAATCCTTCATTGACCATCACCGCCATGGCCGAACGTGCCATGAGCTTCGTTCCGCCCAAAACGGAATAGCGGATAGACGAACGGATCGGTCATTGTCTGTCGGGTGAAACTCATTCGAACGACGCCGAAACAGTCTTTTAGAAAAGAGTGAGGAGGGGTGCCCCCGCGGCACCCCTCGCTCCGGAACAAAAAGAAGGAGGGTTATGGAAGGGTATCGGGAATCCCATGTTATGAGAGGCACCCTGAGGGAGGAGGTCCCTGGTTATTTTATCTCTCACAGCCGATCTATGCATATATTTCCGTCCCTCGGGGTGCGCTGACCGCTTGATCTTGCTGTCTGCCATCTGCGGCTCCACCCCGTATGAATGCATATTTTATGCCACTTTCTCGGCCTGTTTTTCCCCTGATAAAGGAAAAGGCGGCGTAAATTTCGTTTACAGAAGCGCGATCCCGCTTTACGGGCTGGGGACCAACCGAAGGAGCGTTGACCGACAGGCCGATGGCCCGGAGCCTTGCGACGGTCCCGTCGCCTCGATGGGAACGAGGCCCGGCATTCGGGCTTCGGACGAGATGACGGGTAGGGTCAGGCCGTCGATTCCAAGGGATTCCTGGGCTGAAGGACCCTATCGATCGAGAGATCGAGGACGTTGAGGTCGAGCGGCTTGACGAAAAAGTGGCTGATGGCGAACCGGCTCATATCCTCGATCTTGACATCGTCCGGATGGGCGGTGATCAGCATGGCTTCCCCTTCGAAGCCCTGCTCCCTAAGCTTCTTGATGAGTTCCATGCCGTTCAGGTAGGGAAGCTTGTAGTCGGCGATAACGAGGTCCACCCGCGAGTTCTTAAGCTTGCAAAGAGCCTCCCGCGAGTCCTTCAGTGAAGAGACCTTGTATTTCTTACCGAGAAGCAGGCTGAATGTCTTGCGGATATTTTCGTCGTCGTCGATAATCACGATCTTTTTCGTTGTCATTTGATGCCTCTGTCTGTCTTTCAACCCTATGAATTGCACCTTTTGTGCCAATTCCGGCCGCCGGCTATCAGGGGAGAAGTCGTAGGGGACCGGCCTCCAAGCGGAGAGCGGCCCAAGATTGTTTACAGCCGGAAAGGGAGTTTACACGGCCCGGATCAAGAGGGCTCCCCTAGGTCGAGACCGTATTCTCTGATCTTCTTGTCCAGAGTCGGACGGCTGATCTGGAGGATCTGGCTGGCCCGGGTTTTGCTCCCCTTGACGGAGTTGAGGACGTGCTGGATGTACTTTTTTTCGACTTCTTCGAGAGGGACGAGCTCGTCGGCGAAAGACCGCCTCTCGTCGGGTTCGAGCGGCAGGTTCTCTTTGAGCACGACGTCCCCCTTGGCCAGGATGACGGCCCGGGTCAGGGCGTTCTCGAGCTCGCGGACGTTTCCCCGCCAGGGAATGTCGACGAGGATCTTCATGACTTCGGGCGGAACCTTGTGGACGTTGCGGCGGAGGTCCCGGTTGATCTTTTCGAGGAGGTAAGCGACGAGGTCGGGGATGTCCTCCCGCCGTTCCCGGAGCGGCGGCAGGCTGATCTCGACGACCTTGAGCCGGTAGTAGAGGTCCTCACGGAACTTCCCTTTTTCGATCAATCCCTTCAGGTTCTGGTTGGTGGCGGCGATGATGCGGGCCTCGGTTTTGAGGACTTTCTCCCCCCCGACCTTCATGAAATCGCGCGTCTCGCTGATCCGGAGGAGCTTGCTCTGGAGATTGGGGGAGACGTCGCCAACCTCGTCCAGGAAAAGCGTGCCCTTGCCGGCGATCTCGAACTTGCCCTTGGTCTCGCTGACGGCGTCGGTGA
>Ga0307379_10009821_pt1 | contig 12745 bp, 12 predicted proteins | sample UN2MG_FD_202237 | JGI IMG/M metagenome (GOLD analysis project Ga0307379, IMG submission 202237) | Soil microbial communities from Risofladan, Vaasa, Finland - UN-2 | ecosystem: Environmental > Terrestrial > Soil > Coastal area > Acid sulfate soil | place: Finland: Risofladan, Vaasa | collected... | reverse complement strand
TAATTAAAACGCTAAATAAAGCCCGCCAAAAAACCACTAAGCAGCGCATTCTTTATTGACATCCCCGGTTGCCCGCCTGTATAGTAACAGATGGTGAATGGGCAGCTACGCTTCCGGACAAAGCGAATGCATATACCCGTTTACGCATAAATGCATAAACGAAGCGCGATAGGAGTTTGAAAAATGGATCCTGCAATCTTCAAGGCGTATGATATAAGAGGTGTTTATCCCGACCAGCTCGACAAGGAGGCCGCGTGGAAAATCGGCTACGCCACCGCCCGGTTCTTGCGTTCTCTGCTTCGAGGTTACCAGAGGGGCCAGGCAAATGCCCAGTCCCTCTGTGTCGGACGTGACATGAGGACACACAGCGAACGCTTGGCCCAGGCGCTTATTGAAGGGATGAACGCCACCGGCACAAATGTCATTGACATAGGAATGGTTGATACGCCGCAGATGTATTTTGCAATCAATCATCTCGGCACCTGTGGCGGCGTCCAGGTTACCGCTTCGCACAACCCGGCCAGGTATAACGGCTTCAAAATTTCAGGCCTCGCCGCCACGCCCATCGGCGCCGACACCGGCTTGAAGGATATAGAGCATATCGCCACCGGTTTGCCTCACACAAAATCCGGAAGTGCCGACTCCGTAAAGAAACGCGATTTGACCGAAGAATACAAACATCATGTCCTCAAGTTTAAACAGCCGGACATAAATGAGCTCAAGATTGCCGTTGATGCTTCCAATGGAATGGCGGGAAAAATGGTGCCGCTCATTTTCAGCGACCTGCCCATACAAATAGTACCCCTCGGCTTCGAGCATAAGGGAAAATTCGAACACCCGCCAAACCCCCTCGTTGAAAAAAATCTCGCTCAGGTAAAAGATGCGGTAAGGAAACAAAACTGCGATTTCGGAATCTGCTTCGATGGTGACGCCGACAGGCTCATGATGGTTGACCAGGCCGGTGACACCATAAGTTGTGATTTAATCACCGCCCTGATGGCGCCTTATTTTCTCAGGCGGGATCCAAAGGCGACCGTCGTTTATGATTTGCGAAGCAGTCAGGTTGTCGTTGATGAGATTATCAAACATGGCGGCACGCCGCGAAGGGAACGCGTCGGACACGCCTTTATGAAAAAGGCCATGCGCGACTCGCACGCAGTATTCGGCGGCGAGCTTTCCGGACACTTCTATTACCGCGACAACTACTGCACCGACTCGGCATTTATTACCCTCGTGCACGTATTGAACATCGTCAGCGAAGCCGACATACCGATAAGTCAGCTTATACAGCCCCTGCGAAGGTACTACCACAGTGGCGAGATAAACTTCAAGGTAGAGGACAAGCAGGCAAAAATGGACGGGCTTGCAAGGAAATACAGTGACGCCCAAATCGACCACCTCGACGGCCTCTCCATCCAGTATAAAGACTGGTGGTTTAATTGTCGACCAAGCAATACCGAACTGTTACTGCGGCTGAATGTCGAAGCAAAGACAAGAGAGCTGCTCTACGAAAATCTCGCAGAGCTCAAAGCACAGCTCGGAATCCCGGTATGATATGAACATCGCTTACCGATGAGAGATTCGTTTTTGCTGCAAAGGCCCATTTTTCAAGGAGAGGATAATGCAAATAAACACAATGACGTATCAGGCTTCGAATGGTCTGGTTGAAGGCGTACAGGCCAAATGGCCCGGGTTCAATATTCTGCTTGTTACCGGCCCTAAAGGCTTCCTGGCTTGTCCCGCTATTGATGTCGAAGCCTGTCAGAGTTACGGCGTCGCCGCCGCTATCGTCGAGAGCACTCCGGACAATCCGATTGGCACGCTCGACCGCTTCCCGGACCGCAAGGTAACAAAGGCGAACGCAAAAGCTAAAGACCTCGGCATCAAAGAAGGTATGGATGTCGCCGATGCCTTCGCTCTTATTGCCTGAATCTATGTATGTTCAACCAAAATTTTATAAAAGGAGGAGTTACTTATGACTAAATGTCACCTTTCACGACGCCAGTTGCTGACCGGCACCGGCGCTGCCGTTGCTGCCGTGACCACCGCCGCCGTCACAGAGAGAACAGCCAAAGCCGGCGCCTCTGCCGCAGTGCCTTTCAAATACTGCCTTAATACAAGCACCATCCGCGGCCAAAAGCTCACTTTGGACAAAGAAATAGAAATCGCCGCAAAGGCAGGTTACCGCGCTATAGAGCCTTGGGTACATAAAGTCCACGAACATGCCGGCTCCGGCGGTAATCTAAAGGACCTGCGCAGGCGCATCGCAGACCGCGGACTCACCGTCGAAAGCGCAATCAGCTTTTTCCGCTGGATTATCGACGACGACACCGAGCGTGCCAAAGGCTTTGAGCAAGCCAAACGTGACATGGACGTACTCGCCCAAATCGGAGGCAAACGCATCGCAGCTCCTCCCGCCGGTGCCAGAGAACCGGGCCTGGACCTGATGAAGGCCGCCGAGCGATATCGTGAACTCCTGGAGCTCGGCGATAAATTCGGCGTCGTCCCGCAGATCGAGCTATGGGGTTCGTCTAAGAACCTGCACCGCTTGGGCCAGTGCATGTTTGTCGTAATCGAGAGCGGCCACCCCAAAGCCTGCCTCATACCCGATGTCTACCACATCTACAAGGGAGGCTCCGACTTCACCGGCCTAAAGCAGCTAAGCGCCCACGCCATCCAGGTCTTTCACCTGAACGACTACCCCGCCGACCCGCCGCGCGACAGGATTGGTGACCGTGACCGCGTTATGCCCGGCGACGGCATCGCACCTCTGACCCAAATCATCCGCGACCTGAAAACAAATGGCAGCCGCGCTGTATTGTCACTGGAGCTGTTCAACCCGAACTACTGGAAGCAGGACCCGCTGGCTGTAGCAAAGACCGGCATTGCAAAAATGAAAGCCGCCGTAAACAAAACATTAGGTATTAGGTAAAATATCAAAACTGTTTAGCACCCAAATTTATTGGGGGATTTGTTTGGTCTTGAGAAAAACAAAAATCAAAATCGTATTTCACGAAAGGAGAGGAAAACCATGAAAACCACAAACCTTCATCTTATTCTGGCCGCCCTTTTAACTATCTTATCTGTCCCGGCCCTCGCAAAGGTAGAGCCGCCTTTGCCCGAAGATCCGACCGGTATATTGATTGGTCGTGCTCACCCGGAACTCGCAGGCATAGAAGAATTGTATGTTGTTATTACGCTGTTCGATGCCGAGCCAGGCAAAAACGGCCTGGTCGGGAAAGAACTCGACAAGTTAGTCAGGGACAGGCTCAAGAACGCCGGTATTACAATTGCTGAAGATGATGTAGACAAGGTAAATCCTGATATTAAAAAAGTGCTGCTACGGCGTCTCAAGGAAAAAGATGTTCGAAACTTGAGATTGAGATCTGCAAACATCCCGGAGCTTAGAATTGATATAGATATGCTCAAGCTCACTGATTCACATCTCTACGTGTTCCGTATTCAAACGTCGTTAGCCAGAGCAGTATATTTGGCAAAACACCCTAAGCTGGGCTTCAAAGCTGATGTCTGGAAAGTAGAGCCGGTAATCCAGCAAGTATTCGTGCAAAATATGCCTGCCAAAGTTACCGATGTCGTCTTGGCGCAGGTTGAAGCCTTTATCGCAGCTTACCGTGCTGCCAATCCACCGGGCGCCAAATCCGCAGATGCCAACAATATTGCTATTGTTTTGCCGGCCGTCTCCGGCAGGCAGGCCAAGCCGCCTGTTAAGCAGCTGGTTGCCGAACACAAATTCGTCGCATCCAAAAACAGCAAGGTCTTTCACAAACCCAACTGCAGTTCGGCCAAAAGAATAAAGCCCGCTAATCTCGTAACGTATAGCACCAGGAACAAGGCAACAGAAGCCGGTAAAAGGCCCTGCAAACGCTGCAAACCATAGATATTTAATGTCCTTTGCAGATATTTGGCCCCGCAATTTATTGTGGGCTTGTTTAGCTGTCGCCGGAACGGCGACGCAATAATATTTAGTTTATCAACAAATTTATTTTGGGGATTTTACTGCGACCCAATAGTAGGCGACTGTTATGGGTTTAATCACAATCATAATTATTGCTTTCGCCCTCGCGATGGATGCCTTTGCGGTCTCCATTGTCAGCGGCGCCGCGTACAGGCAGTTAAACGCAAAGCACGCCTTGCGGATAGCACTTTCCTTTGGTGCCTTTCAAGCCTTTATGCCCTTAATCGGCTCGCTCGCAGGACTCACTATAAGAGACCACATCGCAGAGTACGACCATTGGGTCGTCTTTGGACTCTTGGTTGCGGTCGGTGGCAAAATGATTTACGAATCCTTCAAAATCGCGCCGGCTAACGAGAGTTTTAATCCGTCGAACGTCATGGTCTTACTCATCCTGTCTATAGCCACAAGCATCGACGCCCTCGCCGTCGGTATAACATTGTCATTTTTGGAGGTCTCAATCGCTGTGGCCGTCGTTATTATCGGCCTCGTAACCTTCGTGCTCTCCTACCTTGGCGTTTACATCGGAAAGAAAGCCGGCCACTTCTTTGAAAGCAAAATCGAAGCCATCGGCGGTATTATCCTCATCGCCCTCGGCATAAAAATACTTATTGAACACTTTTTTTGAAAAAATTTGTTAAATATTCATCTAATTGTGCTTGCATTTGATTCCGGTTGTGGTAAAATTTGAAATATGTCATTAGGCCAGATTATAAGAAAGAGACGTGAAGAGCTGAATCTTACCCTTGATGAGGTAAGCTCTCGCATCGGCTTTTCAAAACCATACCTGTCGACCATTGAGACCGGCAAGGTAAATAACCCCCCCGGCGACCAGCTCATCAGAAAGCTCGAGAAGACACTCAAGTTCAAGTCAGGCCTTCTGCTGCACATCGCCCACGTGGAAGGTATGCCTTCGGATATTCGCAAAAATTACGAATCCGTGGAGGCTGAAAATCAAAAATGGCGCCAGTTCGTCAAGAAACTGATGAGCAAAAAGCCCGATAAAAGACGCCTCAATGCCCTTCTGAGGAAAAGCGAATTGGACACAGAAAAGGGTCTGCCGCTTCTGGCTGCCGGCCGAATGGTTCCCGTCATAAACAAAGTTTCCGCCGGCTATCCCAGCGATTTCAACGACCTGGACTATCCCGTCGGTATAGCCGATGACTATGTCCGCTGTCCCGACCTGCACGACCCCAATGCCTTTGCCGTCCGTGTTGTCGGAGATTCCATGGAGCCCAGGTTCCACGAAGGTGACATTGTTGTCTTCTCTCCCGCGGCCGAAGTACACAGTGGCGACGATTGTTTCGTCCGTTTTGAAATGCCTCACGAAACAACTTTCAAGAGGGCCTTTTTTGAGCCCAAAAACAAAATTCGGCTCCAGCCCCGAAACGAACAATATCCCCCAATCATCGTGGACGGAAAACGCATCAACGGCCTCTACCGCGCCGTCATTAAATACGAAACACTATAGCTTTATTGTTTAGCAGACACCGGTGAAGGATAAGGCTGGCAATAGGACATCTCCATATCCGGTTGAGTGGGAGGATGGAATTCCCGAATTCCCAAAGGAGGACAAGAAAAAATGCACGCGAATCACAGAATAACAGTCTTCATTTTGTCCTGTTTTTTAGCACCCTCCGCCCTTTCCGCAGCGACAATCGAACCTCTTGTGTGTACAGTCGATTTGGATGTGGGCCAAACGCGCCAGGTTACACTCCACGACGGCGCCAAGGCAACAGTGACGCTTCTGGAGTTGACCGAGAAGCGAGACTCGGTCCGTAACGCGGTGCGCAGGGCGCAGGTCAAAATAAAAGTCAACGGCCAAACAGTGTCCCTGGTCTCTTCGACGTATCATCTGCCGAAGGCTATAGGCGGTGTCCGGATCGATTGTCCGGTCACAAAGGGCTATGTGCAAAACAGCAGCAAAGCCAACGCCTGGGGCCTCGTTAAAGATGCTCGCCTTCGACTCTGGCCCGCCGGCTCTCCATGGATTCGCCCCGGCACATTCGTCTATCCCGTAAAGCAGAAGTGGTTCGCCAACGACACCCAGATGGCCAATGTCCCCTGCTATGTCAACGCCTGTGACATACCTGGTCAGAAGAACATCTACTATCACTACGGGCTGGATTTCGGCGGTTCGGAAGGAGTGGTAGAGGTCGTCGCGGCCACCGATGGATTGGTCGTTTCGGTAGCTGAGCGCGTACTCGAAGGCCATAAGGACACACCGGTCACGCCGCGCTACGATGTAGTTTACATTCTCGACGATCGCGGCTGGTACTATCGCTACAGCCATCTGGCGATGATTGCAACCCCTGTAATTCCGGGCAAGCGTGTGAAGATGGGGCAGCGCATCGGGCTTATCGGCAAGGAAGGCGGCAGCGGCGGCTGGTCGCATTTACATTTCGATATAAAGTGCAGGCAGCCTTCGGGCATGTGGGGCACGCAGAACGGCTACGCATTCATCTGGCAGGCGTACCAGCAGCGATACAGCCCCGAGATTATCGCCGTCGCCAGACCTCATCATGTCGTCTATACCGGTGAAACGGTCCAACTTGACGCTTCTAAGAGCTGGTGCAGGACGGGGCGGATTGCCACCTGCGAGTGGACATTCTGCGATGGGACCAAAGCCAGGGGCAGTAAGATCAATCGGGTGTATGAGCGGGCTGGTGAGTACAGCGAGATTGTGAAGGTGACGGATTCGGCGGGGAATTTCGCATACGATTTTGCCGTGGTTTATGTAATCGACCGCAAGCATCCCGAGCGCGTGCCGCCGGCGATCCATGCCAATTATTATCCCACGTTCGGCCTGAGGGCGGGCGATGAAGTCGCCTTCAAGGTGCGGTCCTTCGGAACACAGCATGGCGAAGAGGTGTGGGATTTTGGGGACCGAAGCGCCCCTGTTAAGGTGCGATCGGATGGAAATGCGAATCAGCATGACCCGGCCGGCTATGCACTGACGCGACATCGGTATGCCAAAGCCGGAGATTATATCGTTACGGTTAGACGCACTGATGAGCATGGGTACGAGGCGGTTGGCCGACTGCATGTCCGCGTCGATTAACTTCAAAAAGTCCGTCTTGGCCGGTTATCCCTGAAAACTTATTTTCCAAATACAATCTTGCCGCCTACGATTGTCACCTGTACAGAGAACTCCTCGTCTAACAAAACCAAATCAGCATCTTTACCGACAGCGATAGAACCTTTCTTGTCCTCGATACCCAATACTCTCGCCGGGTTTTCTGTAACGGTTTTGACAGCGACATTGAGACCGCAATTTGTGAAGCCAATAAGTCTTTTTAACAATTCACTCAGGCCCAGCGCCGTGCCGATTAAAGTTCCATCTTTGTATCTTGCAGCACCGTTTTTGGATTCGTATTCGATACCGTTGTAGACATATTTGCCGTCCGCCAATCCCATCGCCTGCATCCCATCGGTAATCAGTACGATTCTACTCGGCCCGAGTATCTCGAAAGCAAATTTCAGAACGGATGGATGTATGTGTACGCCGTCGGCGATGAGCTGGGCGGTTATCTTTTCACTCTCAAAAATAGCAACGAGCGGCCCAGGCGACCGGTGATGAAATGGCGACATCGCATTAAAAAGATGTGTGACATGTGAAATACCGGCTTTAATACCCGCCAGAGTCTGCTCGTAATTCGCATCCGAGTGCGCGAAGGAGGCCACGATATTAGAATACGCCAGCCGCCGAATTATCTCTATACTGCCGTCAACCTCCGGCGCAATCGTCATCATCTTAAGCTTGTCACCAGTCAACTCCAGTATTTCATTCAAAACCTCACCTGATGGCGGGCATATACAGCCCGGCTGAATCATTCCCCTTTTATCCGCAGAGATAAATGGCCCTTCAAGATGAATACCAACAAGATTCGCCCCGCCCAGTTCGCGGTTGGTGTAATCAGCCGCGCACGCAAGATGTTCATTTTCACTGTTCGCCTTGAATACTGTTGTAGCCAAAAAGCTCGTCGTCCCGAACCGTGCACACGTCTGTGATATTGCCTTTAGTGCCTCAACTGTCCCGTCGAGCACATCAGCCCCACCCGCCCCCTGAATATGCACATCGATAAAACCGGGTGCTGCTATTCGCCCCTGTGCATCGAGAACATCGCACTCGGCGCCCGCATCGACTCGCCCGATTTCCGTGATGACTCCATCTTCAATAAGAATCGAAACCGTCTCTTTGTCCTCCGCATCAAATAATCTGCAATTAGTTATCAGAAGTCTTTGTGTCATATCAGTTCTTTCATTGTTTGCAGTTAGCTTATCTTTTGCCCGGCAACAGCTAAAACCAATGCAAAGACCTGTGAAGCCCCGGCTTCCTTCAGCGTCTTTGCACATTCGTTTAACGTCGCGCCGGTTGTTTTAATATCATCGACCAGGCAAACCGCCCGCCCGGCAAATCGATGTCCCCTCCGAACCGCAAAGGCACCCGCAACATTCCTGGCACGCGCAGCATCACTTACCATTACCGGCTGTATCTTCGTTCGTCGAATACGCACAAGCTCGGTATTGATTTTCGCCTTCGGGTGCTTCAACTTCTTTGCCAAAACCAAAGATTGATTGTACCCGCGCCCCAGTCTCCGGGTCCAGTGAAGCGGAACAGGGACAAAAAATTCTATCGCGCTGACAAAGCTGCTGCCCTGTAGCGCCGAATTTGCCAAAAACCCTAACATCGAATCCAGCTCTGTGCGGTCATGCTTGAAGGACAATATCATTTTACTTAAAGCTCCTCCGTAAACACCGCTTCGAGCTATTTCGTCGAAATGAATCTCTTTGCCCTGACAATCCGGACACGCCCCTCCAACCAGGCCGTATCTGCTGACATCTCGCCCGCAGCACCGGCAGTAATCACCCCCCGTGCACACCAGAAGCTCGCCCCAGCAATCCTGGCACAAAGTCTTGTCCGTCTCACAAACGCTTTCCCTGCAGTTGGCACAAACCGCAGGCCACAGAAGCTGATTAACACTCTGCAGTCCAAAAGAAACAATTCGTTTTAGCTTTACCGTCTCCACGCCGCCAATTATACGCGGATGCGATTCTTATTTCAAATCAAACAGCGTATTATCTATTGGCGCAAACCACCCCAATTTCATCTCCGCCGAATCAACATCATAAACATTCGTGTCATCGAAGCCGCCCATCCGCCGCGAATCGCTGTGTCCGTCGGCCCATCCAACCTTGACCCACTCCTGATGCCGAAAATGTATTGAAGGAGAAAGATAAAAGCCCGTCATCGGCTTGCCCTTATAGACATAAAAAGGCGGCTCCGCAAACGAATACTCTATCAAAGTCGGCTTCTCAACGCACATCGCCGCATCTGCGAACATCAAAGTCTCCGCCGGCCTGCCGACTTCCGTAGCCCTCGTCGTCTCCCACCCCGCAAGTTCCATCTGTTCAATCGTCGTAAATTGCCGGCCCTCCCAGTTTCGCGAGCCGAGGTATATATGATTATATCCGTATCCGCCGCAGCCCTGCTCAAAATTTTCATCCCACGATCCGCCCTTGGCAAAGCCCGCCCCTTCCGGACATTCCTTGACCTTGCCGTTGGTCAGATATCCTCTCAACGGACCTTGCAGCGGGTCAAACGGCTCATCCGCACTCCCGCGCACCCCGTGCCACCTGTATTTGCCACCCTTCTCAGACATAATATCCGGTGCCGCCGCCACATAATGGCCGTCATTTTCAATCGTATATCCTGTGTTTGCAATAAAGAGCTGGTGAAGGTTGGAGTGGCAGACCGCGCCGTAAGCCTGTGACCTCACCGCACCCAACACAGGAACCAGTATCGCCATCAACAAGGCAATGATTGAGATTACCACCAACACCTCAATCAGACTAAACGCTTTTCTCTTTTTCACTTGTTCCGCCATTCTTCCACTCCAAGCCATTGAACTGTAAATACTGCCAAATCGAAACCACCGACAACATAATCTCTCGGCTCCGCCAAATCGCATCTGCCTATCCAGTTCGCCTGCCCAAAATGGCTTCCCCACGCCGACGCAAACAACACAAAGTCAAATATATCGACCACGCCGTCCAGATTGATATCAGCCGAATAATTCTGTTCTTTTAGAACGCCGACCGCCTCCAGATCCACACCGCCCGAATCAAACGTAACCCACGCATCATAAATCGGATGGCGATTCGCATAAAAATCCCAAACAGGCCAACTACCCGGCTCGATGTGCTTGACCGCCTCGTCCTCAAAATCACCGCTGCCGGGAATATCAACAATGCGAACGTAGTTTATATTGTTGATATCCACAAGCCCTGATACAACATTCGGCTCATTGATGATTTCCTGCAAATCGAATGGCGTACCCGTACACACACCATTGGCATTTGGATGCTTGCCCACAAGATTATAAACGTCACTAATCTCAATAGTCCCGTACATTCCCACAAGACTGTCTGTCAGCGATACTGATGGAAATCTGACAAAATCACTGCCGTTGGATGACACCTCCACGTATCCCAATTCAGCGAACATTTGCCCTTTGATGGAACCGCCGCCCGTGTTATAAACTGAAACAATCCCGTTCTCGAAAACAACAAAATCGTAACCGTTGCAGTCACGAATAGCTTCGCTAAACGCCAGAGTTATCTGGCCGGCTGCCGCTCCTTGCCCAATCTGTCCCTGGTCCAAGTCGCCTAAGCTGACAATATCAAAATTATTTCCCATAGCAGGCCCTAACGCCTTGTTAGGGTCATCCCACAGCAAATCCACACCGGGCGCAGGTTGATAACTGACTATAGCTGTCGCCCAACCCCGGAATATAGGATTTATTACCGCATCGTCGTCTCCGGGGTCAGCGTGACGCCGGTCCTCGCCGATATAACCGTTAACTCCCGGCTCGGTATAAGTACCGGCGTACGCAATCACTGATATGACCAGCAAGATTACCTGCACAATCAATATCCTCACATTTATTGTTTAGCCCCCAAATTTATTTGGGGGTTTCTTTAGCTTTTATTTATCCACCGGCACAATACTAATCTCATCTACACCTGTGAAATCTTGCCCGTCGTATGTACTTCCCATAAGGACGGCATAGACTGCATCGCCTTCTTGTTGCAGAAGGGCCGGGTCAATATCGGTTGTTACTACCTGCACAACCAAATCGACTAAGCCGTCTCCGTCCACGTCCTCTTTGTGGGCCATCAGCTTGTCCCTTCCACGCACGGCTACGGCCGCTCCGGCAAGGTCCACCGTAACGGGATCCACGCCTCTTGCATCGAACTCCGCCGCCGATAAGATTGCGACAGGCGTCAGCCCATGCGACTCTAAGTTGATTGCATTCGGATAACTCCCCGGCTTGATGTCGATCTCGACCATACGCGCCGGCTCCGGCACAATCGTATCCAGCGCAAAATATGCCGGCGTATTCATCCCGAAGCCGCCCACGTCACTGGAGCTGAGATCAAACTCTAAGCTCTTGACCGTTCCAAGCCCCGTCAAATCAACGTATTCCCACGTGTTGACAATGTAATCCTGGTTGTTATCTGCGAACCGGTAGTCGGCTAAGTAAAAATCGACGCTGCCCGTTACTGCCCCGTCCGCGTCTATGCCCGTAATAGTCAGCATAAACCAATCCGCCTCGTCCCCGCTCGCCCCACCGAACTTTTTCGAGTACATGTCCCCGTTAAGCATTGAGTAGTAGGTGTAGTTGTTGTTCGTAACATACAAACCGTCAACAATACCCGCCGTATTCAAAGTTATAACAGGCGGCCCGGCCCACCCAACGTAAACTATCGCATAGTTGGCTGAACCGTCTTGCCCTCCGCCGGTAATGGCGTTGTACTGGGCTGCCCATCCCGATGAGCTCGTATCGGTAATATTCGAGTAGGCAAATCCATCCCAGGACATGTATGTAGAATTATAATTATTGTTAAAGTACGCGCTTCCGCTGCTAAATCCCCCTGAGCCGTCCGAACCGTTCCAGTAGGACTCAGCCGCCAGGCTCAATTCATCAAAAGTAGCTGTTGTCGCACTTGATACGCTGCTTATCACTAACACAAAAATTAAACTCACCAATTCCTTCGAAGCCATCTGTTGTTCCTCCACCAAAAAAATTCATAATTGTTTCTTTTAAAATAATTCTCCTTTCACGCTGAACGCTATAAGCTGAAATTTATCTCCTTTCTGCACCTCTTTGCCCTTATCGCGAGGGCGCCCAATACCAATAAAAAAACCGCCGTTCCCACGAGAGGAACAGCGGTTTCCATTATGGATAAACTAAACTCTCAGCCGACCTGTGATATAAATAATACAAACTTTACTCAGCCGAAGAGCGCATCATGTTCCAGCTCGCGAGAACACTAAATAATATGCAGCTAACTACAGGCAGGTTTTCTGACTTGCACCTTACCTCGAGACTCCTTCCCATCCGCTTATAGCAGATAGTGGATTAATGTCTCTCGGATTTCCGATTTGACAATCGAAGCAGACGCTTACAGCGGCGCGACCGTCGCGGCTTTAAACCGCGTTCCCGTTTGAATATCCAAAAGCCCAATGCTTTCGGACCTGCAATTAGGTTATATCTTTGTCAAAGAGCACTTCTACTAAATCTTTATCAGACCATCCGAAGTTCTTCAAGCAAAAACTGAAATTTTTTATCCCATTATGAAAAGTTTTTACACAATGAGCGGCTTTAATGGCCTTAACGCCGTTACAACGGAGCTTACCCTCGACTCCTAATCGAGAAGCAGGAATCTAAATCTATCAAAGACAGTGTTAATTCATGAAAACTTGTC
>Ga0307379_10009820_pt1 | contig 12746 bp, 13 predicted proteins | sample UN2MG_FD_202237 | JGI IMG/M metagenome (GOLD analysis project Ga0307379, IMG submission 202237) | Soil microbial communities from Risofladan, Vaasa, Finland - UN-2 | ecosystem: Environmental > Terrestrial > Soil > Coastal area > Acid sulfate soil | place: Finland: Risofladan, Vaasa | collected... | reverse complement strand
CCGGCCAGGTTCGTGAATTCCCCGGGATCGGTCTGGAGGTCGTACAGCTCTCGCTCAGCCGGATGCTGCTCGTCCGGAGCAATGTGGTAGACGTACTTGTGCCGGCCTGATCGGATCATCGTGAACCCGGACGCGACGTTGTGGCCGTAGTACTCGCTGACCGCGAAGTTCTTCCATGGGGCCTGGGGGTCGTCGAGATACCCCAGCATGGAGTCACCGTCCCAGTCGCCAGGACACTTGCCGCCGCCAAGGGCGACGATGGTCTGCACGACGTCCAACAGCGAGCAGACGCCCGATCGCCTCTGGCCTCCCTTCCATCGCTGGGGCCAGGAGACAATCAACGGCACCCGCGCCGCGTGGTCGTACATGCAGTTCTTCCACCACAGGCCGTGCTCGCCCATGTTCTCGCCATGGTCGGAGGCGTAGATCACCACCGTGTTCCCGGCAAACTCGCTGCCGGCCAGCACGTCCAGGACCTTCCCGACCTCTCCGTCCATCCACTGGGTCAAGCCGTAGTAGAGCTCCCGGCCGCTTTGCACGATCGTGGGGCTGGCATTGACTGTGCCGAACCCGCGACGAAGATGCTGGTAATTCAGGGGCTGGCCCGCCAGGTGTCCGGGGGGCAGCTTCGGGGCGGGGACCTTGCCGTAATACGGTTGCCAGTATTCCCGGGGCACCACCAGGGGGAAATGGGGGGCCAAGTACCCCGCTACCAGGAAGAACGGCCTGCCCCCCCTCTTCCGCAGCGCCAGGAACTTCCTGGTGTTGAGGGTGACAATGGCGTCGTGGCTCAAGACCTCTGAGGTGTTGCCGAGATGGAACGTCGAGAAGCGGGCCTTGCCGCGAGCCCAGTTCACGGTCATGTCGTCGGCCCGCCTTCGCGTGCCCAGGCCGGTCTTGAAATACTGGTTCCGTTGGGCGCCGATCTCCTGGAACCCGTACCCCCGGGTCGGGTCATAGTGCATCTTGCCGCACAGGTACGAGTCGTACCCCAGCGCCGTCATCATCCGCGGCAGGGACGCGATGTCGTCCGACCGGAGCCAACTGCTGTTGCCCCAGGCCCCCACGCGGCTGGCGTACTTGCCCGCCGTGATCGACAGCCTCGCCGGAACGCACAGCGGGGAACTCGTATAGGCGCTGTCGAACGTCACCCCCCGCCGGCTCAGCGCGTCCAGGCTTGGCGTCTGAACGATGGCATTGCCGTACGGGCCCGCCACGCCGGCGTTGTGCTCGTCGGAAAGGATCAGCAGGATATTGGGAAGGGGCTTCCGCGGTGCGGCTCTGAGCAGTGTGTCCCCGGCGGCCAAGGCAACGGCGCCCATCAGCGTGCGATGGAGGAACTCGCGGCGATTCATGTCAATACACCTCTCCGGCATGCTCGAACGGGCTCTGCCGTCCTGCCGACTGCCTCAATCAACACCTCGGGCCTGCGCGGACGGCTTCAGAAGCGGAGGGCCCACCGGCGACCCGGGCAAGGCGACCTCGCAGGCTCAACGAACAGGACGGGGGCGGGATGGCGGAAAGTCAACTCGACGCCGAACGGCACGATCCCACTGCTGCCCCAATCCACATACCCGATATTCTACAGGAGAATCGCCCGTTACGGACATCCGCAAAGTGGAAATGCCGCCCGTGAGCGCGGAGACGGTCTCCGCCGCGAGCCCGGTGGACGCCTTGGGACGGCCTGCCGGGAACGGCCCGATGCGCCCCCGCCAGGGGGGGCGGGCCGCATGGGCCTGGGTGATCGTCTCGCTCAGGCCGGTGCGGCGGCGAGGAACATGCCCACGCTCTTGGTGATGTGGAACGCGCCGCCCTGGGCGATGGCCTCGGCGAGGCGGCGGCGGAGCTTCTCGACCTTCTCGGCAGGCAGGTCGCCTCCGCCGCGGGCGGAGAGCACGTAGGCCACCAGCGGGTCGGCGTCGGGCACGGACAGGGCGTCCTCGTAACGCCGCAGCTCGACGTCCTCGAAGAACGCCCCCAGCAGCTCCGCCCCGTTCCCCAGGCCGAAGCGATTGGCCGCACCGCCCTCCCGGGCCATCGGCATCTCCGCCGCCACGGAGCGGACCAGCTCGCGGAGCTCGCGCATGTGGCCCAGGCCGTTGGTGGCGGCGAACAGCCGCCCGCCGGGAACCAGCACGCGGCGGATCTCGCCCAACGCGGCGTCCAGATCGACCACGTGGTACAGCATGTGGTTGGCGATGACCGCGTCGAAGGAGGAGTCGTCGAAGGGGATGGACTGGGCGTCGATCACCTCGAACGAGAACGGCCTGCCCGCGGCCGACAGGGCTTGGCGGGCCTCGTCCAGGATGCCCGTGGAGAAGTCCGACAGCGTGACCTCCCAGCCGGCGGGGACCCGGGCAAGGTTCCGCGCCCACAGCCACGCCGGCCCGCAACCCAGCTCCAGGATTCGGCACCGGTCAGGCAGCTCGAGCTGGTCGAACGCCCACACCGGCCAGGGATGGGGGTTGGTGCTGAACCGGGACTGCAGATCGGCACGGGCGCTGACGTTCCTGCCGTCAGCATACTGGGCCTTCAGCCACCGGGGTGAGTCGATCGCGTCCGACATGGCCGCTCCTTTCCGGCCCCCGGGCAGCTTGCCCGCCTAACAGAACAGGTGGACGAGGTAGACAATGAACCAGACCAGGGGCCAGACGAGCACGAGCCACAACGGCCAGAAGGCGAGCAGCCATGTCCAGCCATCCAGTTTCACGTTCGGCTCCCTCACCCGTTTGCCTCGGGGGCCCGTCCCGCAGCCGTGCGGCAAGGAACCGGATTCCCTTCTCGCAACAATAGGATACCACATGTCTGACTGAAGATCCCCCTGCTCTGGGCTTCGACGCCCCTTGCGACGGGCGGGGCGATCCGGTAGAAGCCTGCTCGTGGACGTGCTGTCGGTGCACAACCCGCCCGACGTGATCGCCGCCCGGACGGCCGCCATTCATGACGCGCTGCTGCGGGAGTCGCCGCACGTCAAGGAGGCCAACTTCACCCGGATCGCCGACGAGGACCTGGACCTGCTGTTCGGGCTGTACGATCAGCATTTCTTCGACGACTGGCTGGGGCGGACGGCCAAGGAAACGGGGACGCTGTACCTGCGGCTCTCGACGCGGATGACACGGGCGGGCGGCACGACGACGATGCGCGAACGGCGCGGGCCCGGCGGGCCGGGGCGGGACTACGAGATCGCCGTCGCCTGCCGGATGCTGTTCATGAGCTTCCAGGACGTGCAGCGGCCCGTCCTCGTCTGCGGGCTGACGTGCACGGACCGGCTCCAGGCGCTGCAGCGGATCTTCGAGCACGAGATCATCCACCTGACCGAGCTGCTGGCGTGGGGGCGATCGAGCTGCAAGGCGGCGCGGTTCCGCCGACTCGTGCGAAACATCTTCGGCCACACGGACACGCGGCACGGGCTGGTGACGCCGACGGAGCACGCGGCCGTCCGCCACGGGGTGCAGGTGGGCGGGATGGTGGAGTTCGAATACGAAGGGCGCCGCCTGACGGGCCGGGTCAACCGCATCCGCCGCCGGGCGACCGTGCTGGTGGCCGACCCCGCCGGCAGGCCCTACAGCGACGGCGGGAGGTACCTCGGGTACTACGTCCCGGTCGACCTGCTTCGGCCGGTGGAGGCGGGGCAATGAGGGGGCGTCACATCTTCTGACCGCCGAACCGGCCCAGCAGCAGGGACAGCAGCGCGCAGGCCAGGAAGACCCAGATGAACACGCTGAAGGCGGTGCGGAAGTCGGCCTGGCCGCCGATGAGGACCACCGCGACGGTGGCCGAGACCACGCCCAGGTCGCGCCAGGAGAAGACAATCCCGTACACCAGCGGGCGGCGCTTGATCTCGGCGCCGACGCCCACCATCGCCGAGGCGACCACCGGGACGGTGCTGCTGAGCACGCCCAGGCCCAGGGCCATCACGATCGTCGCCAGGCGGCTGTCCCACACGGCCGCAATCGCCAGGGCGGCGGCGCCGGCGGCGAACCCGCCGCACATCACGGCCGTCTGGCCCAGGCGGTCGAACAGGTGGCCGCTGACCACGCTTACCAGCATGCGCGTGGCGGGGTAGAAGGCCACGGCCAGCCAGACCCACGCGGGCCCGTAAGCGGCCTGGACGTAGGCGCCCAGCCCCCCCAGGACCAGCCCGAACGACAGGGCCGATGTCAACTGGAGCAGCCCGGCGATCAGCGTCCTGCCGCGAGCCATGGTCGCCAGCAGCGCCGGCAGGTTCGGGCGCTCGCGCAGGGCCGGGCCCGTCGCCGGAAGGCACGTCCCCACGATCACGCCCAGCAATGTCAAGGCCGCCGCCACGACGTACACCGCGTACAGGTGGGCGTCGTCGCATGCCCTGTACACCAGGCCCAGCAGGATCGCCCCGCTCATCCAGCCGGCCTCGGTAGCGGCGTACAGCGCCCCCATCCGCGACCCGTGGGCGCGCTGGGCGCCGTCGGCCAGCGCCAGCGTCTGCATGGCCGTGCCGGTCCACATCATCGCCCCGCCAACGCCCCAGGCCGCCGCGGCGGCCATCGCCAGCGGGTACGACCGCACGAACGCCGTCGCCAGCATCACCAGCGTGAACATCAGGTACGTCAGCGAGCCGACGATCGTGAACCGCCGGTCGGACCACCCGGCGAACAGGTACACGTTCAGCACGCGGAAGATCATCATGGAAAAGTAGACCGTGGCGATGACCGTGCCGGCCTGAAGGGCCGGGAACCCCGCCGCCCGCTGCAGGTACGGCACGACGTAGGCCTGCTGCGCCCCGGCGCCCATGAAGATCAGGAAGAACATGCCCGCCAGCAGCAGGCGGGTCGGGAAGCGGCTCGGGCGGGTGTCAGGCACTGGGAAGGTCAAGCCCGTCACGGCTCCACCCGGCCAAGTTTGCCGGGGTAATAGATGGCCCGCCCGGGGATGGTGAGCGTTTCGGTCCTGTGGGCGGCCGCGGGATAGCCGATGGCGTCGGCCAGGCGGCGTCGCGCCTCCGGGCCGGCGGCCGAACGCAGGGCGGTGACCACCGTGGCGTCCGCGGGGCCGTATCGGGCGGCGTACGCCGCCAGGACCACGTCGCGCCCCTGCCAGAGCATCTCCGGCAGGCGGAGGCGCCGCGCCTCCACGTCCAGGACGGTCCGCCGCCCGTCGAGCAGGAGTTCGTTGAACGGCCCGTCGAGCCCGCGCGAGAAATCCTCGGCCGTGAAGGGCCTCTCCGGCAGGGCGGCGTAGGCGAAGGTCACCCCGGGCACGCAGGCGGCCAAGCGGACGTCGCCCGTCCGCCGCGCGTCGGCCAGCAGCAGCGCGTCGATCGCGTCCAGGGACGTCTGCCCGCCGTCCAGCGGGAACCGCCGGGCGCGGAAGCGCCGCCCGTCGACGGTCGAGGGGCAGCGGGCCAGCAGGGCCAGCTTCAGCGACCACGCCGCCCGGGCGTTGTACCAGTACGCCCAGCGCGACCCGTAGGTGGGGTACAGGTGCGGCGTGGCCGTCGGCCCGGAGACGACCATCCGGGCGAGCTGGGCTTCCAGCCGCCCCGCACAGTCCGCCAGCTTCCGCGGGTCGAACCGCCCGTCGCCCGTCCGCACGGCCGAAAGGACCGCCGCCAGGTCGGACACGTCGGCGGAGGGCTGGACGCCGACGGGGACGATCTCCACCGGCGGCTGGGCGCACCCGGCCGCCGTTGCCGCCCCTGCCAAAAGGACCCCCGCCAGGATCATCTTGCCCAGTCGATGCCTCACGGGGAAGATTGTAGGATGGGACCGATGGAAACGGAACCGCAAAGGAAACGTGGGCGGCGCTGGCCGCGGCGCGGCCTTCGGGTGGTCTGCGCCGTCGCGGTGGCGGTGGCGGTCGCGGCAGCCGTGCTGAAGTACTGGCTGGGCCCGCATGTGCTGGCGGGCAGGGTCCGCGGCCAACTGGCCCGCGTGTGGGAGGGGCCCGTGACCATCGAGCGGGTCGCGTTCGCCTTCACCGCCCCCTCGACGGTGCACGGGCTGGAGCTGGCCGACCGCGCGGGCCGGCGATGGGTGCGGGTCGAAACGGCCTCGCTGACGCTGGAGGGCCTGGCCGGCGGCGATCCGAAGCTGGCCGGGGTGGACCTGGCCGGCGTCCAGTGCGAGGCGCACCTGACCGACGGCCGGCTCGACCCGCCGTGGCGCCGCGGCGACCGGCAGGTGGACCTGCGCTCCGCGCCGAAACGCGTGACGGTCACGGGCATCCGCCTCCGCGGCCCCGAGGGCGCGATCGTCGATGACGCGGGAATCACGCTGACGCTTCACGACGGGCAGGGGCTCCTGGAGGCGACCATCTCCACCCCGGCCGGCAGGGGTAGGCTGGGGCCGATGCCGCTGGTCTACGAGCCATCGGGGCGGAAGCTGTCGATCGAGAAGATCGAGGGCTTGTTCGTCCTGTGGCCGGCCGGGGAGGACGGGGGGTTCTGGCGCCGCCGCCTGGGCGGGATCGGCGCGCGGGGCGTGATCCGCCTGCGGGGCGGGATGGACTACGACGCCGACCGCCCCGAGCCGTGGCAGGGCGCCGTCGAGCTTAATCCGGAGGAGCTGGCCGTGGTCGGGCCGGGCCGGCGGGCAGAGGTGGTCTCGGATATTCGGTGGGACCGTGCTCGGATCACGCCGTCGCGGGTGGAGGTGACGCAACTGACCGGCAAGGCCGGCGGCGGGACGGTCACCGCCGAGGCGACCATGGACAACTGGGCGGACGCGTCGGGGCGGGTGTTCGACGCGGTGGTGTCGGCCGAGGGCGTGGACCTGGCGGCGGTGGCGGACGCCGCCTCGCCGGGCCACTCCCGCGAGGTCACCGGCAAGGCCGATCTGACGGTGCTGGTGCACGGGAGGGGTTTCGGCTGGGAGGGCGTGACGGGCCGGGGCAACGCCCGGGTGACCGGGGTGGACCTGTGGTCGGTGCCGGTGGTCTCGGCCGTGTTCGAGCAGATGAAGCTGGCCGGTGCGGCCTCGGCGTTGTCGGAGGCGCAGTGCGTGTTCGAGTTGGCCGGTCCGGAGGTCCGCATCGGCCGCGCGGTGGTGACGAACCCGTTGGCGGGGATCGAGTGCACCGGCGGGACGGTGGACCTGCGGACGGGGCAGGTGGACGTGGTGGTGGTCGGCGGGACGTTCCTGACGCTCAACCGCTTCACCGACTCGCTGGGGGCGAGCCTCCGGAGCAAGCTGCTGGGCCGTCGCATCCGGGGCCGGTATGACCAGATCGGCCCCAAGGACTTCATCCCCCTGCCCGCCGCGAAGATCGCCGACTCGTCCGTGGAGCTGCTGCGCAGCCTGTCCAGGCAGGAAGGCGGCATCGGGAAGCAACTGCAGGAGATGCTCGACGGGCTGTTCAAGGGCCTGGCCCCCGCCGGGGCAGCGACCCAGACCGCCCCCGCGCCCTGACGGTCACCGCTGGCAGCGGGGGCAGAAGGTGGAGGTCCTGCCGGCCACCAGCGTCCGCTGGAGCGTGTAGCCGCAGCGGCGGCAGGGCAGGCCGTACCGGCCGTAGACGCGGTGGGCGTGCGTGAAGTAGCCCATCTCCCCCCGCGCGCCAACGAAGGGGGTGGCGTCGTCGAGGGTGGACCCGCCGGCGCGGATGGCCTCGGAGAGGACCCGCCGGACCGCCCGGTGCAGCCGGGCCAGATCGGCCGGGGCGACCCGGTCCGCCCGGCGCGTGGGCAGGATGCCCGCGCGGAACAGCGATTCGTCGGCGTAGATGTTGCCCACCCCCGCCAGCAGGGCCTGGTTGAGCAGGCAGGCCTTGATCGGCGCCCTCCGCCCCGCCAGACGCCGGCGAAACTCCCCCAGGGCGATCCGGTCGGCGTCGGGTCCGAGCCGGCCCAGCGGGCCCTCGTCCGCCGACGCCAACAGGTGGACGCCCGAGGCGATCCGGCGGGTGTTGGCGTAGCGAAGCTGGAGCCCGTCGGCGAAGAGGATCACCAGATGGGTGTGCGGCAGGAGCGGATCGGCGGGCCAGTCCAGGCAGACCCGCCCGGACATGCCCAACTGAAAGACCAGCAGGGCCCCGCCGACGTCCAGCACCACGCACTTGCCGCGCCGGAAGACCCGCTCCAGGGCCGCGCCGCGCAGGCGGGCGAGCTGGGCGGGCGTGCCCGTCTTGAGAAAGTCCCGCCGCCGCAGGCGGACCCGCTCGATCCGCTCACCGGCGAGGGCGGCGTGCAACGTGCGGGCGATCGTCTCGGCTTCGGGCAGCTCAGGCATCGTTGTCGCTCGGTTCGTCGTGTGCCAACGCCGCCCGGACGCCCTCGGCCACCAGCAGGCACGCGGTCAGCGGCGCCCACACCCACAGCAGCTCGCTGAGGATCACCGTCGCGCCCCACGGGCTGAACATGTGGGCCAACCCGATCGGCGAGACGACCAGCGGCCGGTACGGCAGGAAGTGCCGCGCGTTGCTGAACGGCGCCCAGGCGGCCACGCCCAGCCCTCCGTTGGTGACCGCGTCCAGCAGCCCGTGCGAGAGGGCGATCGCCGCCAGCAGCGCCCACAGGCCCCACCATCGGCGCGACGAGATCCTGACTCCGCGCCCGCCTACCAGCAGCACCGCCAGGGACAGCACCACCGCGAAGGCGACGGAATGGCTCAGGCCGCGATGGCCCAGCATGTGCTCGTACGGGATTCCAAGCCGCAGCCCCACCACGTCCAGGTCGGCGGCAACGGAGCAGATCGCGGCCAGCAGGTACGTCCGCCGCGACGCGCCCGCCCCCATCACCGTCCGGGTGGCGGCGGCGGATACGAACACGTGTGTCAACACGGTGGACATCGGGTCAATCCGCCCGGCGCGTCTCCGGCGGAGCCGGGCCGGTCGACGGCGCCGTGGCCGGCGCCGGCTCGACCAGCACGACGTCGCCGGGGGCCAGGCCGATCCGTTCGGCCACGTCCGCCGGCAGGCGGAATGCCCGCACCGGCTTGCCGTCCAGGACCGCCTCGCGGCTTGCCAGCGCGTCCCGGTCCACCGCGGGGATCATCGGCTGGGACCGGAGCAGTTCCTTGAACTCGGCCAGGCTGGCGGCGTCGCGCCGGCGGAGCTGGGCGAGTTGGTCCTCGGCGGCGGCCGCACGGCGCGAGGCCTTCAGCCACAGCCCCGCCAGCAGGGCCATGATCAGCACCATCAGCCCCCCGGCGATCATCAGGAAGGTCGTCTCGTTCCGCGCAGGAGTTGGGGCCTGGTCGTTCATGGCGTGTCCCCTCGGGCTACTGGAGATAGACCTCGGCGATGGTCCAGGGCTGGTCGTCCCCCGCCAGGGCACGGAGCCGGACATAGCGGGCCATCACCGCCAGGGGCATGGACAGGACGGTCACCCGGCGGGTGCCGGGTCCGGCGTGGCGGTCGACCCAGTTCGTCCCGTCCATGCTGGTGGCGACGCTCACCTGCCGGCAGTGCCCCTGCTGGGCGGCGCCGTGGTCCAGGATGACCGTCTGGAAGACGCACAGGGCGTTCAGGTCGATCACCAGCTCCGCCCCGGTGGAGTGCTCGCCGCTGCGTGCGGCCGTGGCGAGGCTGTTGTCGGCGGCCAGGGATGCCTCCGACAGCGTCCCGGACAATGCCCACGTGCTCCTGTCGGAGATGGCGGACCCGAGATACCCGCCCCGGGTGGGCCTGTAGATCGGTTCCGTGCCGCAGCCGCCCAGGGCCGCGGCGGCCAGGATCATCGCAATTCGCAAGCCGTTCATGGTAGAGATATTATACGGTCCGGCGTGGCGGAAACCGCGTTTTCGCGCCAAACCAACTGTCCCAAAAAACTCCCTCTATAAGCCTTTTTGGCACAAGGATAAGCAGCGGCCGTGGGCGCGGGCGCGCCGGGTGCGATAATGAAGGCGAACGTTGGGACCTACGGACCTCTACGTGGGGAGGCCCAAGCCTTAGAAGGGACGAGCACCGATGCGTGTGAAGGTGACGAAACCACGACGAGGCCGAGGGGGCCGCAACAGACAGCCGCATTACGCCCTGGGACGCCAAGCTGAGGAGTTCCGCGTCCCACCCTCCCAAGCCAGGCCGAAGCGCGTGTTCATCCTCTGCCATTATTGCGGCTACGGCCCGGACGGGGACGTGCCTGAGTCGGGCGCCTGCCCGAAGTGCGGGCGATACAGTTGGGAGCGGTTCGCCCTGCCCGAGCCGCTCGTGCCCGACCACATGAAGTAGGTGCGCCGGAGGCGCGAGGTTGCCTGCAACGGCACCGATGGCACGGTGCTGAACCGACCCGGGCGGGACCCGGGCCCCATGTAGTCCGTCCCCTTGCGCCACCACCCGGACCCCTTGCAGATTGCGAAATCCGCAATGGATTGTCCCGCCCGCCTTGAATGCATACAGTGTCTGCATGATCGCCGTCGAGCTTAGCCCCACCGCCCGGATCTACGTCGGCATCCTGCTGGCAGGATGGGTGGCGATGGCCCTGCACACCGCCCTGGCGATGCGCCGCCGGGGACGGCGGTGGTGGCTGTGGCTGCTGATCTCCGTGGCGTTCTCGGTGATTCCGGCGGCGATCGTGTCGTACGTGGACTACTTCCGGCAGCTCCGCCGGGCCGACCGCACCGGCGCCGCCGGCGACCGCTGGCTGCAATGCCCGCACTGCGGCGCCGTCCTGAGGCGGTCCGACCTGCCCGGCGCCGAGGCCGGCGCCGGCCACTGCCCCCGGTGCAACGGGATCATCGACGAAAGCCGCCTGGCCTGAGCCGCACGGGCCCGGACGCCAGAGACAGACCATGCGAGCCGTCATCATTGCCGTCGGGGACGAGCTGATCACCGGCGCCACCCTGGACACCAACAGCGCCGAGCTGGCCAGCCATCTGACCGCCCTGGGAATCGCCGTGACGCGCCACCTGACCGTCGGCGACGACGCCGAGCCCATCGCCGACGCCATCGGCGCCGCGGCCGCCGAGGCCGATCTCGTCCTCGTCACCGGCGGCCTGGGGCCGACCCTCGACGACCTCAGCCGGCAGGGACTGGCCCAGGCGATGGGCGTCGAGCTGGTGGAGGACCCCCGGCAGATCGCGCGGATCGCCGCCTTTTTCACCGCCCTGGGGCGCGAGATGAAGCCCTCCAACCGCACCCAGGCCCTCATCCCCGCCGGGGCCGACGCCATCGACAACGACTGGGGCACCGCCCCGGGAATCGCCGCCCGGATCGGCGCGGCCCGGATCTTCGTCCTGCCGGGACCGCCGCAGGAGATGCGGGCGGTCTTCGGCGAGCGGGTCGAGCCGCTCCTGGTCACCGACGGGGCGATCGTCCGCCGGCTGCTGCAGACCTACGGGGCGGGCGAGTCCGACGTGGGCGAGCGGATCGCCGACCTGATGGACCGCCGCGCTAACCCCACCGTCGGCACGACCGTCCGCGAGGGCGTGATCACCGTCCGGATCACCGCCCGAGACCCCGATCCCGACGCGGCCCGGCGCGCCGCCGACCGGACGGCCCGGGAGGTCCGGCGCCGCCTGGGCGAGATGGTCTTCGGCGAGGACGACCAGACCCTGCCCGGCGTGATCGGCGACGCCCTCCGCGGCGCCGGAGCGACCGTGGCGGTGGCCGAATCGTGCACCGGCGGGCTGGTGGGCAAGCTCCTGACCGACCCGCCAGGCGCCAGCCAGTGGTTTGTCGGCGGGACGGTCGCCTATTCCAACGAGGTGAAGACCGATCACCTGGGCGTCCCGGCCGAGGCCCTCGCCACCGGCGGCGCCGTCAGCGAACCGGTCGCCCGCGCCCTGGCCGAGGGGGCCCGCCAGCGGTTCGGCGCCGACTGGGGCATCGGCGTCACCGGCATCGCCGGCCCGACCGGCGGCACGGCGGACAAGCCGGTCGGGCTGGTCTATATCGCCATCGCCTCGAACCAAGGCGCCGACGTCCGCCGGCACACCTTCATCGGCCCCCGCGACCGCATCCGAAGCCGGGCCTCCATGACCGCCCTGAACCTCCTCCGGCTGGCCCTGCGGGCGGCGGGGAAGACCACTGCCGGGCGCCACCAAGCGTAGCGATCCGCGTGTTGTTTCGCGGATCGCGGAGCCCCAACGGGGCAAGCTTGAGGGTGCGATCGGTGACTGGAGCTCCTCGGGGGCAGCTTTGCGCCCCTTCGGCCACTCCCCGTCCCCGCACCCTCAAGCCAGAAAACGGCCCCAAAGGGGCAGGCTTGGGGGTGCCACCCGGGTCGGATTCACTTGTACGTGATCCCCTTCTTGGCCGCCTGGACCTTCAGGCCCTCGAAGACCTGGGCGTCGAAGCCGTCCTTGGCCCCGGCCGTATCGGCCAACTTGTCCTTCAGGAACTTGTCCCGCTTGGCCGTCAGCTCGCCGATCTGCTTGTAAATACCGTCACGCTTGGCCTGGAGCTCCGCCACGTGCTTGGTCCGCTCCGCCGGCGTCATCTTCTGCATCGGCTCGGGCAGCTCCGCCTCCTTTACCTTCGCCAGGTCGAGCTTCTCCTCGCGGACCGCGTCGAGCAAATCGCCCGTGGCGGCCTTGCCGGAGCGGAGGGCGTAGCCAGCCCGTTCGGCCCGAGCGGCCGTGGGCATGGTCGTCGCGGACGCCGCCAGCATATCCAGGCTGCGGCGCCGGCCCTCGTCGCCGAAAATGACGACCGTCCCGGCCAGGCTGTTGTTGAGCTTGGCCAGCTCCTCGTCGTAGGGGGTGGGAATCTCCTTGACCCCGCCGCCCTGGTCGATGGCGACGAACGTCCCCTCCGCCGCCCGCGCCACCTCCGTCCAGACCTTCCTGGCCTCGGCGTTGTTCCCGCACAGCACGGCATTGATGTAGATGCCC
>Ga0307379_10009817_pt1 | contig 12748 bp, 9 predicted proteins | sample UN2MG_FD_202237 | JGI IMG/M metagenome (GOLD analysis project Ga0307379, IMG submission 202237) | Soil microbial communities from Risofladan, Vaasa, Finland - UN-2 | ecosystem: Environmental > Terrestrial > Soil > Coastal area > Acid sulfate soil | place: Finland: Risofladan, Vaasa | collected... | reverse complement strand
TGAAAATAATTGCGTTTATAAAATATAAGCTGGTAAAAGCCATACTCTTGAATAAAAGAGATTCTTTCATTGCCCAAAAAATAGACGAAACACTTGGACCCGACGAAAAAGGAATATTGTTTATTGGTGCTTTCCACAAGATTAAGAAAAGACTTCCTGAAAGTATCCAAGTTAAAGAAATAAAAAATGCAGATAAGGTAAGGATGTATCAAAGATTACTGCCTTTTCATAACAAGTATCGCAAACAATTCGACAAATTGGGCGGATATCTTGTTTCGGAGGTGGCCTAAAAATATCAGTGTCTCTAATATGTCTCCAAAGATGGCAGATTGAGACAGTTTTGAATGCGCAAAACATCAAATTCTGACCGAAAAACACATATCCAAAAAAAAATTTAGCAAAAATAGTATTATATATCCGATACTCCTTCCCGCGTCAGCCATCTGTTCAGCACCTCACATGTCAAACATGGGAATTATGCCTCGATCGGCAGAAAATACGGTCAACGTATTGAACATACGGTGACCGCACGACCTGTGGACGTGTGGTCATCCGCAAACGTGTGGCCAGAAGCATCGGATTAAGTTCCGATGATACTTGCTCCCAAAAGTTATCCTTAACCTTAGATTGCTAGTCCATTGGTTTCTTTATCCAATTAATTAATTACCTGCTCCAATCTCTTCTTTCTCTTTTCCCAATCAGGCATAACCTTAACAAGCAGATTATAAAATGCCTTGCCATGGTTAAAATATTTCAAATGGCACAATTCATGCATTATAACGTAATCGATACAATGAGAAGGAGCTTTAATCAGTTGAGTATTTAGAATAATTGTTCTCTGTTTCGAGCAACTTCCCCAGCGCTTCTTCATCTTTCGTATTTGAATACTAGGCAGAATTATGCCATACCTTTTTGTTTTTGTATAACAGAGATTCAGTCTCTCGGCGTATTTGATTGTTGCTCTTTGTCTATACCACCTGTCGAACAATGTTTTTATCTGGTTTGAATCATTTCTGTCTTTTGTGTAAACATTGATAATTCCCCTTTTCAGAACAATCTTCTCTTCTGTTAAACTGACAACCTTGAGCCGATACTGCTTTCCAAGGTAAAAATGAGACTCACCACTTATGTATTTCTTAGCTGGTTGTATGGGAAGGAACAATGAGAAAAAATATCGTTGCTCAATAATCCATGCTGCTCTTTTTCTGACTTTCTCCTCAATCTCACAATAAGTTCTTTTCAGAGGAGACTTGACCATGACAGACATATCTGGATAAACATTAATTTCAAGTGTTTTCCTTTTTCGATATTCCAACCGAAAAGGAATAACCTGGGAACCGTATTTTATCTTATGATGTTCGATTGTATTGTTATCCATGTTTGGCGTATCTTGTCTTAGCTACATTCAGAGATTGCTCCATTATCGTGTCGATATCATCATAGCTCAAAGCAATCCCATATTTGTCTTTCACTTCATAGAGATATTCCTCAATCCTGTTGAGCATCATGTTTTGAATATCAGTATTGTTTATCCAATCGACCACAAGGCTATTTTGGATAATATTATCTATCTCTAAACCAATGTCAGCAGAAAATTCCCTTGGCTCATAATCATTAGATTCAAATTTGCTAATCACTTCATAAACTAGACCATAAAAAGCCTTGGCCACCTCACGATGCTCCAGCTTTTCGGGAATATCATCACCTGTTCTGTTACGAACAGAATTCATGATCTCAGTAACTTTTTCCAAATATGCAGCATCGGACAAACGTTTTGCCATAAATTCTTCGATAGTTTCTTCAAGGAGTTTCGAGAACCTTTTGTAAAAGGCAGGATCTTCTTCCCACTTTTCAACAATCGTCTTTTTTGTCCTGTTGGCAATCGTATCTGCCCGTGCCCGTGGGCTGTCGATCTTGTTGACTTCCGCTTCGAATTTATCCTTATCAAAGATATCCACCAAAGGCGTTATCTGAAGAATATCATCAGACTTGATATATGTATCAATGAGTTTCTGAATTTTAGATTCATATTCTTTGTAATCGATCTCCTCCGCATATCTCTTCTTGACCGACACTCTGAGTTTTTGGAAAAAATGAAGGTCTTTTTTATATTTCTCAATAGTAGCTTCGGGGGTTTCCTCAACAAACTTAATAGTAGATAATGCGATCTTAAGAGTAAGGGAAAACGCAGACAGCCGCTTATAAAACTGCTCTCTTAATTGTTCATCGGCAAGAAGCTGCTCATAAGCCTCTTCGTCCATTTTGTTCTTTACAGTTTTAAATATATCCCAAAGAGCAGAGTGTTTTTGTTTTAAAGTCTCAACTTCTTCCCATACATTCGTGATGGTTCCTTCAATATCATCAGCATCAAATTGTGCAAGTGCTTGGTATTCATTTAATGCCTGATTAAGGTCTCCAAGTATGCCATAATAGTCAAGAATATAGCCGTAGTCCTTCCCCTCATATAAACGATTCACCCTTGCAATTGCTTGTAACAAACCATGTTCTTTTAGATTTTTCGTTAGATACAGCACAGTATTTTTTGGAGCGTCAAAACCAGTCAATAGTTTGGATACAACTATGATGATTTCAGGATCATCTTCATTCTTAAATTTATCAATCAGGGTTTCGTTATATTTGTCTTCTGAACCATATTTTTTCATCATGGCTTCCCAGAATACCCTGACCTCCTCAGTGGGCTTTTCAAAAACGTCCTCATTATCTTCTCTCGTGTCGGGACCGGAAATTATAACTTCCGAACTAACCTCCCCAAATTCGTTGAGATACTTCCTATACTTCAATGCCGTAGCTTTACTTGGGGCGACTAACTGGGCCTTGAACCCTGTTCCCTGCCAATGTCTCCTGTAGTGATCACTAATATCGTATGCAATTCGATATACCTTTTGGTCAGCCTCATTTATTTGGTCGGCTCTGCTGAATTTCTTTTTCAGGTCAGCTTTCTGCTCCTTGGTCAGCCCCTCAGATACCCTTTCAAACCAATCATCTATCGGCTTTTGGTCTACCTCCTGGACTACATGCCTACCCTCATACAATAGCCGCACAACCATCTTATCCTCAACAGCCTGATCAATCGTGTACATAGGATCAATGAATCCGCCAAATTTGGCTGCTGTACTCTTGTCTTTCTTCAGTAATGGTGTGCCCGTAAAACCTATATAACAGGCGTTAGGGAAAACCTTCCTCATCTTTGTATGGGTTGCGCCATACTGGCCTCTATGGCTCTCATCCACCAGCACAAAAATATTCCTGTTCTCATCCCTGACCTTCTTAGTGTTAAGGGCCGAATCAAACTTATCAATCACCGTTGTAATGATTGTCTCTTTTTGCTGCTCAATAAGCTCTATTAGATGCCTGCCTGTTCGCGCTCTAACGGGTTCCTTACCGCAATGATGGAATGTCTCATGTATCTGCTTATCAAGGTTCCTCCTGTCAGTCACAACGGCAATTCGGGCATTTTCAATAGTAGGCTCCAGAGCTATCGCCTTGGCAAGCATCACCATTGTTATGGATTTACCACTTCCTTGTGTATGCCAGACAACTCCTCCGTTCCTCTTTCCCGAAGTTTTGTCAATAGTGGTAATCCTCTTAATCGAATTCTTGACAGTAAAATACTGCTGATAACGAGCAATCTTCTTTTCGCCGGCATCATAGACAATATACTGATAAATAAGCTCTATCAGTCTTTCTGGTCGACATAAACAATACAAAATTCTGTCCTGTTCCCGGACGTTTCTTTCACCTTGACTCTCTAACTGTTCAAAATATCCCCTGCAATCAGCAAATACGCCTGAAAATAGTTTTGCCTTTTGCTCAGACGATAAAGTCGTGCTAACTATCCCCTCAACCTCCTGCTCAATATTTCCTCTCTCTTTCCATACAGACCAGAATTTGGCAGGTGTTGCCGTTGTTCCATATTTACAATCATTAGGGCTTAATCCCAATAACAATTGTGAATAAACAAAAAGCCTTGGTATTTCATCTTCCCATTGATTTCGAATATTTTGGCTGATTGCTTCGGCCACAGGATTTTTGATGTCAGGTCGTTTACACTCAATAACCACAAGCGGTATGCCATTTACAAACAGAACTATATCAGGCCTTCTCGTCTCAGTAGTCCCTGTACGTTCAACGGGAAACTCCGCTGTAACATGAAAGACGTTGTTCTCAATATTGTCCCAGTCGATGTATTTCAGTGTAAAGCTCTTGGTATCTCCAGCTATAGTTTCCTCAAAACTTTTTCCAAGACAGATGAGATCGTAGATTTTTTCATTCGTCTTGATCGGCCCCTCATACAGATAGTCCTTCAATGCGGTAATGGCACTACTGATATTGTTATTGCTAAATTTGTACTTAGACTTAATCGTATTTATTGCCGAAAGCTGCTTTTCAAGTATCTCATCTAGCAATACATTGCTGAGCTTACTTCCCCTTAGCCGAAAAATCTCTTCGGGGTTGATATATTCATATCCCAGATTCTGCAACACCTGCAATGCAGGAACCTGTGATATTCTGTCCTCTAAAAAAGATGGAATATTTGCCATTTTTCAAATCCAATCATAATTAACTACTATTACCGCTTCGCCTGCAACTTGCTGTAAAATAAGGCCTTATGTAAATCGCAAATCTTTTCAGTTCCCAATTGCCCATTACACTTTAGTTAAATCTATAAATAACCGATATTATTATTGAATCAGCGAACTATAATTCGTATACTTTAATGTACTCAACAGCCATTGGTTTTCCATGTAAGAGCTGAAGGAGATGGACTCGCCTTTGAGCGAGTCTTCTTTTTTTAACAAAGCCTGTCTCCATATTTCCTTTCGAAATCCATACGCTTATAATCACTGTCTACATAAAAAGATGTAACCAGTCGTCTTCCGTTGTCTTGGTATTTTTTCATAATGACAACAAAATCATAATCTTTTAGCCATACATATGTTTTTATGCTTCCATCGCCTTCCTTATAGTCCCATGCTAAAACTTCGGATTTGCCTGGATTTTCAATAAGTGGCTTAACCCAGGGCAGCCTTTCGGAACGTCTTAGGTCAGGATAACGTTGTGCAGGTATGGTATCGCTATCATAAAATTTACGTTTTCGTCTTGGAACTTTTTTTGTTTTTTCTACCCTGCTTGTTAGGTGCCAGAATATTTTTTCTTTGCCGTCTTCCAAGTCTCCAAAAAACCACACATTGAAATTATTATATTTCAAATCATGATTTTTGACGTCCTGGCAAAATATTTGATATAGCATTTCATATGTATCATTTTGTCCACTATTTATCCAGGGCGACACCTCTGCCATAGGGGCAAGCCATTCAACATTACACATTATCAAATTCTCCCCCATTTGGTTTCCAAAAACAAAGGTTGAATTTCACCTCAGTTGGAAGAGTATTTTGCTCAAGATTTCTACCGCTTTTTGTTTTCACATATTCAACAAGTTCAGTTTTGGCTAAACTGGTTCTAAGATTCCTTGCTTTATATGAAATCAATCCAATAAGCATATCGGTAAGCTGAAGCAATCCAATATCGTGTGAGTGAACATGCTGCATCTTGGTTATCATCTCTCTGTTAAAATCATAATGAGCGTTAGTCAGCACTCTATGTAAATTTTCCAGTTTTTCACTGCCACGAGTGTCTTTTATATCAAGATATATATGGTATTCATTGCCGCTGCTAATGATGTTTCGTAACAAGTAGAAATACATTTTATAATACCAGTCATCATGAGACTGGCTGTGTTTGTCATGCTTAAGAATAGATTTGTCAGGTATAATCCATGCTCGAAAATTCAGACACTGAGTATCAAAGAAAAAATCTACCAATTCTTTGTAGAAATCCAGCTTACCTGTTGATACCTTTGTCCACTTGATTTCAAAATAGCGGCTGAGTTTGTGTTTTTTCTTAAGCTCTGCGATAGCATTGTTATATTCAAGAGCTTGCGATTTAGAGCACCACAAAGCTCCTAAAACCATTGCAGACTGCCTGTCATTTTCTAAGTGACAGCTTTCATCGCAATATATATTGTAAAGCTCAGACATAAAGTCCCTTTCTATACCTTAACCCTGATTTTACCTGTTAATAATTTCTGCATTAAGCCTTTTTTCTGCTGTTTTAACGCTTCGAGCTTGTTATTAAGCAGCTCGACTTCTTTGTCTGCTGCATTTAAAACCGATGCAATTTTCTGCTGCTCGTTAATTTCCGGAATAAACATTTTTATCTGACATAAAGAATCGAAACTCAGATTATCTCTAACAGTCCCTTGCGTCAGATGCTTCATCTGCTCAAAGAAACTGTGGGTTTCTAAAAAATGCTTGAGATACTCCGAAGTCAACGAGCCTTTTGTTTTAAAAATTACATAAATCGGGCTAAGAATTCCAGTTTCAAAAGAAGTAAGCAAATCGACCGAACCTACATTTATACGAGAAGGATTATAGCCGAACTCACCGCGCTTAATAATTTTATAAGTCGTCAAATCCTTGCTGGCGACTACTCTGGAAAACTGCATGGATTGTTCAATAAAACCTCTTGTATTGGTGACACTTAAAACTGTACTTATATTGTTCTGTTTATTTTTCCCTCTACATTCAACAAGATGTTTTTTGAGCTTATCAATATTTAAAGCATTGCCCCCAAATTCTTTGAACCGTTTTTTGCCTGTCAGCAGTTGCTGGCACAGGGCTTTTTTAAGTTTCTTGCTTGCATCAATGAGCTCTTCTATTTTCTCAATCCCCTCGTCCCACTTGCTGAGTATATCAGCAATTTTTTTCTGTTCAGGGAGAGATGGAAGAGCTACGTAAAACCTTTTCATGTCTCTGGCATATATTGCTGCTACCGATGTTGTTCCGATAGCAAATCCTCTAAGCTGGGAAAGAGCATAGTGAGAATTAAAAAGATGGTTCATAAAATAATTGGAAAAAACATTGCTACTGTCAAATTTATACCTAAGAAGATTTGAATTATAAGCGGCCTTTGGCAATTCGTCTTGCCAAATCGCAACTTTGCCTACCAAATCAAGAGAGTTTCTTGTGTTAAAAAGTAAGTCTCCAGTTTGCAGCATGTCGTCAGCAGCAACAATTTCCTCATCAGATACATACTCAACTTTGTTAAGTGATATTCTGCCTCTCCCAAGATTACCCATTTTTATCAAAGGCAATCCCTTTCCTGATTCTGAATTAGAATAATTTCCTCCCAACCGTGCCTCTGTGACAATATCTTTGAGTTGCTTTAAATTCCAGTCTTGTGGAACCCAATAAAATTTTTGTTTAGCTATATCACTCACAGTCCCAGCTCTTTCAAATAACCATCCATCTGTTTCCGCACACCGGCCAGTTCAGCCCTTATTGGTCTCGTTTCCATTTGCATTCCTATTGAATATTAACAACAAACTCGCCACTACGAGCAACACAAACATCGCCTTTAACAATAAAACATTCAACCCAATGCATTCCTGTGTAAGCAGTAGCTTCTTTTTGCCTCAACCCTCCAATGCCTAAAGTTTTTGCAGAAAATATTTGGCCACGTAGCTGATTCATTCTTTCAGCTTCTATCCCTGTATTTACAACCTGCCAATAAACATTAAACGGTTGAGGAGCATTTGTGTTTGCCGTGAAGACAAGATCGCAATTCTTTGGAATAGGAGAGCCATCACTATTGAATGACTGCCATTGACCGTTATACCTATATTGCCCTGAAAGCGAAACGTAACACTGGTAATTTTCTTGCCAAGGAATTATTTCGCGGTGAGGAACGTCGAATTTACTTAACGCTGATGTAGCAACCGGAACGACAGAGGTTTGTAAGTGTCCATACTTGTGAATTGATTCCTTTGCGGCATCACTCCCAAATCTTGTTGCCAAAGCTTCATTTAATTGGGTTTTTGTTCCAACGTTCAGGATAGCCCTGAAATCTTCCTTTAACCATTCTACCCATTGAAAAAAAGCTTTGGCTCGGGCATGATTGCCTCGATTCCACTTATCAGCAAAGTTTTCTCCCTTTTCATCAGGATCACCAGGGTAGTGTGGATTGACTGGATTAGGAACATACCACTTATTGCCAACACGCTGTATGAGTCTCAGGCGGCTGACATTCCCATTAAGGATTGCTCTGTTTTCAAGAAGTGATGCATGCTCTGATAACATCTCGACAATTCGTTCAAGAGCCATCGAAGTTGTTGTCAGCAGACTTGCCTGCCCCACATACAGATGAGCGGCTAGTGTGGTTATAATCATGGATATCGGCTTAAACTCTTCGTCTGGATGCCCAGCAAAGCGAACGTCTCTGTGACGTTTCAAAACCTGGATTGCTCTTTGAAGTGGAGTTCTCAGCAATGCATTGGGAACATCTGAATCGTATCTGTAAGATCCCTCAATGGCGGCACAAACTTCAAGGATTAACTGTTTTTGAGATCGTTCAAGTTCAGCAGTAAAACCCGGCTGACAGATACCGTAGAACCACTTGGCATACCCATCTGGATTGTTTGATCTCCATTCATATTCAGGATTGCGATATTTTTCCTTATCGGTGATTGCGATTGTAGTTTGAGTATACTCAAAAGCGGTATACCCAACACTTGAGTTTTGCTCTGAGATTAATATTCCCAACTCTTGGTCAGGAACAGACGGAAGCACATCGACATGAAATCCTATTCCGTCACCGTCTGGGGCATATTCCAATGTCCAGCAACATCGCTTATCTTTCGGAGTGTCCAGGCCATTCTGGCTGGCATAGCTTTGCACTTCCTCACCAACATCATCTTTCAATAACTCAGGGCCAGTTTCCTTTTCTCTTTGAACTTCACAAACCATGTCTATATCAAAGTCTGACTCTTCTCCATCCTTGAGTGGTCTTACGATAGTTCCCAGTCGATACGAACCCTGAGCATATATTTTTGCGGGAGGGATTGATGCGTTACGATAGGAACCATATTCCAGATGATCCTTAATCCGATTGAAACGTTCTTCTGCAAGTTTGTATTTATGCGGTGGGATATCTATTTTCCGAGCCCACTCATCAAGTCCCTGATTAATGTTTTCCTGCAACGAGTTCATTAGTTCCCCTCCTTAGCTTGAGGATAAATCGGAATATATTCAGGAGCAACGTAATCGCAGAACATCTTCTTAAATGCTGGAGCACAATGTCTGCTTGCGTTGTCCGCCTTTGCTTGAAGACGCTCAGGACTTAACTTGTCTAACCCAAAAAGTCCTTCTGCAACGGCTGTATCTACTCGAAGATAATTCCCCTCATCAAGTAACAGCGAAACCTGTTTATGGGTACCAACAGACTGTGCAGTCATGATAACATCAACAGCAGTCTGCTTCCATTCCCATAATCCGCCATTATCAAGACTTTCAGGGCGATTCTTTACTTCAGAAGTTGTCCCGAGGCTAAAAACTCGTATGGATTCTAAAGGGTGATTAAGAAATTTCCTGGCTTCATTGATAGCAATTAATGTAGGGTTATTAGCCCAAACGCCACCATCAATAAGACGTTTATGATTAATTCCTTTGAAGACTGGAAAAAAAGTAGGTGCAGCACTTGTAGCCCGTGCAACTTGCCATGCAGGTACTTTCCAATCTCGTCGTAAATGCTCACAATGTGGCGTTCTAAATAGATTGATGTCATCATCTTCGATATTATAGGCAGGGATAACCAGTCTTTTCTTGCTCTTACCAAAAAGCGTATCTTCCCCAATGCAATCTTTCAATGCTTTTTCAAGAGGCTCATGGCAATATTTGCTATGATGTATAAAGTTATAAAAATAACGCCATCTTTTAAACCGACCGCGGGGAGGCTCTGGGAATATCGAAGAACCTTGTTCAAGGTAAAAATCGACGATCTGTTCTGGGCTTAAACCCAACCCCAATGCGAGAGCAATAATTCCACCAGTTGAAGTTCCAGCAATAAGATCAAAATGGTCCGTGATGGTTATCCCAAGGTCATCTTCTAAGTGTGCAAGAATAGCCGCAGAAAAAAGCCCTTTTATACCACCTCCGTCAAGAGAAAGTATCTGAAACCGATCAGCCATTATTCCCCTCCAGACCTAATTCTTTCAAATAACCATCCATCTGTTTCCGGACGCCGGTCAGTTCAGCCTCGAGCCCTTCGATTTCCTTTTGAACGGTTGGGATGTCGATTTCTTCCTCTTCCTCAAAAGTATCCACATAACGTGGGATATTTAGGTTATAGTCATTTTCCTTTATTTCATCGATGGTGGCGACATAGGAATACTTGTCAATAACTTGCCGTTTAACAAAGGTATCATAAATTTTGTTGATATCCTGCTGGCGAAGCCTGTTCTGATTCTTACCGTCCTCATACTCCCCGCTGGCATCGATAAAGAGAATATCCTTGTTCTTCCGGCCCTTCTTAAAAATTAGTATCGCAGCCGGTATGCCTGTCCCAAAAAACAGATTGCTCGGCAATCCAACAACAGTATCGAGAATATTTTCATCTATAAACTGCTTTCGGATTTTCCCTTCAGCTCCACCTCTAAACAAAACACCGCGCGGAACTATGACACCGACCCTGCCATTTTGTTCATTAGCGGTTTCAACCATGTGCGTAATAAAGGCGTAATCCCCTTTACTCTTTGGCGGAGTTCCCCTGTGAAACCTTCTGAAACGGTCTTCGGCAGCCGTATCAGCGCCCCATTTGTCGAGAGAAAAAGGCGGATTGGCAACTACTACATCATATTTCATAAGCTGGTCTTTTTCGATCAATTTGGGATTACGGATAGTATCACCCCACTCAATACGGGCATTGTCCTTTTCGTGAAGGAATACGTTCATCTTAGCAAGTGCCCAGGTACTGCCGTTAGACTCCTGACCATAAAGCGAAAAGTTCTGAGAGCCAATCTGGTTAGCTGCTCTTATTAGTAAGGATGCAGACCCACAAGTTGGATCGCATATTCTGTCACCTTCTTTGGGCTCAACAAGCCTTGCCACCAGCATTGCTACTTCTGTAGGCGTATAAAATTCACCACCCTTTTTACCGGAATCAGAAGCAAAACGGGAAATTAGATACATGTAGGTATTTCCAATAACATCATGTTCACCAATAACCGAGGGTCTAAAATCAAGCCTTGGATCTGAAAAATCATTGATTAAATGCTTTAGTCTTGTATTACGGTCTTTCGTCTGACCAAGATTAACTTCAGAATTAAAGTCAATATTTCGGAACACTCCTTCGAGCTTGGTTTTGTTAGCTTCCTCAATCTTGTCAAGGACGATATTGATTATCTGGCCAATATCAGGCTCATTGCGTTTGTTTTTGATGAAATCGAACGTACAATTTTTCGGCAGGACAAAACGTTCCCTATCAAGCCTCCGCTGAACCCGTTCTGCATCCCCTTTGTACTGCTTCTCGTACTTTTCTTTTTTATCCTTCCATACGTCACTGATATATTTCACGAACAGAAAAACAAGGATGTAATCTTTGTATTGTGCCGGATCGACTGCACCGCGAAAGGTATCGCACGCCTTCCATGCAACTGAATTTATTTCATCCTGATTAATTTTATGATCCGCTAACATAATATATTTCTCCATTAATAAGGGCTTACTGGTTTTGTATTTTTCTTAACATAACCGCGTCAATTAACTGCTCTCGTTTTTCCTGTATTTTGGCCACGAGTTGTTTTTCCTCTAAGCTTAGCTGGTGTACTTTGATTATTTTTTCCTGCACCTCCAAAGGCAGGACTGATACTTTAAGTAAGCCCAGAACCTGTTTATTGATTAGCCGGATATATGAACCTCTGGCGTTTTGGTCAAAGTAACGCTGAGCTGGCTTTTGATTCATATACCATGCAAGGTAGTCCGGCAAGAACGCCTGTTCTTTAAGCCGAATAATAAATAACTGAGATGCTGCTACGCAATTTCCTGGACAATTCTTTATAGCCACTGCTGTATTTTTGTCCCCGCGAGACCGAAATAAAATATCACCGTTTCGTAGCACTAAATCTTCTCTAACTCCATCAATATTCACCTTTGATAGCTTCGCCCAATCTATGATATTGTTGGACGTGTCCTTTATCTGAATAACACAATGCTTGCCGTTACTAACTGGCTTAATTGCCGAACGAAATAAAAGCCCGGAAGTAATTTCAGCTATGTCTTTTAATAAAACCATAAAAAAACCAACAATTACATTAGTATTAATGCTACTACGGTAATTATATACTAAGCCCCGAAATGTGCAACAAAAAACTCTAAATATTTCTTAGTACAAGGTCTACTTCTCTGTCGCTGCGATAAACCAAAAGATTGTAGCAGAAAATAATCGACTGTAACTGCATATAGTCACTTAACTTACATTACCATGCCTAATTATTTCAAAAAAATCCTTGCGCTTTTTGGCTAATGCATTATTTTAAGGTAATAATGCTATATTTTTTGAAAAGACTAATTATGAGCTTAGGAATCCGAAAAATTATTGTGGTATCGTTGATCGGGCTAATCCTTCTTGCTGGAAATATCCTGTTGGTAGCAAATTGGTTGGCTGAAAAAGCCAATTGGGTTCGAGAAAATTTTCTGACCGGAACTGCTATCACGGTGATATTAGCACTATTGATTCTACTGGTCAATCTTGGCAGAAGCAGATTTGGAATTGGCCGAAGTTGACTGGTGGTAAAGAGGTATATCTTATGTATGAGAGAAAATGCGATTATAGCTTAATGGACGATGCTAAATCTTGGTCCTTGACTGAAATGGCTGACAGATACTATAGG
>Ga0307379_10009814_pt1 | contig 12749 bp, 5 predicted proteins | sample UN2MG_FD_202237 | JGI IMG/M metagenome (GOLD analysis project Ga0307379, IMG submission 202237) | Soil microbial communities from Risofladan, Vaasa, Finland - UN-2 | ecosystem: Environmental > Terrestrial > Soil > Coastal area > Acid sulfate soil | place: Finland: Risofladan, Vaasa | collected... | reverse complement strand
TGTTCTGTTGGAATGCGCCGTCGTCCTGCTTGCGATTCAGGTCAGACATGCCGCGACGACTACGCTCGAACTGTTCCTGACCAAGCTGCATCTCGAAGTTGCCCATGTCACGGAACTGGCGCTTACGGTTCGTGTCAGTGATGTGCTGGCTGTAGCTCGAAGGAAGACTTCCCTTCAGGCCAGCCGGAAGCGGTGTCGACGTCGGCAGCTCAGGTTGTTCGCCTTCGTCTTGGAAAGCAGAGATCGCCGTCTTCTTCTGGCCCATCAACTGGCTGAGCATGAACGGCAGCATCGCGTCGTTACCACCGCCGCCTCCACCACCGATGTTCAGGTTGACGCCGCCGCCACCGCCGCCACCGCGCGCCATCTCCAGCATTCGCATGGCGAGGATCGACTGCATCGGGTCCTGTTGGGCCTCCTGCATAGGATCAACAGGCTTGCGTGGCTTGACGTAGGTGACGCCCGGAATGGAGCCGACCTGTCTGGTCGAGGCGGAACCACGCGACTCCCACTCGTCTTTCTTACCGAGTAGTGCGTCAATCCCTGTTACAGCAACTTTGGACGCGGTCATGCGCCTATCCCCTTCGGGTCTAAGGTCCATGAAATAATCGTGCCCAGCTCCAGAACTTCAACTAGTAGTCGCCCGGCATGTAAACCAGCCGCTTCGTCCACCTCGACAATTGACCGCTCAGTCTGGCGCTCGCCAAAAAGGCATAGCTGCTGGAATGGAATCCGTCGTCAGGATCTGTGTGATCGTACTTGCGCAGATTGCGCACAGCATCCAGCTCAAGGTAGATCGACACGAAGTCGCTGATGAACGGTTCCATCTGCTCGAGGCACGGAAACTCCCAGCGCCGGAACTTGATCTCGTCGATCACCTTGATGAACATCTCGGTGCGGTTCACGACGTACATATTGCCGCCCTGATTCCACTTCAGGAATTCCTTCATCGTGCCGTGGGCCTCGAAGATCGAGTTGAAGCGCTTCGGGTCCCAACCGTACTTGTTGATCAAGATGCGGTTGTAAGGTTCACCGAAACCCCAATCCGAGAAGACGTGCTGTACCCTGAATCGCTTCAGAATATAGTTGATGGTCTCAGGTTGGCTCGACAGCTCGGAGTCGGGGCCGGTGAATTTCTTCATGTAAAGCACACGCCACTTGCCGTTGATCGGGTTGTAGCCGCCGATTGTCAGCACGGTGAAGCTGACCTGCGTCTCACCGCGTTGGCGTTTGCCAGAGCCTGCCCCTGTACCCCAGTCGATCCCGGCGCTCACAGCCAGATACGGATGGTGTGGTGGCAAGCCGTCAGGCATTTTGAAGTCGGGAACACAGCACTTGATGACGTCCTCGCGGTTCAGGACAGCCGAACCTTCGGAGAAACTAAGCCCGAGCACCTCGTTGTAGAACTGGGCGAGGGCGTAAGTCTCCAGCTTTTCCTTGATGCGCCAATACTGCGTGTTCGGATTCATGAACTGGGTGATGCGGAACCCTTGATGCAGTTCTTGGCGCAGCGGGTTGCGCATCACCCACTGACCGTCCGCAATGTCAATCGGCTTGCCACACCGCTCGCAGATGTACCCTTTGAGGCCAAGGATCTTGTCGGTCTGGTAGTTCCACTTCTGACAGGCGCGGCACTTCACCAACCACTCGGATTGGGTCGAGCGCTGGAACTTGCGCTCGAGCAGATTCGAGAAAGTCTTGGGAGTGCCTGCGTTCAGGAAACGAGCGTCCGGCCAGTTGGCTGCACACTCGTCGATGACGGCCATGTGGTCCGACACCAAGTCCTGAATCTCGTCTTTCACGATGTGGCCGGACGACAAACCTCGAATCGCGTCGGCCGAGTGGTAAGCGGACCTGAACGCGAACCACGCCGTATTCCTGAAACGCTTCATGCCGATCTGCCATGTGTCTTCGCGGGTAGATCGCGGCAAGAAGCGTTTGAGGTACGGGCTCAGCTTCACGATGTCATTGAAGACGAGCTGGCTGAAGGTTTTTGCCTGATCTCCGCGAGGCGCTACATAGAGGTGGCCGTAGCCCGGATTAGCGGCGCCATGCAGCGCCTCAATGCCACCGATATTCGTGGTCTTTCCGACCTGCCGACCACACTTCAAAGTCATCTCGGGCGCCGGGCACTCAAGAATGGTTGAAAGGTACGGCCGAGAATCGATGTCAAACCGCTGATTCCAGCGGACGAAGATTAGATTACGGAACGCCTGCGTATAGCTCGCCTCAATCGAGTGGCTATGCGAACGATCGTCATCACGACGAGGTGGCTCAGGCGGTTTGTTCTTCGGTATCAGCTTGAGCGGTGAAACTGGGTAGGTCGTCTTCATTGATGTCTTCAATCGAAAGCTGTTTGTTGGCGGCTACATCCTGCTTGAGCCTGACAATATCTTCAGGCTCTTCCATGTCCTCAACACCCGCCTCCTTGAAGGCGCGCAGCGACTCGATCAACTTGATCACAGTCCCTGTCGCAACGGTCTTGGTCTTCATGCTCACTTTACCGACTGCTGGTTGCATCAGGATCTGGCGCTCACGTTTCAGCAGCGCCTTCACTTCTTTCTCGTACTCAACCTCTACAGCCAAACCGTACTCAGAAATGAAACTGTAAACATCGTCGTGTTCCAACGCGCTGAGCAGGACATCGATATAGCCGGGCACTGAGCCCACCTTGGCGCAGTAGTACCGTACGTCGACAGGCGTCAGGTAATACGGGTCGTAGTAGAAATGCCTGTAGTCAGCGACGTGTTCTTCAGAGATGTCAATGTGCCGGACCTCGCCCAAGATCTTCGCGATCTGGTGTGCCGACGCGCCGACTTGGATCAGGCCCTCGGTCAGGCCACGGTTGGGAAAGCTTTCCCAGATCGCTTCCTTCAGGAGCACTTCAGGCTCATCAAAGACGCGCCCAAGCTCCAAAATGTCGATCACCATGTTGGCGGCTTCGTTACGCTCGCTGGTTTGGTTGGTCAGGAAGGGCAGTGCCTCTTTCGGGGCTCGGCTAAGAAAGTAATCCCAGCGCGCACGCAGCTCCTTGTCTTCAAAGCTGTGGCCAATGATCGATCTGCGGCGAAGCATGCTGATCGCTGTGTCAATGCCCTCGGATATGGAGCACGCGAGTAGGGCTCTCTGCATAGGCAGGAGCCTCAGTTTGACGTGCGAGATCTCGTACGGAAAGACGCGTAGAACACGGAACAATAGATCCGTCTGCTCCGTGATCTGGTAGGTCAGGCTGCCTCGTCCGTTCTTGCTGACTTCGACGATGCTCAACAGATCACTGGCTTCTGCGCCACTGAGTGTCGACTCCTGAATCTCGTACCGACCAAGAAGCTGCTCGCGAGTAATCCACTCGGTTTTAGCAGCTACCATTGCGCACTAACCCTGACACTTCCCGCAGCCGCGCTCCTAGCCTTCGACTCCTGCCGTGCTCATGGAGCGGAGCTGCTTCAGCTCACGGACCAGATCGTCCAGTGCGAAAGCGGCAGTACGGGCTGCGTTGCCGTCGATTGACAGGCCGAGCCGGGACGCCAGCAGTAGCTTGAGACAGAACTTCCGTGCTGTTTCCAGCATATCGATGCCATCAAGATACTTGGCAATCGTTTGTGAGTTCAAGATGTTTAGCCCGAGCGCCGAGTCAACAGTGTCCTGTTCCTCGCCCTCGTCGATGAAGGCAGCGACCTTGTACCAGACTGCTGCCAGCGGATCGATCATGGCCAGCTTCTCGGCCGTCGCCATCATGGACGCGCTGTCAGCCCCGACATCAAGGCCCTGACGCATCTTCATCACAGCCATGAGTACGGTGGGCGCTGCCAGTTTGATGCGACTGATAACTTCCTTTTCACGGTCACTCATACCGAGAGCGTGCTGCGCCACTTTGAGGTAACCCTCGACACCATCAGTCGCGAACTTGATGGTGCCTGCTCGCCTTAGCGAAACGAGCGCTGCCTCAACAGACTCGGAATCGTAGAAGCGCCCAAGCAAGTTGGCGACCTTGGAGCGGGTCATGCCGTCCTGCTCGGTTGCGCCGAAGTGCTTGCGGATCTTGATCGCCAGAGGAGCCTCGACGCAGAAAGCGACCTTGTAGTTACCGTTCTGTTCTGACAGGGCGACGAAGTTGCGGTTCTGGTCGTAGCTTTGACCAAACGGCGAACGGCGTGGTGTGATCTCAACGAACCCACCGGCAGGCACATAAAGCACGTCGTAGCTGCCCTTCTTCTCATGGAAGGGTCGGCCAGCGCTGGCCAGCGGTACGATGTAGGCCACTTTGTCGGTTGAGCCGAGGCCCTGAACAGCGTAGACGTGCCCGCGGCTCATGACACGATCAGTGATCCGGACCGGAGAAGTGCAAGCAACCTTCTCACCGTTATCGCTCCTCCACCAGAACACGCCGGTCTTGCCGGTCTGGGCTTGATCGATATGCAGGGTATCACCGGCCAGCTTGTCGATGACTGCGAGCCGCCCGTCTTCGGTCTGTTCACCGAAGAAGGCAGAGTTGAAGTCGTAGCCTTCGCCGCAGACGAACATCTGGCAGCCAGCGAACTTGCGGAGATCGATGTCGTAGACGTCATCAAACACGAGGCCAGCAACCTTGTGCTGTGCCGCGTTCTCTAGCTTGGCTCCGCCGCCACGGGTCGCTTCGTACTTGGAGTCGGCGATCGGCACGATGTGCGTACGCCACTCTGACGTCTTCATACCAGTCGTCTTGGGTGTGCCGATGTTCTTCTTGAGCACCGGCGTGCCCGTGTCATTCATGACGCGAGTCTTGCCCTCTTCCTTGATCTTGTCCATGTTGCCTGCGACAAGATGGTCGAGCACGTTCTTGATGGTCGGGTCGCCGCCAATGAAGTATTCAGCGTTGTCGACACCGAACACGTTGGTGAGCTGCTTCTCGACGTCCTCAGGTGTGGCCTCTGTCCATGCCGCGAACTTGTCGATTGCCGCGGCATAGGTGTACTTGCCGTCAAACGGGGGGCGCGTGTGCGTCATGAAGACGTCGCTGACCTCGCCCGCTCCCGGTGGAACCGGTGTGCCAAACTCATTGGACTGGAGGGCTGCCAGCACAGACTCTTTGTTCAAGGTCTGAAGCTCACCATCCTTGAGGAACGTGTCGAAGGGTTTGAGCTGGAACTTGTCGATGACGATCGGCAATTGAATCTTGTCGTTCAACATCACGTTGCCGATGCCATACCCGGTGTGCGGGTCCTTCGCATTGATCGACAGTTTGAGCTGCCCGGACGGCAGGTATGGATGCTGCTCGTTCAGCGCTTCGAGGATCTCGTCTTCCCACTTCGTGTGGTCATGCGGCAGACGAATGTCCGCCAGCTTGTCGGTGACCGAGATCTGGCCCAAGTCGATTTTCGGAGCGGTCAGGTACATTCTGTTCCCCTAACTTCAGGTCTTCTCTAAGGCTCGGGCGTCAATATTGGCGGTAAATCCCCGTTCGGTATGTCTGTTGGCCCGATTGCCGTGCCATGCGTATGCAGCGCATAGCTGAGCAACAACCGATTCAAGCGCTCAATCACGGTCAAAAACGTGTAGCTCTGGATCATGACAGACGACCCATTGACCACAACTGCGCCACTGGCATTCACCGTCAAAGTCTCGAGAGTAAGTGTGAGCGCCTGAGTGACGATTGCAAGGCTTGCGGCGTCCATGGTCAGCGTTGAGCCGCCTTTGCTGACGGTCAGCCCGGTCTCATTGAACCGGAACGTTCCTTCGCCAAACTGAAGCAGGAACTCGGACAAGTTCATCTTGATCGTAGTCGTGTTCTGGATCAGTTCGAGCTGAGTGTCACCGGGCAGCATCGAAATCGCGAGCCTGAACAGCGACCCCATGGTCGCTTGCAAGCCATCGGCCCCAGCGTCTGTGATCGAGCCGCCCATCTTGAGCTTGATCTCGTTGAGCGGATTCTGCGGCTGGATGCGTGCCTTGACTGACGGCTCGCCGCTTTCGACAGTCGTGTTGACGTCGAAGATCATGCGGGGCAAAGACAGCACGTAGTTGTAGCAGGTATCGCGGATCAGCCGACCGGTCTTCGACATGTAGCGCGCACAGTCGTGGGCCACCTTAGCTGCCCAAACACCGACGCGGCTCATGATCATCTGGGATTCGCCACGGCTCACCCTGTGGTCACCGTCTTCGGCATGGAACTGCTTTTCCGTGTCGTCAGGGTCGCGGTACGAGATCTCGCGGGTCTCAGCACCCCTGCCTTTTTCGTCACTGAACTGCGGCTTGGTCAACCTGTTGCGTGGCACTGACAGCTTGCCCATGATCGCCCAGCCAACTGCCGGGTAAAAATGAAGGACAACGAGGTCGTTGACAGCGTAAGGCGCTTCAGCGCCAGCACCTGTCACCAGCGCACAACAGAACACGTCAGAGAAAGGGGCCATGTGTGGCCGCACAATGTACTTGCACGTCTGTGCTGTGTACTTGGTGACTCGACCGGTTTGAGTCATGAAGCGCGACACGACTTTGCCGCCAGTGTCCATACCACCGGCACCGCTTACGACTGAGGCTGCCCTGTTGCCACTTGCCATCAGATGTTACCTGTCGCGTACTCAACAATCGGGTGAGAGCCCTTCCCCTTGAGGATAGACTCAGCACCAACAGCCGGGGCTTCCCGCAAGGTGCGGGGCAGACGCTGGTACTGTAGCGGACCGATGAAGTCTTCGCCAGAAAATGGAACTTCCTTGATGCTCATGATGACCGGATGGTAGTCCACCGGGTTCTTCAGCTTCGAGTTGAGCTGCTTGATGTAGTTGACGTTGACGATATCGCCTTCAACCATGCCCTGCTCAGCCGCGTCGCCCGGATCAATGACTTCAACCTTGTCGATCATGGGCTTGACCGCCATCTCGTAGATGCGGCGGCGAATACGCTGGCCTGCACTCCCCATTTCGTCGTCCAGATCCGCCAACAACTGGTCTCGGGCAGCCTCGTGTCCGCGCAGCTCGGCGATCTCCTGTAACTTGAGCACGCCGGTGCTCGAAAGCTGCTGTCCCTTACCGACTTTCTGGTTCAGCTTGACGCCGAGGCCAGACTCTTGCAGCAGGAAATGCTTCTCACCATCAACAGTTACGTTCCAGCCGCCGCCAGCAGCTTCGGCAATGTTATCGACGGTGCCTTCAGTCTGTGCCAGCGTTGCCTTGCCCTTGATGTTCTCGGGCATGGCAAAGATCTGCCTGACTCTCTTGAACCCGATTTCCTGACCGCCGATAGCTCCCTGCGTGTGGAAGGCGCGCATCACCATCTGTGTGATCGGCTCAGAGATAGTCGTACCCGCGTAAGCTCCAAGGTGGAAGCCGACAGGGAAGTTCTGTCCCGACTCGTTGAGACCGGCGCACTTCTGGCAGACACCGTCTGTCAGCTCGCAGGTCATGGGTGAGCGCACCGAGTACGTGCCGCCCTTCTTTTGCAGAGCAGAGGCCATTGCGCCCGAGATCAGCTCACCGCCATGGGCTCCACTGGCCATGTAACGGCCGACAAAGTCAGGATGGTCCGCCGCCATCTGGATACCTTGCTTGGTGCCACAGTCCTTTGACGTGATGCGCGTGTTGATCGTGGTGTTCAGCAACTCCTTGGCAAAGGCTCCTGTCTCCTGTGTCGAGACGGCACGATCAGCAATGCCCTTACGCGCGCCGGGCAGGGTTGCCCAGTATTGAGCAGTGTCCAGTCCGTCAGCGTAGCTGCGCAAGATCGGGACAGGCACGACCGCTCCCTTGTTGTTCGTGACGCCGACCGGGGCCAGCATGAGCTGCCGCACGTTGACCCTGTGATTGTTCTTAGCACCCGACCCGAAGGTCATCATCTTGTATGGGTGGTCCTCCGGTAGATCGTTGAGAATGCGATCCATCTGCTTTGTGCCCCATTCAATTGCTTTGACTGGGTCCGTCTTGGCGCGCTTAGTTACCTCTTTAGCGATCGCGTCACGCTCGACTTCGGCTACGACCAGACTCTTCAAGTCGATCGAGAAGCCGAGGCGGCTCGACGCATCAAAGCCAAGATCCTTCATCTTGGAGATGACTTGTCCCGCCTGTTCCGGATGCGTCTGAGCGATGTCGTTGGTCATCTTACGCCAGCTTGCCCCGTTCATCACGCTCGGCGAATCGAAGTGGTAGGGCTGCGGCAAGATCTGATTCATCAGGAAGTGGCCAGCCGTCCATGTCTGCTTCTGGTACTTGAGCGGCTGGTTCATCTTGATCTGGTTTTCACGAAGCAGCTTGAGTGCGGCTTCAGGGCTGCTGACTTCAACGGTGTCCAGCAACTTGTTGGGCTTGGTCGCCATGTAGAGCCCCAGCGTCGCCTCAGCGCCTACAGAGTGCTGGACGCCTCCGCTCTTGGGCGAGAACAGTTGCTTCGACGGCAGGTTACGCAGAAGCTCTTCGCGCGCAGCTTCCGAGTGGGGCACATGAACTGCCACAGTGTCGCCGTCGATGTCAGCGTTGAGCCCGCCAAAGACCAGCGGGTTGAGCTGGATCGCTTTGCCGCGTACCGGATGCGGCAACAATGGGATAGTCGAGAACTTGTGCAGTGACGGTGCCCGATTCAGGAGAACCGGCCTGTTGCGCATGACGACTTCAATCAGCTTATCGACACGCTCAGAACCCTTCTCCACTTCTTCGCGAGCATCGACAGGCTTGAGGCCAGCACTGGTCACCAGCTCGCGCACGATGTACGGCTTGTAGATCTGCTGCGCCATCTCGTAAGGGATGCCGACCTCGTCCATGCCGAGATGCGGAGCATTGATGATGGTTGACCGGCCAGACAGATCTTGGCGGCGAGCCACGACCTTCGACTGGAACAGGCCATGCTTGTTCTGTGCGCCCGCAATGTTCGAGATGAACCCGCGAAAAGACCCTGAGCGGGTCAGCGGCTCGGTCAGGCCGGTGAGGCCGCTGTAAGCCTCGTAGAGACCTTTGCGCAACGGAGCGAGGTGTTCGTCATCGGCTCCCATGTTCTTGAGGCGCTCAAGCTCTTTAGCCACGAACAAGATCTCACGGTAGCCGTGGTTGGCATCAGCTACGTTGAGCGATCCATCAGGCAGGTCGTAGATCGGCCTGAACTTTGTAGGAATGACGTGGATCAGCTTGTTGGTGTATGCCTCTTGCGGGCTCAACCCGAGCTGGTCCAGAGAGTTGAGATACTTGAGGCGGCGCAGCATCTTGTCGCGCTTCGTCTTGGGCGCAGTCTTCAGCGCAGTAGCCGTCTCCTTCAACTCAGCCTTGACGTCGATCTTGCCAAGCATCGCCGCCAGAGCTTCGCCTGCGTACTTACCCTCATGCTCCGTCTTGCCAGACAGATAGCCATTCAGCTCCTTGGTAGACAAACCGAGGACGCTGGCAGCCGGGTGTTCGTACAGCGGGTTCAGCATGCGCTCAGGCAACTCGATATGGTTCGACTTGATGGCGTCGAAGCCACCAGTGATTGCCGGGTCAAAGAGACCGCCGCGTTCCGGGTGAAGACCGTTCTTGCCTGTGCGCAGCACGTTAGGTGTCGTGATGCCACCAGAGCTGCGCGCCAAGATGTCCTTATCAGTGAAGGGTGACGCCTTCAACTTGTTGCCGTGACGCGTCACGTTGATACCTGCACCGCGGAGATAGTGTTCGAACTTCTCCATGATGAGGGGCGTCTTGGGCTGTGGCGTTGGAAGACCGAGCTGGAACGCATTCCAGTATTCAGAATTCTTGGTGCCCTTGATACCTGTTGCGTCTCGCAGGAAGTTGGTCATGCCGCCGCTCATCAGCGAGTAAACCTCGAGCGGGCCGATGCTCTGCGCCGATTCTCCGCCGCCACGGCTCGGGCGCTCGTCCTTGGTGTAGGCGCCTTCGTGGCTGCGCCCAGACATCTTGTTGCGGACCTGATGCTTCAGCTTGAGCCAGTAGTTCTTACCGACCATCACATTGTTGTGGTCAGTCTGGTGCGTCGGGTCGAACAGGGTCTCTGTGTCGCTCAGACCATGCTTTTTCAGATCGGCCAGCGTTGAGCCCACAATGCTCGGCGTCGCCTGTGTGTCGAAGCTCTTGACCACTTCAGTCTTGCCGGTCTTGTCGGCGATCTTTGAACGCGCGTTCTCCATCAGGAAGGTCGGGTTGACGCGCCCCGGAATACCGTAGGGATTGAACAGGACGTCCACAGGGTCGCCTGACGCCTTGATGCGGGGCATCTGGTTATCAGGGATCACAGCCGTCACGATGCCCTTGCTGCCTGCGCGCGTCGAGATCTTGTCGCCGACAACCAACGGCTCCTTGGTCTCGACGTAGACACGTGTCATGCCATGCGTGTTGATGACCTTCTTTACGATTCCGTTGGCGTCGTTGTCCCAGTAGACCGAGCTGTTTCTGAAAGGGGATCTGAGAGCTTTGTGAACGCGTCCATAATCAGTATCGGCGTCAATGCGTACAGGTGAGATCGCCGGGATGACGAGGTCTCCTGTCTTGAGGACTTGTCCGACTTTCGGTAAGGCTTGATCTCGCCCCGCGACGTGTCGCTCGCGCTGATCGGGGAAATGTGCGAAGAGCTTGTCATGGCCCACCTCCACACCGCCAGTCTTGTCGACCTCTAGTTCGTGCTTGTGCGTGCTCATCAACTTCTGAGCGGCTGCTTCTGAGATGACGATGCCGTCCTCATAGCTCAGACCGCGCCATGGCATGATGGCTGTAGTCAGATTCTTGCCGAGAGCCAAGCTGTCGTTGCGTGTGAAGTTGGTTGAGAACAATTGCTGGCCCGGCTTGATGCGCTGGCCGGTTTTCACCTTGGGTGCCAGCGTCAAGTACGACTCACCGTTCATCGGGTAGTCGGTCGGGAAATGTACGTCAGTCGGCTTGGAATCACTATCGTACTTGACGACGATCTTGTCTTTCTTGACGCTGCTGATTCGCCCCGGCTTCTGGGCCACATAGCCGATCAGGTTGCCCATGACTTGGTCGTAAGGCTTGCCGTGCATGTCTGCCTGCACTAGCGGGGACTCAGGATCAGTCAAAGGAACAGCCTGCTCGATGTGACGATCAGCCATGAGCATCCGGTTGGCGCTGTTGGCGTTCATGAACGGGATGCCGTTAGTGACTGCTGAGAACAGGGTCGAGCTGTTCGGTATGACGTAGCGCAGCTCTTTGGCTTTGACGGTCTTGATCTCGCCATTACTGATACCAATCACGCTGGCCTTGCGAGGCACGAACTTGCCTTTGACCTGCTTGTAATAATCAGGGAAGCCGAGCCCGCCGCGCGCAACGTCGATTGGCGTCGCGTCCACCATCTTGTTTGTGTGGGTGTCAAAGACTCGCTGGTAGAGCTGGTTGCCCTTCTTCTTTACACCGTGCGCAAGGTGGGTCACTACACCAATCGAACTGTTCTCTGGTGTATGGACCACGTCAAGGAAACCGGCATGGCTGTTGTGCACGTTACGCAGCGTGTCAGTAATGGCGTGACTGGATTGGATACCGCCTTCACCCAACATGGTGACCGTGTGCATGGTCCCCAGAATGTCGAGCGGGTTGTTCTGGTTCGAGAAGCGTGTGAACTCGCTGGTCACGAACTTGTTGATGATCGGCTTGCTGAGTTGCGCCGGGCTAAGGATCGCGTTGATCTTGGACTTTCGGTCCATCAGATACGCGGTTCGATTCTGCATGGACTGAGTTGAACGCTCCATCGCCTCGTCCACGAAGTCTTCGATGCTGTGGATCGACTTGTAGACCAGACTCTCCATGTCGGCTGGCTTGCGCTTACCGCGGGCCACTTCTACGGCAGCTCTGGCCGAGTCGAGATACAACTCAGGTGAGACATGCGCGTGATCTGTCCCAATGGTGTCCTTGGCGATCGTAACCTTCTTCGACGCCAACCACTCGTTGGTAACCTTCTTGGTTTCTTCATGCGTCGCAGGCTCTGCGATGCGGCGTGTCAGTTTGAAGAAACGACTCAGCTCTGAACCCTTGCGGGCTTTGGACATGTTGTGGTCGACAAGATCTTTGCCGAACGCCTTCTCCATGGTGTCCCGCTTGACACCCATCTCTTCGAGTAACGGCACCAGCTTGAGATGGCTCGAACGCACCTTGAGGAGGAGGTCACCAGACTCACGATCAAAGACTGTGTTGTGGTTCAGACCGGCTGCCGTGATCTTTGTTTCGGCGTTGTTGTCAGACCTGATCGTCGGGTAGGCGCCGGGAAGACGCCGCAACTGGTTGACGACCTGAAGCTCTTTGCCATTGACGATGTAACTTCCCAGCGCGTTCATGTGCGGGAAGTAGGTGAGCGTGTGATCCTTCTTTGCGTCAACGACCTTACCTGTCTTCTTGTCGCGCAGCGTGACGTCGGCTACGACGCGCCCAAGAAACGATCCGCCAATTTCCTTGGCCTTTTGGAATTCGTCCCAGCGATGAATGCGGTCTGGTGACGTGTCTTCCAACCTGATGTTCTTTACTTCAAGCGTCCGCTTCCGGCTCTCGGTCGGCAGCATCTCCGCTGTCCGTTTCCGGATGTTCTCGGCGTAGTTGAAGAAGCGGTCGTGGTAATCGCTCATTAGCCGCCAAACTCTTCCAGAAGGTGCATCGGGTCCGTGTGTTTGTGCATCTCTGCTGCGGGCACTTTTCGCTCGTTGTCACTGAACTCAAGGTACACGTGAGTTATAGCCGTCCACGCACTGGATTGGGTGTACTTGATCGTGAGGCGGCTCTGGTCTGACTCATGGATCGCAAAACGCTTCGACATCTTGATGATGCCGTAGAGACGACGCTCGCGTTCCCAGCGGGTTTTATCGGTTT
>Ga0307379_10009813_pt1 | contig 12752 bp, 16 predicted proteins | sample UN2MG_FD_202237 | JGI IMG/M metagenome (GOLD analysis project Ga0307379, IMG submission 202237) | Soil microbial communities from Risofladan, Vaasa, Finland - UN-2 | ecosystem: Environmental > Terrestrial > Soil > Coastal area > Acid sulfate soil | place: Finland: Risofladan, Vaasa | collected... | reverse complement strand
AAGCTTTCAAAAAACGCCGCTGGGGCAGAAAAAGATTGACCAGCTCAAGCTTCAGTTGCCAATTTATGGAAATTTACAAAAGATGACGATTTTGACCGAAGTGACGAGGACACTTGGTCTTTTGGTGAGTACGGGGATTTCGATTATCGATGGTTTGAATATTGTCGCTCGGGCTGCCAATAATACGATTTATCTGGAAGAACTGCAGTTTGCCGCTAAACAGGTGGAAAAAGGCTTGCCTTTGGGGGGGACTTTAGCCGAATTTGAAGAATTTCCTCCGGTTGTGCCCCACATGATTTCCGTGGGTGAGGAGACGGGAAAATTAGACGAGGTTTTAACCAAACTTTCTCATTATTTTGAATCGGAATCAGGGGAGATGGTTAAAGGCTTGACAACTGCGATTGAGCCTCTTATCATGGTAGTACTGGGGTTAGGAGTTGGCTTTTTAATAATTGCCGTGATTTTACCGATATACAATTTAACGACATCATTTTAGAAAGAAGGGAGGTGAAATTAAAAAAATATGAAGAAAACTGCCCGTTTTTTAATGGCAAAAGGGTTCACTTTGGTTGAGCTTTTGATTGTTATCGCTCTTATCGGAGTTTTGGCCGTGGCCGTTCTGGCCGCCATCAACCCGCTTGAGCAGCTTAACCGTGCTCGGGACACAGGCATGGAGTCAGACGCCTCACAGCTTTTGGCAGCGATTGACAGGTATTATGCCACACAGGAGGAGTTTCCTTGGGTAACGGTTAATAACGCATTTACTAATGATAGCAACTTAGCTTTGACTAATGCCCAAGTCCAAGAAGTTGGAATTTGTGGAGGAAATTGCGCTGCTAATGGAATTTTGCTAGAGCAATACGAGCTTAAGTCCGAATTTAGAAACAGGAAGTTTATTACTGCGACCGCACAGACTGATCTGCTTTATTTAGCTAAGCAAGATGGGGCCTCAAGTTCGGTTTACGCTTGTTGGGTTCCAACCTCTAAGGCAAAAAGGGCCAACGCCAATATGAGTGTGACAAATATTTGGGACAATAGTTGTGATGGGGCAAATGTCACCTATGCCAATCTTGATTCCTCGTGTTTTTTCTGCATCCCGCGGTAATATATCTTGACAATAAAGGAAAGAGTAGATACTTAACGACAGGTGGTGGGGATAAGTGGTAAAAATTCGACATCACCTGTCAGTTGGTAGAGGAGGTTAGTGCTTTCAACAAGCGCAGGGAGGTAGTTTGTGGCTGATAAGATATATTGTCCTCTTTGATATACCTCTGTTTCGAGAGGATAATTTTTTTTCACTTCAATAAGTGCTTTTAGTGATTCTTGTTCTTTTCCTTGTTCGAATTGGGCCTTATATAAGCCAAGATAATATTTAGGTGGTAGGAAAGGATTTCTCTTAAGGGCTTGGCTTAGAATTTCTTCTGCCTCTACGAGTTGGTATTGGGAGTAATTGATTTCTGCTATTTGGTAGTCAATCTCGAGATTAAGTGGATCAATAACTCTTAATCTCTCCAGAAAGAAAATTGCTTCTTGTGGCTGTTCAGTTTCAAGTTTGAGGGTAGCTAAATAATAGAAGCTTTTAGGGTTAAGGAAAAAGAGTGGTTTTTGGCTAGCAGCAAGAAGAATCTTTTCGGCCTGAGGATAGTCTCTCTCGAGAAAGGCTCGCTGTCCCCTTCTTAGATTGAGACTATCTAGAAAAAATAGAAAAAATAGAAAAACGAACGGGAGAATAATTAGACTTAGAGAGCCTTTCCTTATTTGCCAGACCGATACGTCTTTCATTAAAAATGAAACTAAAAGAAAAAAGATTATCTGAAGTGGGAAAACCCTTAGGGAACTATTAGTAAAACTTAAAATCAAAAATATAAGAACAGACAAAGCGACAGCTAAAGAGAGGGGTTCTTTCTCTTTAACGAAACTCAATATTTTCCTGATGGCAACGATGGCTAAATAGATAAAGAGAGCCAGTTGGGTTAAAAAGCCAAAGAGACCAGTTTCTACTCCAGTCTGAAGGGGTTCGTTCGAGGCGTAATCTGCCCACACCCAAGGTTTAATTAGATTTTGCCGATAAACAGGCCCGAAGTTTCCCGGCCCAATCCCCTGCCAGAGGTTGTTCTTGATGCTTTCGGCAGAAAAGCGCCAGATATCAGCTCTTTCTTGGAAAAACAGACTGTCTTGGAATAGACCAATAGAATCAGGGATGGAGCGGAAGCTAAAAGAAGGTAAAAGATTAGGAAGAGTGACTGCAAGTAAAAGGAAGAGGAGAATGGCTCCTTTTCGTTGCCTGCGCCAGGATTGAGGTATGTTTTTAGTGGACCAGACATAGGCTAAGAAGAGAAAGATGATAATCAGAATGAAAACAACAATATAAGTTTGGCTAAGAATCCAGGCACAAGCTAAAAGAAAAAGACTGGAAAAAAGGAATATTTTTTTATAACTCTTTACTCCGCTTTTTAAAAAAAGGACTAAAGTCAGGGGAAAAATCAAAACCATGAATGAGGCAGCGAGATTGGGCCAGTGGAAAGGTTCAAAAAGAGGTAGGATTTTCGCTGCTTTTGAACGACTAGTAAATTCGAAAATACCATCTAAAGTAGCAAGAGAGCCAAGAAAGATGAGAACGTTAAGTGTTTGGAGAAAGAAGTTAGTTTTAGAAAAAAAATTAATACCTACGATTACTAGAAGGAAAATTCCTAAGACCTCGCTTAATTTGAGAGTAGCGGTAAAGGAGCTGGGAGAAGCTAGACTAGAGAAAAAAACCGCTAAAAGATAAAACAGAAAGAAAATGGAGAAGTATTTTGGAAGACGTAAAGAAGATTTTTGTGCGAGAAGGAGAGTCAAGAAGAAAAGACAAAGGACGAATAAAGGAAGTTTAATCTCACCTGGGAGATGGTAAAATATGAGCTGAAAGAAAATGCTTATGAGAAAAAGAATTCGTATAAGCTTTTCTTTCTTCATTCGTTTTTCTCCACATGCACTATGATACTATGATAGAGTATTAAAGTATACCTAAAAGAAGGTCAACATGCGTAGTCTCATGAAGCCAGGTTTACGAAAATTTTTTTTAACACGCCTAAACAAACTTTCACCACTTTTTGAGAAATTTTCTGGTACAAGCCTGTTTTCGCTTATTTTCTTTCTTTCTTTATTCCTTTTTATTTTTTCTTTTAACTATACTTTACCTCGAGATCCAGATCTCGGTTGGCATTTACGGTATGGAGAGGAAATTATAAAAAGCAGGACAATTCCAGTTAATGATTTTTTCTCACATTCTTTTTACGGCCAAAGTATAACTGATACTGAGTGGTTAACAGACGTAATTTCCTTTTCCCTGTTTTCTCAGTGGCCTTTTTTGAGATTTGCTTTATTCTTTGGCTTTTTAACGACTTTTGCCTTTTTCATTCCAGCCATCTTTCTTCCGGGGAGCTTTTTTGGTAAATTTTCTCTCATTACCTGGGCTCTTTTGGGATCAATGTCGGTGATTGAGATTGGTGGAAGACCACAGAACATAAGCTGGGTTTTATTTAGTTTAACGGTTGTCATTTTGATTAAATATAGTGAAAGCAAAAAATTTAGGTATTTGTACATTCTTCCCCCGATTTTTTTGGTTTGGGCTAATGTTCATCCAGGTTTTTTCCTTGGTTTGTTTCTGTTAGTGGTTTTTTTATGTTTAGAGCTTATTTTTTCATTACCACGACTTGCTGGAATGAAGAAGAAAATATTAGTCTTTGCCTTAATACTTGTGTTCGCCTTCGGCTTTGCAAATATTAGGCCTCATGCTGGCCAATTTGAGGGACTGCTGCCTTTTGAATTGATTAAGGCTTTTTTATTACCAGTTAATATTGCTACCCAAACCTCTTTTAAAGGGGAGGTGCGGACGTCTATCAATGAATGGTTACCACCAACCTTTTTGGATTTATCTGGGGTTTTATTTTTTCTAGGCATTATTTTCTCAATAGCCATATTTATCATAAAACCAATTTCGAAAAAGAATGTAAAGTATTTAGTCCTACTGCCAATATTCATTTATTTTTCTACTTTATCGATGAGAAACAAACCCTTTTTCTTTTTAATCTTCATTCCGGCAATGATTGTTGTCTTAAAGGATTATCTCCGTGCTCGAAAGTTGAAGCCCTTTCTACCATTTTTAAATTTTCTTGCGGTTGTGGTGATGTTAGTTATTTCAATCCCAAAAATTACGGCTAATACGAGGACAATATTAAATGCCGGTTCTTCAGTTACCTCCCCGTCTTATTGTCAGTTGATGAATTATCCTTGCAAGGCGATAGAGTCTATCAAAAAAGAAAAGCCTTTTGGTAAGATGTTTAATGGCTATAATTGGGGGGGCTTTTTAATTTGGGAGCTGAGAGAATATCCTGTTTTTATTGATGGGAGAGTCCCCGAAGAGCCGATTTTTACTGAATATCAAACTGTAACTGATCTCAAAGAAGGCTGGGAGAAAGTTTTAGAGAAGTATGACATTAGTTGGATTCTTTATCATCGTAACCCTCTTTTTGAGGATTTTTTGAAAAGAGACGGCAAATGGAGGGAAATTTACGCTGATGAAATTTCAGTTATTTTAGTTAAGAAATGACATTTATGTTATGATAAAAATATCTCACTATGAAGAGTAAGCTAGCTCTGAATTCATCGAAAGATCTTACTCCCTTGTCTAAAGGCCTCACCCTAAGCGAGGTTTTAATTACTCTTGTTGTTTTGGCTATTTTAGTAGCTATTTTGATAGTAATAATTAATCCCCTTGAATATCTTCACAGGACTCAAGATAGTAATGCGGAAAATGTGGCGATTGAGTATATTAACGCCTGTACTCGTTATTATGCCAACCATGGTGAAATGGCTTGGAAAAGCAGCCCTCCCTCATCTCTTGCTTTCGATAAGGAGCCTGTTTTAGGTTACACCCAGATGTTAATTAGCGAGGGTGAATTAAAACCGGAATTTAATGAGGCTCTTGATAAAAATAACCGCCAGATTTATTTAACTGCTAAGACTAATCCGCCAGAGGTAATTGTCTGCTTTGATCCAGGCTCAAAGTCTTTGAGTGTTGATGAAGAAACAAGATATGGCTTTGACGGCTCCCTGAAAGAAGGCTGCCCCGACCCTGGAGAAGAGTGTTATTGGTGTCTCCGCCAGGAATAGTGATATACTGAAGGGGTGGAGGCATTTTTTCTTTCTTTTATCTTCATTTTAGGTTTGAGTATAGGCTCCTTTCTTAATGTTCTTATCTACCGTCTCCCCCGCTCTCTGAGACTGACGGGTCGGTCGTTCTGTCCTAAATGTAAGAAAAAAATTTCCTGGTATGATAATGTCCCCTTGCTTTCATTTATCCTTCTTAAAGGCAAATGCCGTTCTTGTCACTCCCCTATTGGTTTTCAATATCCAGTTGTGGAGTTGATAACAGGGATTTTATTCTTAACCACGCTAAATTTAATCCCAAAGCAAGCAATTTCCAATTTCCAATTGCCAATTGCGAAGCAACAAGCTTTGCTTATTTCCAGTTATTTACTAATTCTTACCTATTACTTATTTCTTATCTCTTCTCTGATTGTTATCTTTTTCATTGATTTAAAGCACCGAGTTATTCCTGACCAGATTATTTATCCTACTATTTTGATTATCTTGTTATATCAAATCATCAGTCACCAGTCACTAATCACTAATCACTTTTTCGCTGCCTTCGGCGCGGGATTATTCTTTTTAATCCTTCATCTCATTACCCGAGGCAAAGGCATGGGGTTTGGTGATGTCAAGTTAGCCTTCTTGATGGGCTTAATTCTTGGTCCTTTAAAAGTGATTTTCGCCTTCTATCTCGCTTTCTTGACAGGCGCTTTTGTAGGTGTCATACTGATTTTAGCGAAGAAAAAGAAGTTTGGGGAACAAATTCCCTTTGGTCCTTTTTTGACAGGAGCAACGGTAATCGCCCTTTTTTGGGGTGAAGAAATTATCAGATGGTTGACTGCCCATTTATTTTAAGGAAACCCTCCTTCGCCAAGGCTACGAAGGACAAGAAGCGAGGAATCTCCATTACTGAACTCCTCATTGTGATTGCGGTTTTGGCGGTCTTAATGGTAGTTTTCCTAGCGGCCTTCAAGCCTTGGACTCAGCAGGCTAAAGCCCGGGATTCGCGCCGCAAATCAGATCTCCAGAAGCTAAAAAATCCCCTTGAAGATTATTACAATGATAATAATTGTTACCCAGAAAGCCTACAAGACCTAGTTGATGGAGATTACATCGGTGAAGAACCGAAAGATCCTGATACAGGAGACTATTATGAATACTATCGTCTAGAAGATGATTGTGATAAGTATTGGATTTACACTAAATTAGAATGGCAACAAGATTCAGAGATTGTCGAAGTAGGTTGTGGTGTGGGTTGTGGACCTGGAGGCGATGCTCAGACCGATTTTGATCTAAGATGCGTCTTTAGCTACGGAGTTTCTAGTCCTGGAGAAAATCTAGAGTGTTGTGCAGAAAAATGCGCTGGTGGGAGACCTTGGGATGGGGGACCTTCAATGGGTGGTAGTGATTGTGATGTGCCTCTTTGCGGTGTAATAGGCTGTTGTGCTGGGCCAACAGTAGATCACATTGAATGTTATGGAACAGAAATATATTGTTGCCCGCCAGAAGAATGAAAATGAACAAAAGACAAAAGACAAAAAACAAAAAACTTGGTTTTACTCTTGTTGAACTCTTAGTGGTGATGGCGATTCTGGGAATTTTAGCAGTGGTCACTCTCGGTAATTTCCGGACTTCGCAAATTAAGGCTCGAGACGCCCAGAGAAAATCTGATTTGCGCCAGATTAGTAATGCTCTTGAAGCTTATTATAATGATTATGCTGGTTATCCTGATAGTGATTCTAGTGGAATGATAAAGGCATGTAGTTGTGGAGATGGGGACTTAGCTTGTACTTGGAACGACCCAGGTCAACGTGAGTTTTGTGATGAGAATAACACGGTTTACATGAGTATGGTGCCTGGTGATCCTTTAAGTGATCCTTCCCACTCTTATTGTTATTATTCGGAAGGAAATTTATATCGTCTTTATGCTATATTAGAAAATGAGAATGATCCTGAGGCGACGCTAGATGTTTCTTGCGGAGTGATTAGTAATTATAACTTTGGTATTTCTAGCGCTAACACATCGCCGGAGCCAACGCCGATACCATAAGATAATCGATAATTAGGAATTTAAAATGAAAAAAACAAAAGAAAATCCAATCCGACAAAGGGAATTTGGTTTCACGCACATAAGCAAAGCTTGTGAGCGTGGGTTCACGCTCATTGAATTACTGGTGGTGATTTCGATTATTGGTATTCTGGCAACTCTGTTGATTGCTAATATTGGTGGGATTCGAGAAAGAGCCCGGGACGCAAGGAGAAAGAGCGATCTCAATCAGATTCAGAAAGCGCTGGAAATGTATAAAAATAGCCAAAAGCCGCCTGAATATCCCACTGGAACCGGATATATATCTTTTCTGGAAGGAGCGCTTGAAACTGATTATATGCAGGATGTGCCCCACGACCCGAAATGTAGCTATAACGAAACCCTAGGGGATTGGGAATGTACTGGTGATTGGCCAGATTATTCCTATGCTCTTGATGCGGCTGATAGTCTGAAGTATACCTTAATCGTTTGTCTTGAAAACGCCTCTGATCAACAAAAAGATGGTACCAAGAATACCTATTGTTCAGGAGATCCTGCGCCACCGGCAAGTATTACTAGGGGGGAACCATGAAAGAACGCAATACGCAATACGCAATAAGTAATAAGCGAATAGGGTTTACCCTTATCGAACTCTTGGTAGTGATTTCCATTATTGGTATTTTAGCCACTCTGATGATTTCTCGTTATGGGATGGCAGAAAAAAGTGCTCGTGATGCGGAAAGGAAGTCGGATTTGAATCAATACAGGATTGCTTTAGAAAATCTTGCTTCTCAAACAGGGGGAACTTATCCGGTTCGACTTTCTGCTGATGATGCCTCAGACCCCGCTGGAGAGCCTTGTACAAGTTTAACAAGTGGAGACTATATGTCAGCTTGTCCCCAAGATCCCCGTCAAGAAGTAGGATCAACTACTTATCAATATTTTTATTTAAGTAATGGGACTGCCGGAATGGATGATGCTACCCATTATATTCTCTATGTAAGAACAGAAACTGGTTCAGGGAGCACAACGAATTTCTGGTATGTTTGCTCTGATGGAAGACTGGGTGAAAAGGCAGATAGCGGTACGCCAGGGGCGACCGATTGTGGATTTTTATGATGAGGAAAAAAGGCTTTACTTTAATCGAGCTTTTGGTAGTAATAGTTATCATCGGAATTTTAATGGGAATAATGTTGGTTTCTTATCAAGGCGTTCGGAGAACAGCCAGAAACGGCAGGAGAAAGGCTGATTTAGAACAGATTAGGTCAGCGCTTCAAATGTACCATGCCGACTGTGGCAAATATCCAGATTCTTTGGGTCTCACTTCAGGTGGTTCATTAACAGGGCCAACAGGATCAGATTGTGTGGGAATAACTTATATGGCTGAGCTTCCAACTGACCCTCTCTCTTCTTTTGATTATCTTTATTATAGTGATGCTGCCAGCGATCACACTTACACTCTTTGTGCCTATCTTGAAGGGATTGGAGAAGATCATTGTTCGGGGACAGGAGTTTGTGGTGGAGATTGTACCGACGAAGATGCCTGTAACTACAAAGTCTGTCAACCCTAGGTTGGAAGTTAATGGTTAATGAAGAGAATCAGATATCAAAATAAGCTTGCATATACCCTCATTGAGCTTCTCGTCGTCATTTCGGTTATTGGCCTCCTTGTCACTGCTGGCTTTGCTTATTACCAGGATTTTAATCGTCGCCAAGTTGTTAATCAGGCGGCCGGGGATCTTGAGAACAATCTTCGTTCAGCCCAAAGCAAGGCCTTGGCTGGAGAAAAGCCTGAAGGATGGTGTGATAATAGTGATGAAAGTTTGATTGGTTATCGCCTTGAATTTACCTCGACGACCTCATATCGCGTGATTGCTGTTTGTTCAAATGTGAATGAGGGCCCTTTTGAAACAATATTAGTCGATTTGCCTAAACAGGTGGATGGTCCAGATGGCAGCGGCGTTCTGTTTGGAGTTTTGACTCGAGGAGCAGAAGCGAAAACTGATTTTATCCTTTCGGGATATGGGATTGAAAAAAAAGTAATCGTTGAAGAGTCAGGCAATATAAATGTAAAATAGAATCATGCCCACATATTTAAAATCCCAAACTGGACAGAGCTTAATTGAGGTTTTGTTTTCCTTAAGCATTGTTTTATTAGTGATTGTGGCTCTTGTTAGGGCGACGACGGTTTCAATGAAAGGCAGCGATTTCTCAAAAAACCAGACTTTGGCCACAAAATATGCCCAGGAAGCAATTGAGTGGATCAGGGGAGAAAGAGATAGGAGTTGGAACGAAATTTGGAGCAGGACCGATTCTACCTTTTGCCTTAATTTTGATCCGCCTACTTCTTGGCCTGGGCCTTCCTCATGTGGTTCAGATTTTGACTTGAAAGGCGGGAAGTTTAAAAGAGAGGCAATCTTGACGACAGTGACCAAGGGCACTATTACGGAAATAGAGGTTAAAGTCATCGTTACTTGGCAAGATGCCGGCGGTGATCACGATGCCCAGATAGTTACCTATTTATCAAATTGGCGATGAAAGAAAAATTAGGTTTTACCTTAATTGAAACTTTATTAGTAGTTTTTGTTCTCGGGATTGTTCTTGTCATAGGAGGAGGCCTCTTTTTTAATATCATGAAGGCTTCAACTAAGGTAGAAGTTGAAAAAGAGGTTAAACAAAACGGTGAATATACTCTAGCGATTATGGAAAGAATAATCAGGAATTCTAGCAATATATCGCTATGTGGTTGGGAAGAGTTGGTTATCACTAATCAAGATGGTGAGCTGACAAAATTTCGTCTAGTGACTGATGGAGATGTTGATAAAATTGCTTCCTCGTCAGGCTCGCCCGGATGGACGACGAACTTATTTTTAACCGGAGATGGGGTTTTCGCCTCAAGAGACGCCGACGGCCATATGTTCTATTGCTATGATTCCCAAGGCGATGAGTGCTACACGCCGGCTTGCACTTCAGAACAATTTAGAAGAGTTAAGATCAACTTTTCACTCTCTCCAAAAGGAAGCACAAGAGGAGCGTCAGAAACTTATGCTGAGATTCAGTTTCAAACAAGTATCAGCTTGAGAAATTTCCCGAGGTAGACAGGATTTGACAATCAAATCTTCAAGGATTAAACTGAAATTATGAGAAAACTGCCCGAAATCAAATCCTCCGGCCAAGCACTTCCTATCATTGTTCTGATAATGGCAGTAGCCTTGACTATAGGTTTAGCCGTTACGTCCAGGACGATCACTGATATTGAAATTTCTGAGCAGACAAGAGAGGCTGCCCGGGCTTTTTCAGCCGCTGAGGCCGGGATCGAAGAGGCTTTGGTGGGAATAGGAGAGACTACTTTTAAGGACGATTTAGAAGCAGGGGTCAGCTACACAGCCACTAAGACTGAAATTGGTGCAGGAGTCTCGTATGTTTTTCCTCAAACTTCAGGCCCAGATGAAGTACGGACACTCTGGCTAGCCGAGCATGATACATTAAATGGATTTTACGATTACGATGAGCTAGAGATCCTTTGGGGAAATGTTGGTACTGATCCGGCGATCGAGATTTCCCTATATTATCAAGATGGAAGCGATTTTAAGGTAACAAAGTTTCTTTTTGATCCTAATGAAATCCGCGACCCTGAAAATTATTTTTGTCATCCTAATGGTGACAATTGTGAAAATGTTAAATGTGGTGGAGCTGATAATACTTTTTGCACTAGTGAAGTCGAGATGGGTGAAGCGAGATTCCAATATCAGGTCATTCTGAAGCTTGCTGACGCAGGGGTTGTAGGAGCCGGCAAAACACCCCTCTTTGCCAGAATAAGGTTTCTTTACACTAGTGAGGCACAAAAGCTAGGAGTAAGAGCATCAGGTAATGGAGTTGAGAACTTTCCTTCCCAGGGGGTTCAAGTGACCTCAGTTGGTGAGACAGAGATGTCAACAAGAAAAGTAGAGGTAGTTCGTTTACACCCCGCTCCTCCTGGAATTTTCGACTTTTTATTATATTCAGAAATAAATTTATCTAAATGAATGTCTTTGGCTTGGATATTGGTTCGACTTCAATCAAAATTGCCTCAGTTCAAAAAGAGGGTAAAAAGTTTCGTCTCCTTTCGGCTGGCATTGCCCAGACTCCCCCACCCGGCTTGGATTCTGAAGCGGACAAAGACCTAATAGCTTTAGCGACGGCGATTAAGAAGCTTCATCAGGACGCCAAGATTAACAATAAGAATGTCATTGTTTCTCTGCCCGAAAGCAAAATCTTTTCCCGAGTGATATCACTGCCCAATATGAATGAAGATGAGCTGGCGCAGGCGCTCCAATGGGAAGCAGAACAATTTATCCCCTTGCCGATAGGTGATATTAGTCTAGACAGTGTGGTTATCAGCCGAGGTAAGGCAGGCAAGGTTGAGCAGATGATGGAAGTTTTAGTGGTCGCCGCTCCGAAAACTCTTATTAAGAAGCTTCAGCATTTGATGGAACTCGCTGGGTTTAGGTTAGTGGCGATTGAAACCGAGTTAATCGCGGCGTCAAGAGCCTTGCTTTCTCCGGAATCACCAGCCGTAGTCATGGTTGATTTTGGGGCGGAGACGACTGATATCGCCATCGCCCAAAAAGGTTTTGTAGTCTTTACTCGTTCAATTCCGGCGGCTGGACAAGCCTTTACCAGAGCCATTTCGACTGGTCTGTCGATTGACCCTCATCAGGCGGAGAAATACAAGACCGCTTATGGATTAGCCGAGAAAAAACTTGAAGGTAAAGTCAAAAAAGCAATTACGCCCGTGGTTAGCCAAGTAGTCAGCGAAATTCAGAAGGCAGTTCAGTATTGGCAAGAAAAAGAAAAAGAAGCGATAAAAACCATGGTTTTAGCCGGCGGCTCGGCTAATTTGCCTGAAGTGATTTCTTTTTTGACTAAATCTTTATCTCTTGAGGTTCAAGTGGCTGATCCTTTTGCCAATTTAATCAAGGACGAGAAACAATTAGTTAATCTCCGCCAGAATGCACCCCTTTTTGCGGTGGCAATGGGCTTGGCGATGAAGGAGGTCTAGGTGCAATTCGGAATTAATCTCCTGGCTAAAAAAGAATTGGCGACGACTGAAGAAAAAGAAGTCGTCAGTAAATTAAAAAAAACAATCGCGATTACTCTTCTTATTTATAGCTTGGCAGTGGTGGGTTTGATTGGTTTTCAATTTTTTCTTTCCGGGGAGAAGCAAAAGATATTTTCTCAGGCTAGTCAGCTAGAGTTAAGAATAAAAAATCTTCAGAAGGTGGAGATCTTAGAAGTCCTCATTAAAGACCGCCTTGGTAAATGTGCTAAGGTTATTAGCTCTCGAACCCATCCTGAGACTGTTTTAACGAAGATAATTAACGCCAAAGAAGAAGGAGTAGAGATTTTTGAAGTTGAATTGGCAAAAAGCGAGGAGGTCAAGCTGGCGGCGGAATCTAGCGACGTTAGTTCTTTGGAAAGATTCACGGACAAAATAAAAAAGGTTTTTCAGGAAGAAGGATATCAAACAATTATTCTTGAGGCGGTTACTCGGACTAAAAAGGGAGGCTATAGTTTAAACCTGACAGCAAAAAAATGAAGGATTATAAAAAAA
>Ga0307379_10009811_pt1 | contig 12753 bp, 5 predicted proteins | sample UN2MG_FD_202237 | JGI IMG/M metagenome (GOLD analysis project Ga0307379, IMG submission 202237) | Soil microbial communities from Risofladan, Vaasa, Finland - UN-2 | ecosystem: Environmental > Terrestrial > Soil > Coastal area > Acid sulfate soil | place: Finland: Risofladan, Vaasa | collected... | reverse complement strand
GCCGTCGGCAAACGTCATCCGCACGCGGATGGCGGTGATGGCGCGCGGCCCATTGAGACGGGCCACCGCGTCGGTCTTGCCGCCGCCGAGCGTCACGGTCCGGGCGATGGTCTCCTCGCCGTCGCGGAGGCCCGCCGGGTCCTGGCCCTGACGACCGGTGAGGAACTCATCGGCGGCCTTCAGCGCGGCCGTCTCCTCGGCCGACAGGTCGCGCTTGAACGTCGGCACCTGGGTCCCTTCCGGGAAGGTCTCGTACACGAACTGGTAGTACGCGCCCCAACCCTTGTCGGCCACGATCTTGCAGGATTTCTGGTACGGGATGGGCACGTAGTTGTTGATGCCCTGGGCCGTCTTGTGCACCAGCGACGGGTAGACGAACGGGGCGTTCTTGCCGTCGAAGTATCCGGCGAAGGGCAGGTCGACGGCGGGCGTTTCGGACCCGTCGAGGTAGATGCGGACGTGGCCCTGATCGGCCTTGGCCGACCAGATTCGCCAGATGCACCCGGGCCCTTTCATTTCGGCGAAGACGCTGGTCTCACCCTCGCGGCGGATGATACCGCCGCCGTCGCCGTTGGCGTCCCAGGCCACGTACTTGCCCGCCGCCTCGTCGTACTTCGAGGCCCGGTCGTAACTGGACCACTGGACGCACGTATCGCCCGGCGCCGGCAAGACGGCCAGGTGCTCGAGGTCCGTCAGGCGTTTCACGAGGTCGAGGTACGTGATTTTCTCGGCCGCGCCCGCCGTCGCCGTCAGCGCCACCACCAAGGCTACTGCCAACCCGATTCGTCTCATCGATCATTCTCCTGACTGGTACGGTCGCCACGTCCAAACCCGTGCGGCGGCGCGCGACGCGGCGCCCCGCCGCCTATCGGAACGCCTTCTTGATTTCGTCGAGGCCGACGCCGAGTGTCGCCCGGGCAATCGGGTCGAGTTTCTCTTCCGGCCCGGTGATGTGAATCGTGCGGTGCACGTGCTCGAGCGTTTCGCCAGGGGCGAGCGCCGCCGCAGGCGACGAGGATTCCAGTTCGTAGAACGGTCCCATGGGCTTGGCCCCCGGCTCGGGCGGGCCGTCGTTGTAACTGTTGGCCGCGTCACCGCCGTACGGGTCGTCCTGGAGTTTCCAGAGCGAGTTGACGTACTCGGTCACGCCTTCCTTGAAGGTGAACTGAACGAGGGTCAGCACGCGGTTCGTCGCGTCGTAACTGCCCAGGATGCCCTTGCACCGCTTCGGGCCGACGCCGATCTTCGTGCGGCACTTGCCGTCGGCGCTGAAGTAAGCGACCGCCGTCTTGACGATGAGCCGCTCGGCCGGCACCTTGCCGAAGTAGTCGTCGACGACCGGCTTGCCGAGTTCCGACTCCGGCCCGGCCTGGATGGGCACCACGATCGTCGTGGTCGGCGACGGGTTGAACATGCCCAGGATCCAGATCGACAGCAGGCCCGTGTCCTTCTTCCAGGGCTCGGTGCCCGCGTTGGTGAGGCGGTTGACCGATTCGTACGCCACCATTTGGACGCCGTCGACCGCCTCGACGCCCAATTGCTTCCAGGCGGCGCCGTGCACCAGCAGCCGGACCTCGCGGTCCACGCCCACCTTGAACACCGTGCCGGAGTAATTCGTCACGCTGAACTCCCGTCTCAGCGCCACGCGCTCCGGAACCTTCTGGTCGATGTCGAACGGCTCGGTGTCGATGGCCGGCGGCACAAACCAGTGTTCCAGGTCGAACGGCACGCCCCTGGCAAAGTAGATGGCAAACTGGCCGCCCTCGGGGCCCAGCCAGAACCGGTCTTCGCCGCCGTACACGTTGATGTGCGGCAGCGACTTGCCCGAGGCAATCAGCTCGCGGTTGATCCAGCCGAAACTGAGGCCGCCGTCGCCCTCGGCCGAACTGGTCATGACCCGGCCCTGGTACTGCGGCACCACGGCCACCTTGGCGGCGCTCGACGCTTCGGACAGGACGATCACGTCGGTGTGTTTCTTGAGGAACGCCAGGTCGTCGCCGAAGGTGCCGGCAGCGGCGGCCGCCGCGGGCGGCGGCTCGCTCGGCGCGCATCCGGCCGCCAGAACCAACAGGGCCAGGCCCAATCCGATCCGTCTCATCGCTGGGTCCTCCTTGGTCAGGAACGCCTCGGGTGTTCGCGTCCGGCGGCATGGCGCCGCGGCGCGTCATTTCTTGGCAATCTTCAGCCGCGCTCGCTCGGCCGCCAGCCAGATGTCGAGCTGCCCCGTCCCGCCGTGCTCGCGGACCGTCGAAAGCCGCGCCCCCCGGGCCACCGCCTCGAACGTCTCGAGCCAGGCGGCCGCACGCGCGTCGCCCGGCTGGGCCGTCATAATCTGAACGTATAGCACCGGCAGCCGCGCGATCGCCACGCGCTGCGCCAGGACCGGGTCGGCCTTGACGGCGGCCTCGGCCTCGTCGAGCAGACGCACGGCCTCGGCCACGACCTCCGGCCCCAGGTACGGCGCCGTGGGCGGCGCCCAGATGTTGACGTGCCAGTCGCGGTGCTCGACGACCGGGCGGTGCACCAAGTCGAGGTACTGCCGCAACGGCCACGCCGCCGGACCGTAGTAGCCGGCGAGGAACTCGTCGATGGCCCAGTCGGTGTCGCAATCGGGGTTCCAGAGCGTCTTGGCCATGATCCAGGTCCGCAGTTCCGCCACCTCCGACGCCGGCGTGAAGTAACACGCCTCCTCGTACATACCCTTGACGCCGTGGGCGATGAAGAACCGGATGTTGGGCCTCAGGACCCGCAGGTTCGGGAACGGCATGACGCTGTGGCTGTAGTCGATAACGTAGTCCCAGATGTACAGCCGGTTGCACACCTGGTTCCAGCCGCGGATGTCGTCGACGAACGACTTGTTCGTCTCGCACACGTCCAGCGGGTGGGCAAAGCAGCACTCGATGCTGCACAGCCGCACGCACACGTTCGGGCGCGGCTTGACCTCGCGGGGCGGCTTGCGGGTGTACTGGTACGCGAGCGTCGAGATGACCTTGTCGGGGTAGTCCTTGGCGATGTCGTCGGCGATGGCGTTGACGAAGTGGATGACCGGCCCGGCCTGGCTCCCCTCCTTCTCGGCCAGGGCCTTGCACGTGGGACACTCGCAGTAGTGGTGCCAGTCGTTCTGCGAGACCGAGAAGATGGTGGCGTCGGGCGCCTCCTGGATCCACTGCCGGACGGTCTTCTTGGCCATCGCCAGGACCTCGGGGTTCGTCAGGCACAGTTGCGTCTGGCCGCCGGTGCGTTTGCCCTTGATCTCGCTGAACCACTCCGGATGGTCCTTGAAGTGCTTGGCCGGGTCGAGAATCGAGTTGAACGTGTGGACGAAATGCGAGTACGCGATCTTGCCGCCGCGCTTCTCGTCCAGCGCCGTCTGCGTGCCGTTGACCTTGTTGCGGACGGCCCAGTCGGCGTCGCGCGAGCAGGGGTAATCGGTCGAGCGATACTCCAGCGGCGGCACGTAGCGGATCTTGAGGTCGCCGACGGCCCGCGTGCCCGACTTCGGCACGCGCGAGCAATCGGGCGTGAACCAGCGGCAGCCGCCGTAGTCCTCCAGGAACGTGTACACGGCGTACAGCACGCCGCGCTTGCCGCCCGCCAGCACCAGGGCGGGGCCTTTGGTCTCGATGGCGATGCCCTCGGCGCCGAGGGCGTCGAAGTCGACCGCCACGCCCAGTTTCTGGAGCGTCGGCGTGCACTTGCCGACGACGACGGGCGTCTTGTCGCCCAGGGCCGTCTCGGCCACCACCTCGAGCCGCTTGCCGGTCATCTGCTCGAGGTGGGCCGCCAGGTCGGCCGCCGCATGTTGCTCCTGCGGCGTCGGGGCGGCGGGAACGACGATGGCGTGCGTGGCCGGGTCGAGGGCCTTGCCGCCCACGGTGATGACGCACGCGCCCGGCGGCTCGCCGGCCAGGACGGCCGTGGCCGCCAGCAGGCAGGCACCGAGAACCAACGCACAGACGCACGCGAGTTGGGGCATGGGTCGTACCTCCGCCGGTGCTGGCGCCGTCATCAGTGTAGCGTGACCTCCAGGCTCTCGCCACGACCGATTTCGGCCGGCGCCGCCAGCGTCAGCGTGACGCGAGGGCCGTCCTGCTTGACGTCGGCCCCGATTTCCTTGCCGGCGGCAACGACCTTGGCCTTGACGGATTTCCTGTCGGCCGCCACCTCGAACACGAGCGTGCGGGCGGCCAGGCGACCCCACTTGACCTCGATCCGGTTTGTCTGGCCCTTGCCGTCGCGTTTCTGGACCAGCGTGCCCCACCCCTCGGCCGCCGTGAACGGTGCCCTGAAATCCTCGGCCCCAAGGCGCGGCGCCATGCCGATGCGGGCGGCCGGCCCGTCGTAGACGAATCCGCAGGCGCCCGTCAGGCATCCCCACGAGGCCATGGCCCGGGCGTAGTGGTCGCCGCACTCGACCTCGTTCCAGGGGTTGTGCCGGGCGCCGTCGTAACGGTCGTGGACGGCCCGGACGATGGCCAGGGCCTCGTCGACCATGCCCTCCCAGAGCATGTGCCCGGCCACCTGGTACTCGATGCCGGTCCAGACCTCGTCGCGGTAACGGACGGGCTCGGCCGCCCGCCCGCCCTTGGGCCACGTGCAGATGAAAAGGCCCCCCTCGCCCGCCCGCGCGAACCACCGTTCGGGCGGCCGCCGCGCGCTGTACGGGCCGACGTCGCTCGTCCAGTCGTACCGGAAGACGGCGGCCAGCGCGCTGCGGACCGTCTTGGCCGGGTAGATGTACCCCAGCCCCAGTTGATGGGCCCAGCCCTGGCCGAAGACCTGGTCCGCCAGGCACCCGGTGCCGTACTGGAACCGGTCGGGCTTGCCCGGCGGGACGATTTGCGTGAAGTACTCGCCGTTGAAGAGGCGTTTGACGGTCTCGGCCGAGCCCTTCTCGAAGATGGCGTGGTACCGGTCGGCCAGGTCGGTCTCGCCCACGGCCCGGGCCATTTCCTCGGCCGCCCGCAGCGCCGCCAGGTACAGGCTGCCGACGAACGTGTTGGGCCCCTCGAAGTTGATGTCGAACGTGTTGTGCTGCGAGTCTTCGATGAGGCCGTCCTCGTTCCCATCGTGGCCGATGGAGAACTCGATGGCCTTCTTGACGCCCGGCCAGGCGGCGTCGAGAAACGTGCGGTCGGCCGACATCAGGTGCTCGCGGTACACCTTCAGCACCGTGCCGCACTGGCCGTCGGCCGCGTACGAACGGTCGCTGCGGAAACCCACGAGGCCGGTCTTCTCGTCGAAGCCGGCCGTCGGTTCCAGGTCCTGCATCAGCCGCGTCGACCGGGCGAGCTCCGGAAACAGCCGGCCCGTCACGTGCTGGTAATTCCAGACGTGCGTGCAGGTGCCGTGGCAGCAGCAGACGCCCTCCCAGGCGTAGAACCGCCCATTGGCCCACCACTGGCACGTTTCGGTCGCCAGGGTCGAGACCGGCATGCCCACCCGGGCGATGAACCAGTACGGCAGCGTGGTGTCGAAGTACGTGTCGCGCCACAGGTGCGTCTGGCGGTCGAGCCGCTCGAAGTTGGCCGCGACGTACCTCGCCGCGTCGAGCGAACTCTTGGACCAGTTGCCGTACATGTTGCCGACGCGGGGCCGGTTGGGGAAGTGCCACGCCACGAGGAACGTCGCGTGCTTCGTCTCGCCGGGCTTCAGCACAAGGGCGGCCGCCACGGCCCCAGGCCGCTTCTGGCCCAGCGGGTACGTCGTCTCGGCGTCGGGCAGAACGGCGGCGCCGTCGGCGGCCAGGGTGCCTGCCGTGGCGCCGGGGTCGAGCGCGACCAGGGCCATGTCGCCCCAGCCGGGATGTTCCTTCGGCGCCACGGGTAGCGGCCCCGGCACGTAGTTGGCGAACCGGATGTAGTCGATGTTGATGTGCCCCCACGGGCCCGAGTGCTTGTCCACGATCTCCAGATGGGCCTGTTTGCCCTTGAATTCGCGGACGTCCCAGGCGTGCGGCACCAGTTGTTCCTTGTCGGTGCCCGTGACGGTGCGGACGACCTTGCCGTCGACCACGAGGTTCATGCACGTCTGGCCCTTGTGGCTGCCGCCGCCCACGAGGAAGGCGATGTACGGCTCGGCGACGGCGAACGGCTTCGAGACCAGCGTGCACTGCGGCCCGTCCGCCGGCTGGTACGTGTTGATGAGCCGTTTGCCGTGCCAACCCGAGACCTCCTGCTGCGTCGGCGACGTGCCGGCGGCAGGGGCGGCGGCCGCGGCGTCGCCCGCGACGGTCCAGCGGTCGGCCAGATCGCCCTCGAAGTCCTCGAAGAGGACCTCCCGGCGGTCCTCCTTCGGTTCCTCGGGCGGGGCCTCGATGAAGTCCATCACCACCGCCGCCAGACCGTCGCCCTTGACGGCCCGGTTGCGGCTGAGGCCGCGGTATTTGGCCGCCTCGTGCAGCAGGACGCCGTTCTGGAGCACCCCCGTCAGACGCGCCTTCTGGGGCTTGTCCGAGGTGTTACGGACGCTGAACCGCATGACCGTGACCGGCAGGCCCGAGTCGCGGGCACTGAGCGGGATGAACGGGCTGAAGACCTCCAGGTCGACCTCGACCGGCAGGGCGGGCTTGTCTTTGGTGCGATAACGGACCTGGGCGATGGGGTACTCGCCGACGAACTCGATGGCGTCGAAATCGTCGCGGCTCAGCCGCCGCGCGACCGCCGCGCCGCCCTGGGGCTCGACGCGGATGAGGAAACCCTGTTCCAACGGGCTCTCGGGCCGGTACGTGCGGTAACACTTGTCGCCGTAGCCGGTATTGGTGGCGTTGTTGAAGATCCACCACTGGGCCAGCGTGCCGTCTCCGCGGACGTAGAGTTGCCCGGCCGCCACGCCGCCGCAGGGCATGCCGATGGTCTCGAGTTCGTCGCCGCGGTAGACCTTCGCCTGGCCGCGCTCGCGAAGCCGGGCCATCCACGCCGCGTCGGCCTTCGGGCCGGGCGAACCGGCCTTGAGTTCGGCGGCACGTGCACCGCTCGCAGCCAGGGCAAGCGCCACACTCGCCACGAGGGCGAGGCCGTAGCGGCCGACGCTGGGACGCGAGGAACGGATGAGAACGCCATCGACCGAGGTAATCATGTGACCTCCCTGGCCCTGGAAGGGCCGTGTTCCAGCGGTGCCGCCGTGCATCACGGACCCCTATGGTTAGCAGCGCCCACCGTGCCGCGTCAACGCTTCTCCGGGGCGGGCCGACCGAAGCGGGGGGCCGGCCGGATGCGCGTCAGACTAGGCTCAAGATGATGAAAAACAGGTGGGCGACGTTCTCGCCCACTTCCTCCATCTGAATGTGGAGTTGATCCTCGCCCGCCATGCCCTTCAGCACGCGCCGCTGGACAAGCACCGCGATCGTGTAAGCCCACACCATGAGAATGAGCCACCGGCGGGTGCGCGGCCGGGACCGGAGTTCCGCAAGCAACGACCGCCGCCATACGACGCACCACACCGCAATCAGCCCCAGCGCGATGTAAACGCCCCGGTGCGTGCCCCGGAAGTGGATCTCCCGGCAAAGGAATACGACGGCCAACGCCATCAGCACCAGGCCGATCCGGTTGCGGCGGATGAGCCACCCGATGCCCGTCGTCGTCACCGCAACGCCCATCAGCACGATAGCCAGCGTCTCCTGCGGTCCCTTGCCGATGATGCCGCGCCAGACCGTTGCGTCGATGAGGTAAGACGCCGGAACGACCAGCGGCGGCAACAGGCCCGGCCACCAGATGGCCAAGCGCCGCCATCGCCGCGCCGCATCGGATCGGGTAGCCCCTTCGAGCGAAGCCGTAGCGTCCGCGCCGTCTGCCATCGCGTCTCCCTTACTCGAGCCACACTCGCCGTGCCGTCCGGTCCCGTCCCGCGCCGGCCCCCAGGAGCAGCGTCGCAACCAGGCCGGCCAGGGCGACTTCGGCGCATCGTGCGGACCGTGATATTTGCCGTTTCGGCGGGGCCGTGTCAACCTTTCTCTCGAACGGCACGCGCGGAGGATGGATTGGCCGTCGGCCTGCCTCGACGCCCCATTAGCCGCGGGTCCTGCCCCGCGCGTGGCCCGGCCACCCCCCATCATACACTTTGAGAAAACGCCCTTCCGCCGTGGGACCGAAAATGGCCCTTTTAGACGGCCTGAACGCCGTTTTCGGCGCGCCAGAGACGATTGGCCCCCCGAATGTTAAGATGGGTAAGGCGAAACGCGCGGTTTTTGATCGTTTTTTTCGATTTTTGATTCGAACGCGCCGGAATCGGTCGTTTCGGGCACCGCTTTGACCATAAATGGGCCGGTCTCAATATATACTAAACCATACCGGATGGCCGTGGTCACGACAGGTGGCAGCCGGACTCCTTCGCACCCCTACCGCTTGGGGACGGTGGCATCGCGGGCAACCGGCATCCGCAAAGCGGCCGCACGAAGAGCCTATCCGGATAGCCCTCCGGCTTCGGCCGGCTGCGGTGGCCACAGGCGGCGTCAGGCTCCGTCCTGGGCGCGGTCGCGCAGGCGGTCGTACTCGGCCAGGACCCGCTGGGCGGGGCCAAGGCCATTGAGCAGCCCTTCCGAGACCGTGCCGGCGCCCTGGAAGGTGGAGAGGATGTACGCCGCGTCGTCGCGGCCGATGCCGTAGAGGAGGAAGTAGGCGGCATCGAGTTCGGCCTGCAACTGCTCGCGTTCATCGTCTTTCCACTTGTGGACGGGCGGATGGAACCCGGCGGCCTTGGCCAGGGGCTTCATGTCGTTGGCCGTGCAGGTGAGTTTCAGGACGCGGTCCGAAACCCATTTCTCGAGCGTCTGCCGCTTGTCCCAGGGGCACCGGTCGCGGTAGGCGTCGGGGGGCAGCGTGGGCAGTTGCTCGACGATGAAGAAATTCAGGTGCAGGCCGCCGACCTTCTGGCGGGCCACGTAATCGTACACGAAACTGCTCAGATTGGCCAGCAGGCAGCAGGCCGTCCTGGCCTCAATCGACACGTCCGGCAGGATCAGCAGCGCGGAGTTCATGACGCCGCACTTGGGGATGAAGGCGGCAATCATCGTGCGCCGGTCCGTCGGTCTTGCAATGTCGCGGAACGCCAGGAGGGCCGCAGGTTCCTGGTCACGGAGTAGGCACAGGACAGGGTCTTGGTCGACCCACCACCTTGGCACGACCGCGAACTCGGGGCTTTGGTGCTCCACCAGGGACGTCTCCACGGTCTGGCCCTGATTCATCCAGTTTTCGGCTTTAATGTACACGCTGCCGAATCGGTGGTCATACGGCCTGAACATCTTGGCCTCGTACAGCGGCAGGAAGGTCTGCTTTCCTTTCTTCCACAGGGGCCCGACGGCCTTGAATCGCTTGGCCTTCAGGTCGTCGGCCGTGCGGAACATCTCGGCGTCGTTCGTCTGGTCGAACATCCTAAGGAACCGGACGCCCCAGGGGTTGCCGCCGGACTTGCGTGAGCGGTCCACCAGGACGGGCACGCGCCGGTAGATGGCCCTGGTGAGTTCGGCGTCGCGCCGCGACCGGAAGACGGGGCAGGTGCGGCTGTTCGGGTTCAGGAGTTTCATGTCGGCGCCGGTCAGCGAGATGAGGCGGTCCTTGTCCGCCAGGTCCTCGATGCGGTGGGCGAAGAAGACGAAGTCGGCCGAGTCGAACGTGACGCCGGCCCCGCCGAACAAGAGGACGCAGAACTTGTACGACCGGTGAACGTCGGGGAAGATGGGGGCCTTGTTCTCGAAGTCATAGAGCGCGGCCAGTCGCCCGGCCTTCGTCAGGTCGGCGAAAAACGCGCGGGCCGTCAGGTCGGTGGCGATGCCGGACGGCACCAGCAGGCCGACGCGGCCGTTGGGGGCAACGATGGCCTGGGCCAGTTCCGCGAAGACGGCGTAGGTGTTGATGTCGCCCTTGGCCGTGAGGGGGAACCGGCCGCAGGTCCGCACGTGCCGGAGCGTCCGTTCGGCGGCCTGCTTGGCGGCCAGATAGCGCCCGTGCAACTCGGGGTCGGTCTTGCGGAGCCGGTCGATGAGTTTGCGGCGGGTGGCCGCACTGACGGCGCCCGCAATCTCGGGGGCCGCAACGTCGAAAAACTCACGTTCCTGGACCTTCATGCGTTCCCAAGGCGGGTTGCCGACGACGCAGTCAAAACCCGACTCCTCGCGCCCGAAGACCTGGGGAAACGTCTCGCGCCAGTCCATGGCCCGCGTGTCAACGGCCGGGTCGTCCACGAGGCTGTTGCCGCACACGATGTTGTGCGACAGGTCGGTAAGGGTCTTCTCGGGCCGGGCCGAGCGGATCCACAGTGCCAGTTGCGTGATCTCGACTGTCTCCCTGGAAAGGTCCACACCGTAAAGGTTGTCGGCCAGGATGATGTCCGGCACGTCGTCTTCGAGGGCAGCCGCACGCTTGGGGTCATGGTAGCCCCAGTTGCGGAGGATGTCCCGGTACGTATCCTCGAACAGGTCGTAGGCCCGGATGAGGAAGGCCCCGCTGCCGCAGGCCGGGTCGCATACCTTGATGCGGCGCACGGCCTCGAAGCAGTCCCGCCAGTAGGGGGCGAGTTTGGGATCCGGGTCGGCGTTTTCCGCCTCGCGGGGATCGACCTTATGGCGCTCGGCCACGGCGGCGAGGCGCGTCTGGATGACGTCGCCGACGGTCCGCTTGACAATCAGTTGGGTGAACTCACGAGGGGGGTAATAGATGCCGCCTCGCTTGCGCTCGGCGGACCTGCCCATCTTGGGTCCCTGCCCTTCGGCGGCCCGCTCGCCGAAAAGGCCGACGGTCTTGAGGCGCTCGATGTCGTTGATGGAATGCTCGAAGAGGTGTCCGAGCACGTCCACGTTGACCTCTTGGCTGAAGTCGTATTCGCCGATTTCGCGGAAGAAGATCGTGCGCTCATCGCCAAGTTGGAGTTTGTCCACCTCCTCATCCTGGGCAAAGAGGCCGCCGTCGAAGGGGGGGATGTTAGACTCCGGGTTGCCCTCGTCGATGCTGCGAAAGAGCGAGAGGAAGTTCTGCCACCTGGGGTTGGTGACCTTCGTGAAAGCCGCCGTGCGGGTGTAGGCCTTCTCCAGCGACTTCTCCGGCAGCAGGTAACGGTCCTCGCAGAAGGCGACGAAGATCACGCGGTCCACGAGTTTCTGCGCGATGCGAATGGCGGAATCCAAGGGCTTGTTGTGAGGGGGCTTGCACAGGTGGTCGATCAGATCGACCCGCTGCTCGTGGTAGTAGCGGTACAGGGTTTCGCCGACCTTGCGCTGCTGCTCGCCCGTCTCCTCCAGCAGGCGCAGGAGGAGCGGACGCTGCGCACTTGTCACGGGCAGCAGGCCGGCGTGCCCAAAGAGCAGGCGGAACTTTCGGAACTCCCGGATGTCACGCAATTTCTGGAGCGTGACGTGCTCGTAGGTACGCCAACCTTTGCTGCGGTGGTACAACCGGAACCCCCCATAGTTGCACAGGATACCCCACGGGCAGTCCGGCCGGGCGTTCAGGTAATCCCAGCACTGCTGGACGGGCGTGCGACCATTGAACCGGTCGCGGTCGACGTTGACGTTCGGGCCCTTCAACTCGACCAGGGCACGGAGGTGTTGCTCTCCCTGATCGCGGAAGGTGCCGATGGCCGCGTCGGCTATGCCGCCGTTCACGGAGAACTTGGGCCGCAACTCCCAGTAGTCGCGGCCTTCGGCCCAGAGGGTATAGCCAAGCACCTGGCCAAAGATCTCGGTGAGAAATTCCGGTTCGAGTTCGGATTCGGAACGGTTCGTGAGCCGGCCTCGCGACTCCATGTCGGCCCATTTCAGAATGATCGCGTGGACGGCGGCCTCGTCTTTCTCGGGAAGCCGGAAGTCAATCGCCGCTTTGTCGAGGAGTCTGGGGAGGATGAGACGTGGATGGTCTCGGCGCACGTCGCCGTTGGCCAGGGCGTGAAGGTCCGGAATCAGATCGGGCTGGTTCACGTCGCCGTTCTCACAATTGCCCGAACGTATCTTAGTCGAAGGGCCGCCTCGGAGAAAGGCAAACCTCCTGCGGCCGGCGTCCGCGCATACAGGCCGTTCCAGGCGAGCGCCCGGGGCACCAGGCCACGGCCTACTTCTTCTTCGCCGGGACGACGTCGACCAGGCCCAGGTCGATGAACTGGCCGCCCTGCGTCTGGCGGCAGTGGACGGCCAGGACGACCTTGCCGGGCTTGACGGCGGCGCGGCCCTGGTCGTTGATGGGGCGTTCCTCGTACCCGGTCACGTAGCCCTTGAACTCGGCGGCCTTCACGCCGTTGACGTAGACCTCGGCGTCCTCGTCGTGGTGGACGCGGAAGGCCAGTTTGTGCCAGTCGCCCTGGGGTATCGTGACCTCGCGTCGGAGCCAGACGTCGGCCGTCTTCCACTCGGTGCCGATGACGGCGCCGGGCGTGCCGCCGGTGCCGAAGCCGCCGGGGCCCTTCTTCCAGGCGGAGTCGTCGAAGTCGGCCTTGATCCACTCGTCGGCGGGTTTCTCGAAGGTGTACCGCCACTCCTGGCGCTGCTCTTCGGACGTCGGCACGACGGTCTTGACGATGGGCGGCGGCGGGACGCGCGAGAAATCGCCGCGGTTGACGGCCGACACGCGCTCCAGGTCGGGCTTGACGATGGCCCGGTCGTACGTCAGCAGACCGTTGCACTCGACCTCGACGTCGGTGGTCTGGGTGTAGACGACGGCCGAGAGGCCCTCGGTGTCCTTGAGTTTGTAGGCCGCCTGAAGGAGTCGCTCGTAGGCGGCGGTGAGTTCCTCCCGGTCGGCCATGCCCTTGTAGCCCCAGTGCTCCTTCTTC
>Ga0307379_10009810_pt1 | contig 12753 bp, 11 predicted proteins | sample UN2MG_FD_202237 | JGI IMG/M metagenome (GOLD analysis project Ga0307379, IMG submission 202237) | Soil microbial communities from Risofladan, Vaasa, Finland - UN-2 | ecosystem: Environmental > Terrestrial > Soil > Coastal area > Acid sulfate soil | place: Finland: Risofladan, Vaasa | collected... | reverse complement strand
GTCGTCCCGTTGCGCGGTGGCGTGGCCGGCCATGAGGCTGCCGATGCCGCCCGTCACGACCGGGAAGAAGGCGGCGAACAGCCCGCCCAGCGCCCCCGTCAACGTCCCGCGCACCAGGAGCCAGGGCGTGAGGTCCACCGTCCTGGCGACGTGTTGTGGGGGCACCTGAACGCGCGAGAGAATGTTCTGCAGGACCCAGGGTACGGCAAAGAGGCCGACGAAGGCCGGCAGGAGGTTCTGGTAGGCCACCGTCACCGGCACCGGGCTGCGATAGAGCAGGATGAACCCCAGCAGGCCCGCGAGCAGGAAGGTGACCAGCCCCGCCATCAGGCTCCGCCAGCCGTCCCACCAGCGCCGCCACCCGGCCGGGGCGCGGTCGGAGCCCTTGGGCCATTCGGAGAGCAGCACGAAGGCGATCACGGTCCACAAGAGCCAGGGCAGGTGTGGTTGGAGGATACCGCGCAGCGCTGGAAAAATGGACGAAGCGACCGGGGTCAGGAGCACCAGCAGTGTGATGCCCCCCAGCCCGCCGATGCCGGTCAGGACGGCCGCTTCGTATCCGCGCCGCTGGAGCAGGTATTTTTGCCCCGGCAGGACCAGGAACACGGTGGAATCGTCGGGGGCGGCCAGGAAGACGCCGGGGATCGTGTTCAGCATCGCGTAGCCGGTGGTGAGCCCCAGGAAGAAGAAGGCCAGCGGCTCCGGCGGCACCAGGCCGTTGAGCCGGGCGGCCGCCAGGATGACGAGGCCCGCCACGTTGTAGATGTGCAACGCGGGCACGAGCGCCAGCACCGACGCCACCAGCGCTCCTAACACGGCGAACAGCAAGAGTGTCCCCATCTTCCCCGCCCCCAAGTACGTCCCGATTATGGTGGATTGGCTTCGTAGTGGCGACTTTAGTCGCTCCTGTGTCAACAACGACTGAAGTCGTTACTACGAAACGTCGCGTCTATTGTGATGGTGCGCTCTCCAACACGACCACATCGTTGGGCAGCGCCGGGATGACCTCCAGGTTGCCCCGGTACACCTCCACCGTGCCAACGACGCGCACGCGCCTGCCGGGTGTGCTCCCGCGCCGCCTCCCGCTCTCCCCGCTCGAGCGCCATCTGCGCCAGGAAGAGGTGCGCGTCCGCCCCCTGCAGCACGTGGCCGCAGCGCTCAGCAATGAGGAGCGCCTCCCCCCACGACAGAGGGGCCGCGGGTCAGGGCCGCCCGCAGCTGGGCCAGGTCGAGCAGGATGTCCGCATCCATCTCCACCGGGTTGAGGACCCGGCAGCGGGCCAGCGACTCGGCCACGTGACGGTCGGCCTCGTCCCCATCGCCAATGGCCCACTGCGCCGCGCCTAGCGGCCAGTCAGCGCGCATGGAGTCGCGTTCGGCCAGGTAGATCTGCCTGGCATACTCTTCCGTCAGCTCCAGCGTCCGGCGGGCGGTGGCGAGGGCAGCGGCGTGCCTGATGTAAGAAGGGGCGCTAGACTTCGGTCGCCGAAGTCCATAGGGAAAGGAGCAGAACCTAGGCAGAAAGAACCTGCATGTTCCAGATGGTCTTCAAGGTCACGGGCTTTCCGGCTATTCCGACTGACCTGGCAGCATTTCTCTGGATTGACGGCAGGGGTTCGTACTGGCTCTCCATCTACCAGATGGACGAGTGGTGCAAAGTCTACAAGCCGATCTATGCTGCCTTCGACGCCAGTGGTGTGCAGAACGGCTTCGACGAACTGGCGTTCGCTCAGCGCGGGGTAATAGTCGAGAGCGTCCAGGTACAGACCAACAAGATGCGTATGGTAGTTGCGCTCAAACTCATCTTGGGCAGGCAATTGCTCCTGATGCCTAAGAGTGTGTTTTGGTCAGTCGAAAACAAGGCCATTTGCTGGCCGAAAACAGGGCCACTTTGAGCATACCGTCAGGCCACAGACTCCTCAATGGAAGACCTGAATCATCCTCTGACAACCGGTTGTTGCCCCGTAGCATGACTAGTGGGTCACTTGACATGAGGAACGCCATTCCTCAATCTTGGTGCGCCACGGGCGTCGTATCGGGCGGCGAGTGCAAGCCCCTGAGCCCCCTAGCGCGTGGCGTCGCTGGCGGCTCCGCGCCCGGCGCGCTGCTCGTTTGCCACCCCATTCGAAGGGGGTCGGATTCCGGTTCCAAGCGCGGGCGACCGCTTCCAACCAGGCGATGATTTCATCCGGCTGGGTCGGATACTGTCCTGCGAGCGCGCGCCGCTTCAAGATGCGCTGGATCGACTCGGCCATGTTCAGCCAGGAACCACCCAGAGGGGTGTATAGCGGCATGATACCGTGTTGGATCAGCCAGTCCACCAAGCTGGGCGTCTTGTGGCCCTTGAGATTGTCCCAGACCAACAGCATGCGCAGCGGTGGCAGCTCAGCGGGCAACGGTGGGGGATTGTCCAGTCCGGCACACCAGCTCTTCCACAATGCCCGGTTGATCTTTGGGTCCAGGTCTTCAGGTGGTGTCGGTAGGTTGGCCAGAATGCTGCTCAGTTCCTGGTGTAACCAAGGATGCAAGACCGTATTGGAACCACTGGTGACACCTTTGACCCGCACTTGTCCGTCAGAGGGATGAAACAATGTCAGGAGTTTGGCGGTGCCGTTACGGACATATTCGTGGGGCTGGAGTTTGGGCTGACCCTCCGGTTGCCAGCTGTACCCCTCGTAAGGGATGGTCTGAAAAGGACCGGCTTCATCTTCCGTCCAGACACTCAAGCCCAGCCACTCGCCGACTGTGTACGCCTGCTCGATCAAGTTTTTTTTCCCTCCGCCTCGGGGTCGCTCACCTCAACCACCCCCTCCTTCCGCTTGCGAGTGACGGTGCCGGTCTTACACCACGTGCGATCCTTCTGCCAAGTCCAGCCCGCATCGTGCAAGACACACCAGATCGTGTAGGTACTGACACCCGGCAGCCCGTCGGGAGCCTGGCGCAGCACTCTCTGCAATGTGCTCAACGACCAGGTAGCAGTCCCATCCTGTTCACGCTCGGGCTGACGCTCGAATTCGGCCAGGATGCGCTGCCGTTCTGCTACCTCGTACACGATGGGTGGACCGCCGCCATGCTGAGGTTCGATAGCCGCCAGACCTTCACGGTTGAAGCGGCAAACCAACTCCGAGATCGCATCACCAGAGCGACGCCCAACTGCCTGAGCCGCCGCTGTGTAGCTCGCACCATCCGCAACGGCCAACAACTCCTTGGCGCGAGCCACGTGACTGGCTGGTTCACTCTGGGCACGACTAATCTGGGCCAACACGCTTCGCTCCTCATCGGTGAGTGGGCGCAACGGGTCTTTCTGTCGACGGGTCATCACGGGACTCCTTCGAAACAAGATGTCGGTGCTGCACCCGCTATTATACACAACTCACCTGGAATGGCTACCGCCGTGACAAGTGACCCACTAGTGACGGTAAAGGTAGTCAACCAGATTCGTAGAGACAAGCGCGAGACAAGGCAATTAAGAAGGGTCAGTTCAAGTCTTCTTCATCCGCCGGAGTGACAGTTAACGTGATGTTTGCATCAACTGCTTCACGACTTGCTCTTCCTCCTTGCACCACATAATCCAATCGAGCAAGGAAAACTCGGGGATTTGCAGCCAGTTCGAGGCTATATTCAGTAAAGAGCGTGCATTCCTTTCTCTTCTGTCGGTTTCCGTCTTTGGTCGCAACTGTTCTGTCCTCATTGCAGCAAGCTCAAAGAAATGATCTAGTTCACGGATCTGGGCATCAAACTGACCGACCATCTCCTGTGGGGCATCCAAGAATTGTTCAATGGCCTTCAGCCTAGCGTCAGGATTACATTTGAGTTCGTATAGATCGTAGATCAGGTCGAGGAATTGCTCTGGCAAGTTTGTCGAGATGAATCGCAGGACATTGTTGCGTTCATAAGTGTAGTATCCATCTCTCGCCAATGTCCAGGCCCCAATCGCGAATCGGACATAGTTGAGTGCCCATACCAACCACCTTAGTTTCTTCTCCTGTCTAGCGAACTCAACATCACGCTGACTGGGGTGCAGATGCAACTTCAGATTTGTGCGCCTGCGATAGCGCGCGATCTGCAGATCCACAGTAGGAGACCAGTGAAAGCATCGATTGCCAACTACATGCCTCTGGATAGATGAGAACATCTTCTCCCGGTCGTAGATTGTATCACTGGTCAACAGAAGCCAATGAGTTCGCACTGCCGACAGGGGGGTTTCCAAGGCCAGGTTCAGAATCAAGGTTCTGCTATCTGAGAACACAATGTTGACGTCCGCACCTAGTTCCCTCTTCCAGGATTCTCGCAGCATCTCAGTCTCATTGTACTCAGGCTGAAAAACAGGAATTCCATACAACTCTGCAACTCTCTGGTCAATCCCATTCTCATCCACTTCACAGATATCTGCATTTGTGTCAGAACGATCCCTTATGAGTCTTGTTTCGGAATGTGCTAGAATATTAAGGTCGTAGTCGGATAGCAGATTCGCTTCCCCTTTTGCGTGAGAGCCAATATCTCGGACGGCATCAACGGTTAACCAAGGGAAGTATTCGTGGACGTGACACACGAGTGATGTGACTGTGCTGTTAGAATACCTGTAATCTCTGAGCATTTGGGGTTCACTATATCTCGATACCAGTGGAACCTGGGTGTGATCTGCGGCAACTAGGAAAGGGCATCGCACTACGGCAGTAAGACAGAAGACATCGCTCCTGTACTTGTTGTGCGACAGAGCTCTCAACTAGAAGCTTCGATCATCCAAGACGACCAGGACCGGTTGTTCACCGTCTTTGACTTCTCCGTTGATACTACAGCCCCAGATAACCAAATTGGGCTTCCTAGTCGCCCACCTGAGTAGTGTTTCCGACGCTCATTTCCTCACGCAGGCGGTCGAAATGACCACCTGGGCTTAGGTCTCGCCCCACTCAGGCGTGAAGTGAGGTTGAAGTATCAAGCGAGATATGGTACACCGTGACCAAGTCATCGTCCTCAATAGGCCCATAGAATCTTTGCAGGGCAACTTTCAACTCATTGGAGTATGGAAACCCATCGCGTTTTGCGTCCTCCTGCGTCAAGCAACCAAAGTGCTTGATTTGCATAGACGTTACTGTGACTTCTCCCACTGCAGGTGTACCTTGAGCGGCACGTCTCCCCGTTCGGGATAACACGACCGGCAATCTCGTATATAGTGGAATATCAATAGCGTTCGGACGGTAGCGGACTGTGGTTACTTTCCTACCAGTGGTTATCCAATCCCAGTACTCGAAGTACAAACCAAACTCAGCCCGCGGTGCTACATCAATTCCGGGATAGTCCGTTGAGATCTGCCTGACCAACTCCCCAAGAGTGAATCTCGATAGATCATATTCTCGCGACTGCATGTTTGTTAACCTTTCTTGTGGCCTGATTTGCGCCAGGCGGTCCTTCTTTGTTATTAGCAGGTCTCCAAGGACCAGACCATCCAACTCCATCAGGCGAAAACTCTTGATTGCGTCGAGCGGCGTCTCAACGATTGGCTCTCCGCGCCTGTTGAACGATGTGTTCAATAGTAGTGGAATGCCTGTCTCCTCAAAATAGCGGCGCAACAATTCATGGTACCTGGGATTGTCAGACTCACTCACTACTTGAATTCTCGACGTCCCGTCTGTGTGCGCCGCCATGGGGACCAACTCAAGCGTTGTGTTTGTAACTTGAGCAGCAATGGTCATATACGAGTAATCATAGTTCTCCAGGTTGAAGAACTTGCCAGCCTCCTCAGCCAAGACGCTAGGGGCAAACGGCATATACTCCTCCCTGCCCTTGCACCTCGCAAGGCGCCTAACTGTTCCAGCAGACCTTGCATCTGCTAGGATACTGCGATTCCCTAGAGCTCTGGGGCCAAGCTCCGATCTTCCTTGAAACCATCCTACAATGTCCCCTTGGCTCAAGAGATGAACAACTTCACCCAGGAGGTCTTCGGGAGTCTCTATGCTAAGGGAGTCGGAATGACTCAGCGATGCTACTGTCTCGTGCTCAAGATCATACGCCCTACCTAGATAGATCTGGAACTTCGATTTTCTGCGACGGCACGACGGAACCAGTGTTCTAATGCCCCATAGTGCATTTCCCAAGCATTGTCCTGTATCTCCGGCGGCAGGTTGGACGAACGCGTTTTCGATAGGAGTCTCCCTCAATATCCTATTATGCACAACACAATTCAATCCCACACCTCCCGCGATGCACAGATTAGGAATCCCGGTCTGACTGTGCAAACGGCGCACCTCCTGAAGAAACGCTTCCTCAAATTCTGTTTGCACGAACCGCGCAAGATCTGCATGCACTTGTGTCACCGGTTCTGTGGGAACACGTTGAGGGGGCAAATCAGCCTGTTGTTCTGTAGCCCAATCATGAACCATATCAGCAACACGGGGAGGAAAGTTGTGCATGAGGCATCTTATCCCACCCTGCTTGCTTGAGAAAAGCTCAACATTCGGGAAGGCATGCTTGTTTCCACAAGCTGCAAGGGCCATCAGCTTGCCAGCATTGAAGTCCGATTCGAATCCCAAGTAGATAGTGAAGCAGCGGTAGGCCTCACCAAAGCCCACTTCGTAAGGCTTGTGAAACTGCCTTTCAAGTATGTTTACGCAGTTGCCACGGCCTACATAGTATGTATGTTGTTCTCGAGAATGCTCCCACCAGCGCTCACTATGGAGTGGTTCAAGCAGGTTCCCGCCCGCATCTATCACCATTACTATTGCTTCATCAAACGGAGATACCCAGAAGGCGCTATAAGCGTGAGACAAGTGATGCGAGATAACCTGGACTCGGTCAAGTACGGAGTCTGGAAAGCCCAAAGAATGATCTATGTCTCGTAACGGCTCGACACAACTACTCAGAACGATTGAATCCAAGTCAGACAATCCAATCCCGGCCTCTCCCAGGCAATACTGAACTGAACGCGAATATCCTCCACAATGCTTGATCCGTGTTAGGCGTTCCTCAGCGATAGCACAGACCACGCCCGACTCATTGGCTATACAAGCACCACCGTCATACAAGCGTTTACCGTAGGCGGCTTGCCCCAAGTTAGCACCCAAAGCCAACATTGCTTCTCTCCACCGGCTCCTCATGTTCACGGATTATCTGTGTGCACTGCAGGGGTAGATATGTACCCCAAGAACTGTACCGAACTGGCAGCAAGATCTGCCCTATGAGGGCCTTCGTAGGTCGGGCTTTGTGGACTGTAATGGCTACTACTCGACCGGCGGATCATATAGGATATGTCCGAATTGAAGCAATACTATGGTCGTATTCGCGAAATCAACTTGTCGACTGCGGGCAAGCTCCAGCTTGTAAGCACCATGACCACCAAGGCTACGCGCTGGATCGGAGTGATACCACCGCTAGTGGTAGAAAATGAGATCATTGGCAGAATATTCTGAAGATACTCTGGAAACAGCACAATCAAGCCACTAGTAAATAGGAGTACGAGGCTCGCGATTCTCAGTGTCTGCCTAGTTCTGGAAAGGGTAATTGCGATCGGTATTGTTATTTCGGCCCGCGTCTGCAGTTCTGAATCAATTCTTCGCCTCAGGGCTACTACGATGGCTGAGGTTGCAGTGTTAAGTACGTTAGCCGTACGGAAATAAAAGGGGCAAATATCATATCTGCCTGTCAACAAAGCTCTGTCTACAAGAAAATCAATCTCGCCAGACTGAGCATTGAGCTCTAGGCATTTGTCGTGTATCTCCTTGAAATATAACGAGCCTTCCTTGGTCTGGTCTCTCCTAACAACGGTAGACATAGGAACTAGTTGAAGAATCTTCAGTATGTATGTTTGTGCACTGTTCAGTTGATAAAGTCTTCCGATTCTTGTCTGTTTGGACAAGACCATCTTGCCAGCACTGTCCGTGATCTCCACAATTTTCAGAAAGTCGAAATCCTGGTAGCAATCAACCTCGCCGAGCAGTTCGAGAAGGTTGCCCCAGGAGTTTACCTCGCGATCCTGTTCGCTTCCGGAAAAGCTCTCATCTCGTATGTTGAAAGTTGGATCGGTAGCTGGTATGATTCCAGCTTTCATATGCTGGCCAGCGACATTCCCATATGGGCCTAACATATTCTCAACAAGCCCGTTGAACTCCTGAAGTTGCTCCCTTCTTCTTTCACTATTTGAACTGAACTCAATGAGCTCCCTCGCCCTAAATCCTATAAACACGATGTCTCCTGCTTTAGTAACCTGATCAATCTCGGCTCTCCGCAGGGGGATAATCTGGGCAGTATCAAACACCCTTAACAATATCAGCCCTTCACAGCCAACAAGGTCGTACGGATTATCGCAAGCAATCCATCTGCGCCGGAACCTCACACGCTGCGAGAAGCCATCTGGCAGAGCAAGCAGATTATTGACTTCGTATGCGTACGGGTGAATAGTGTTGATGATGATTAGCGCAAATTGCTTCCTCTTCATTGCTTTTCCTTTCCCGCGCTTCTCCAGTTGAAGCCCTCAAGCAAGCTGAATGTCCGGATTACTTCTTCATATGAATGTCTTGAGGCAGTCCAGTCCCAGTACGACGAGGGTAACCCTAACAGTCTCACAGCTTCGCGTCTCATAAACTGTCTAGGAATATTCTCGACGCCTTCCGCGACCAGCATGACACCAACAGTGTTCTCAAACAGCAAGTATGGAATATCCCTTGCCGCCCAGAGTCTTAGCGACCTAAGATCGGAGATTTGGGTGACTTCGAAACCCTGTAGCGAATCAGACAGCCCTATGTTTCCGGGAACAGCATGTAAATGTGCATGTTCAACGCTCGTTCCGCCTCTTCTAAAGGAATTGGAGCCATGTTCGAAAAACACTGGCTGCGCGACCAATTGGGCTAAGGCCAAGCGCGTCTGTCCTTTCAGTTCAATCAGCTCAGTCCAATGCTTGCTGTTCTCAATTGCACCCAACGATAGCAAGTGCTGTTTGGGAACAATCAACACGTGACCGACAACGAGAGGACCTAGATCACATAAGACCACGAAGTTCTCAGTAGTAGTCACGACACGCCCTGCAAGCTTGCCTCCGAGCCGCTTACGCAGAAGTGCACTGTGACCTCCCGCCCCTTCGTCACAGAAGGGGCAATGAGGCCTTGAAGTCATACTAGTGCCATTTCCGATGACTGAGTCCGGCAATTCAGCTACCTGGCACCCACTTGGTACTCGGTGACAACACCGCCTTTGACTGCAACTGCAGAGAGGGACTGAAGTGTGGTGCAGTTCTGCGCAGAAGTCAAAGCCACAGGTCACGGGATCGGTTCGTTGCTCTGCCCAGATGGAAGTGAGAGCTCCGGCAGCTCTTTAACATTCGCATACGCCTGCCAGTACTGTCTCCAGGGCTCCGACGCCTCAGCCAGCTTCTGCTCCCGCTCTGCCAGCCGTGCCGCTGGATCGCCCCGGTAGTAGTCCACCGGCCGCAAGTAGTGCAGAGCCAAGGGGGGCCACTCGTAGTTGTAGTTGTCGCTCCACCGGGCCATCGCCTCTAGCGTCCGGTAGTACTCCAGCCGCCCGTTGGATTCGGGATGTGCCACCCTTGTCTGGATACCCGTCACTACTGCTCCTCCGACGAGCGTGTGCCATTCCGCGCTGACGAACTCGCTCCCGTGGTCGTGGACGATCTTCGGGCTCCCGGGGCTGCGCTGGGGTAGCCTATCTAGCAGTTAGGCTTCCTTAAGAATGTATGCTGTTGGGGTCAGAGTCCACGACAAAGATTCATAGACAACGTGCTTGTCTTCGAAGAACTTGTCAACAGCTTCAGATTCTCCCCACCCTCTGATTGCATACTCGTCGAAGACAATCACTCCCCTGGGTACAACGAGCGAGTACAACTGCTCCAATGCAGCAGCTGTAGCATCACCCGTATCGAAGTCTAGGTTCAGAAGAGCTATTCTAAATCCTGGGTTTCCTCTAACATAGTCTTTGATCGTGTTACGTGCATCTCCCTTCACTAACTCAATCCGATGATCTAGATCAAGCGACGCCGCGATTTGCATTATCCCATCTGGAGATACTTCTTTGAAGTAGGAATCCTGCTGTGTCAACATCGCTCCTGTTTCGCGATCATAATCGAGTTTCGCAGTTTTGGGAAAGCCCTCAAACGTGTCAAATCCAATGACCCTGCGAATGGAGAGGGGGTTAAATATCTGAATCAGTTTGGCCCAATATAGAACTCCCGCTCCTCGGTAGACTCCGCCTTCTACTATGTCACCAGGTATATCGATTGCCTTCTTGAAAAGCTCATATCGCGCGAAGATCTTCGTGAACCTATCTAGGCCACCGTGCAGAGCAAAACTCTGATAGGATTCCCAGCTACGTTGCTGTACCATGGAGTCTATGCCCCGTACAGAAGACGGCATTCTCGTCAAAGGGCTCATCGTGATTGACTACCAGGTCAAGCGACTAGCAACACGGTCGGCCTAATTCAAGCCCCGAGCTTCGGTTCGTTACCCTGTTCCAACCCATTTAGCAGTTATCCGACACGGTTGATTGAAGTACGATATTTCGTGTTGATCCACCTTCGAACTGTAGTATGTTCCAATGACACTGCTCGGCAGTTAGTCTTATTGTGCCATAAGCAGGGTGGTTTGTCAAGTTCTGTGTGAGATCGGGCGCACTTCAAGTTGGGGGCGAGTTTCGCAGGGGGCGCAGCGGCCTATAGGAGCCGGTGCTGGGCAGCGCTCCAGCACCGCCTGTTTCGCAGCGGTACGGCCCGCTGCGATGGCTGTTGCCCCAGAAGTGAAATGCGCCCGTGAGATCCTGTTATGAATCGCTTCTGGACGCATGGTGGGGGGACGATGCCTACATGAAGGCCGAAAGATGACATCCATGGGGGGAGAAGCCCTTGATCTCGTCCAGAAGATCATTGCCTAGGTAGGGCATCCAGAATCACGACAGGATATCAGTTTGCGGCGCCACAAGCCCATCTTCGTAGGTCAGTGCGGTCAACAGCGATACTCGTATCTCAGAGTGGAAGGAGATCCTCCACACCCTGGGAGCTTGCGCCAGGGGCGCGTGTGCGAACGAATCTCGCACGGAATAACTGCGGTGTACTGTAACGCGCTGACCGTGATTCGGCCGCTGAATAGACTGAGGTCGTCGCGTCGCCGGGATGCTTGCGCGAAGTGCCAGGTGAAGGGGACGAGGATCAGACGAGTACGCACGAGATTCCAAGAAGGGGAGGAGAGATCAGTGTTCCTGGATCTCTCCCCTCTGCGCGTAGGATGCTCTGTCTCATGCCCTGAGTTGCATGGTCGGGCTAAGCGTGTAGAAATAGGTGAGGCGCACAGTCGTGCTATCTCAACCAGCATTTCCGCATAGATTGGTACGAAAGACTCACTGGTGGTAGTCACTACGTTATTAGCGGATGCCATTACCTGTCTGGGTCCGGTGGCGATTAGGTCTCACACACGTGCCTGTCAAGACGGCGGAGGGGGGGCAGCAGATAGAACCAGGCGGGTAGTCAGGATGATGGGGTGTTGTCCATTGTGTCCATTACAATAGGTATTTTTGCCCCGGCAGGACCAGGAACACGGTGGAATCGTCGGGAGCGGCCAGGAAGATGCCGGGGATGGTGTTCAGCAGCGCGTAGCCGGTGACGAGCCCCAGGAAGAAGAAGGCCAGCGGCTCCGGCGGCAGCGAGCTGTCGAGCCGGGCGGCCGCCAGGATGACGAGGCCTGCCACGTTGTAGATGTGCAGTGCCGGCACGAGCGACAGCACCGATGCCACCAGCGCTCCCAGCACGGCGAACAGCAACAAGGCTGCCATTTTCCTATCTCCAGGCCTAACACGGAACTGCCCTATGGCAAACGATCATCTCTACTGCGTTGGCGCTGTTTCCAGCACGACCACGTCGTTGGGCAACGTCGGTGTGACCTCCAGGTTGCCCCGGTACACTTCTACCGTGCCAACGACGCGCACGCGGCTGCCGGGCGTACCGAGCGCGGTGTTGTTGGAAATACGGTCGAGCACAGTGCGCCACACGAACACGACGACCTCACCGCTCCCGTCGCCCACGAACACCTTCACCGCACTCTCCAACCCCTCTACGCGGACCACCGTCCCCTCGATCATCACCCGCTGCCCGGCATCAGCCCCGCTCAGGGAACCGATCTCGCGCCGGATGGGCCAGGGGGCGGCATCCTCGATGGCCTGCACGTCCCCGCCGAAATCCGGTTGAATCTGCAGTTCCCCCTCGTACTGGCCGACCTGGCCGGTCGCACGCACCTGCGCGCCCAGGTTGATGCGGGCGGCGTCCCAGCAGTCGTCGTAGACCTCGTGCCACAGCAGGAGCGCGATCTGTCCGCTGCCGTCGTCCAGTGTGAATTTAAAGCCGCTAGAGAAAGATTCCGCACCCACGATGGTGCCCTCCACTGTGACCTCTTCGCCGGCGCGGGCGGCCGTGAGCGCTTCGATCGGCGTCAGTTCCACGACCGGCGTAGGGGTTTCCGCGGGAGTGGGCAGCGGTCGCGGCGTGGCAGTGGCGGCCGGTGCCGGCGTCCAGGTGGGAGGTGTGGCGGCTTGCCTGAGCGGGGTGGGGGCTTGATCAGGCGCCGCTGCGTCGCCCACGCCGGCCGGCGCCGGTGCCACGGCCGCCGGCCCGGCAGGTCCTACAGGGGCCAAGGCCCACACGTCCTGGGGCAATTCGGGGATCAGTTCCAGCGTGCCCCGGTACTGGGAGACCTCTCCCTGGGCCTGAACCTGTGCACCCACGGCCAGCGCCGCCGGGTCGGGGAGCGCGTCGTAGACCGATTG
>Ga0307379_10009806_pt1 | contig 12758 bp, 5 predicted proteins | sample UN2MG_FD_202237 | JGI IMG/M metagenome (GOLD analysis project Ga0307379, IMG submission 202237) | Soil microbial communities from Risofladan, Vaasa, Finland - UN-2 | ecosystem: Environmental > Terrestrial > Soil > Coastal area > Acid sulfate soil | place: Finland: Risofladan, Vaasa | collected... | reverse complement strand
TAGCCATGCCCCTGTTCGCCGGGTTCGACCTCGGGGGGACTCAGCTCAAGTACGGGCTTCTCGACGAGCGCCTCAACCCGGCCTTCAAGGACAGGGCGCCCTCCCCGCCCACCATGGGAAAGTTGATGGCGCTATTCCGCGATCTCTGGGAAGAGCTGAAGAAAAAAGAAAGGAGAACCATCCGGGCGGTGGGATTCGGCTTCCCGGGTATTTTCAGCCTCAGGGAGCAGAAGTTCATTCAATCGCCGAACTACCCGAGCCTCGACGGTTCCCTCCTCCGCCCGGCCATGGCCCGCTTCGTCGAGGTCCCCTTCTGGATCGACAACGAGGCCAATCTCGCCGCCTACGGCGAATATCGCTGCGGAGCAGGCAAGGGTGTCCGCCATCTGATGCTTATCACTCTAGGAACAGGGGTCGGCTCGGGGATCATCATCGACGAAAAGATCCTTCGCGGCAGCTGCGGTTACGCCGCCGAAATGGGGCACATGACCGTCCATCCGGACGGCGAACGCTGCCGCTGCGGGTCGCACGGTTGCCTGGAGACAGAGGCCTCGGCCGGCGCGATCATCAGAAACTACCGGAGGCTCACCCGTTCCCCTGAATCCCTGACGGCGGAAGATATCGCCGCCCGGGCCAGAAAGGGAGATGCGGCCGCCCGCCGAAGCTTCGAACGGGCGGGCTTTTACCTGGGCATCGGCCTGGGCATCGCCCTCAACATGTTCAACCCGGAAAAGATCCTGCTCGGGGGCGGCGTCATGGACAGCGACGACCTGATCCTTCCCCCGGCCATCGCCGAAGCCGGCCGGCGGGCCTACAGGGCGTCGTTCGCCTGCTCGACGATCGAGAAAGCCGCCCTGGGCAACGACGCCGGATTCATCGGCGCCGCCGCCTGGGCCAGAGACATGTTCGCCCGTAATAGGGGACGCTCCCCAAGGGGACACCCTTTACACCAACCTGGCTTCGCCATTGTGGGTTCAAAGGGTGTCCCCTTGGGGAGCGTCCCCCGTCCTGAAGTTGACGATATGGCAGGAGAATTGCATAATAAGCGTTAGACCAATGAGCACTAGATCACCCTCCAAGGAAAGGACCATGACATCCCATCCCCTGAGATTATTCCTGGCCGTGCTCCTCACCGTCGCTCTCGTTTCACCGGCCCTCGCCCAGAGGCAGACGGGAGCGTTCGCCGGCAAGATCATGGATATGGAAGGCCATCCGCTTCCGGGGGCCACGGTGAGCATCACCGGGCCATCGCTGATGGGCATCATCAATTATGTGACCTCGGACACCGGCCTCTTCCGGTTCGCCGCTCTGTTGCCCGGGGAGTACGACCTGCGAGCCGAGATGCCCGGGTTCAAGTCCTACATTTTCGAGAAGATCATCGTCGCCGTGGGAAGGACGACCGAGATCCTCGTCCGCCTCGAGGAAGCCGCCACGGAGGAACAGGTCACCTTGACGACCGCCTCCCCGGTCGTCGATGTGGAATCCTCCAAGGTCAGCGTCAACTACAGCGCCCGGTTTCTGGCCAACATCCCGATGAACCGCGACCTCTACGATATCCAGAATTCCATCCCCGGCGCCGTCCCGGAAAGCATGGACGACCGCAGGACCTCATCGATCCTCGGCGGCACGGTCCGCAGCCAGCTCTACGCCCTCGACGGCCTGCCGATGAACGACCCGTCAACGTCCTCCTCCCTGGTCAATATCAACGTCGATATCTATGAAGAAATCGAGTTCGAGGTCGGCGCTCACCCGGCGGAAGTGGGCCAGACCGATTCCACCTACATCAACATCGTTTCCAAGAGCGGCAGCAACGAGTTCGCCGGCGGGCTCACGGCCTATTTCACCGGCGATTCCCTGAGCAGCGATCTGATCCCGAAGCAGGACGCCGCCGCCTACCAGGTGGACCCTCCCGGCAAGTACGCCTCCTACGGAGACATTTCGGCCAACATCGGCGGGCCGATCCTGCCGGACCGGGCCTGGTTCTACCTGAACGGCCGCTGGAACGGCTGGAGACAGACCACCTCCGCCAGCCCGGAAGCCCGGATAGCCAACCTGGGTTTCCGGGGCCCCGAATATGCCCATTACGACTATGAACAGGACGAATGGTTCGGGTTCGCCAAGTTCACGATCCAGTTCGGCAAAGATATCCGTTACATGGGCATGTTCCATTTTAACAACATCTACCAGCCCGTTTACCAGAATAGCGGTGGCGCCAACATCGCCCTCCCCAGCACGGAAATCTGGGACCGCGAGAACACCTTCACGACCACCCACCAGATCAATTGGACGAAGGACCAAGACACCTTTTTCGACATCCGCGGAACCTACGTCCAGCGGAACTTCCCGATCCTCTCCCGCACTCAGGACCAGCCGACCTTCTATGACTACCGGCAGGATGTCTTCTGGGGGGCCTCTGCTTATAACGACATCTACAGGCGCAAGAGGATAATGATCTCGGCCTCGGTGACACGCTTCCAGGACAATCTCCTGGGCGCCAGCCACGAGTTCAAGGCCGGGCTGGAGTTCGAACAATCAGAGGAGCACCGGGATTGGTACAGAGGGAATCCCTACTACTCCTACTGGGATGACTACGCGGCCGGAAATCCCTACTACTATTCCACTTCCCTGAAACAGGGACGGCTTCGCATCCATTATTGTCCGCCCGTCGCCGGGGGATGGGATGTTCAGGACCACATCCGCCGTTTCTCCGGTTATATCCAGGACAGCTTGACCGCGGGCCGGTTGTCCTTTAACCTCGGGTTGCGGGTCGATTATGCCTTCCAGTTCGAGCCCCAGCAGGGCCGCCCCGACCTCCGCTATCAGTACGGCCCCGACCAGCTCAACCCGGACATCACGGACGCCAACGCCCTGCTCCTTGCGCTCATTGACCAGTGGCACGACGAGATCGGTCCGGTCTCGCCGTTCGACAGGCTCATCACGCCCTATAAGAAAGTCGTCGATTTCTTCACCCTCTCACCGCGGATCGGGCTCGTCTATGACGTCTTCGGCAATGGCAAGACGGCCTTCAAACTCTCATTCAGCCGCTACTACGAGCCCATTTGGGTCGCCAAATACAACGCCGGCCAGATCTTCAACGCCGGTTCCGTCGACTATTATTGGAACGACCTCAACGGCAACATGCTGATGGACCTTCCGCCGGATGACTCCTACATCATCCAGTCCTATCCCGAACAGGACCCCGAGTTCAATTATTATGTCGATGACCTCAGGGCCCCTCACGTGACCGAATTCCTGGCCGGTATCGAGCAGGAGCTCTTCCGGGATTTCAAACTCGGGCTCCAGTTCATCTGGAAACAGAACCGGGACATCGTCGAGGACACCGATATCAACAACGGCTACGATCCCAACGCCCAAGACGAGCATGGCCTGATCTGGCTTCCTTTCCAATTTGTCGATCCGGGGTACGACGGAGAGTGGGGGACCTCCGACGACCAGACGCTGACCGCTTACGGACTCCGCGCCGACCGGCCGGTCCCCACCTGGATGGGGATAAATCCCCTTGAGGCGGAGAGGAAATATTGGGCCGTAGCGCTGACCCTCGACAAGCGGATGTCCAATAAATGGCAGCTCAAGGGCTCCATCCTCTACAGCTCTTTCAAGGGCAACACCGAAGCGACCTACATCCCCACCGAGGGCAAAAGCCCGATGTTCAACGACCCGAACACGCTTACCAATGCCTACGGTTCGCTCTTTTTCGACCGGCCGCTGCAGATCAAGGTCATGGGGACCTACCTTCTTCCCTACGATTTTGTGATCAGCGCCTACCTCCGGCATTATTCCGGCATCCCCTGGGGACGGACGATCTCCCGCGTCTACTTCCCGGCCGACTTTCCGGACGTCCAGCAGACCTATGTCACCCTGAGCGCAGAGGCCCCCGGATCACAGCGGAGGGTTTCCTACACCAACCTCGACCTGCGGGTGGAAAAAGGGTTCACCATCAAGGGTGGGGGAAAATTCGATCTTTTCCTCGACATCTTCAATGTCGGCGGACGCAGCGGCGTCATCGTGGACAATGATCCGGCGGCCCGTCTGCGCTTTGACCAGACGCCTCCGGTTTACGAAGTGTCATCGACTTACGGCGACGTCCTGAGTGTTTACGGCGTCCGCTCCTTCCGGATCGGAGTCCGCTGGAGCTTCTGAGCTAGAGACTGAATTCCACGGTCTTGCGGATCTCTTCACCGACCTTCTTGTTCTTGAGCACGATCAAGAGCTTGTTCTTGCCCTGACCGAGCGCCCCCACATCCTTTTCGACCAGGAGAGGGATGCCGATCTGATAGCTGCTCTTGAGTTTCTGTTTCAGCTCTTCCGACGTCAGGCTGAGCTCGTAGCTTTCGGTATGTTCCCACCGGAGAATGCCTTGACTATCCTTCAGAGACAACTGAACCTCGAAAGTGGTCATGAATTTCCCCCCTTCCAGGGTCAGCCAGATCGCCGAGTAGGGTATCGAGATCTCCACCAAGACATCCAGTCTCGTCCCTTCCGATTTTTCCCTCTTGAGGAGGACATCGAAATCATAAAGGGCCTTCTCCGCCGCCGGGAAAAGGGGTTTGGGCGCCGATTCCCTGGCCAGGCTCAAGTCGGCGATCGGGCTCAGGTCCAAAGTCGCCAGCCTGAAGGTCCTGCTGCAGGACCGGTCAAGGAAGACGACCGGGAAATCCCGGTAATACCAGACTTCTTGGCAGCGACCGTTAGGATCAGCGGCGGAAGTGGTCGCCGTGCGCTGGTCCGGAGGGCCGAAGAGGACATAGATCCTGCCTCTGTCGGTGAGCCAGCCGGCCCGGCCTTCCCCGAAAAAAAGGCGATCGGCCTGGGAGACGCGCCCGAGATATTCGTCTTTGAACTCGTTCTCCTCGGTGGAAGGATCGGGATCACGGCGCTTCCAGAACCTTGAGATGAACTCCGGCCTCTCGGAGTCCGGAAGCGCCAGGAACTCTTTCCGCTCAGCCGAGGTGATGATGTAGCTGACCTGGGAGAGGAATTCTTCGTCCTCGGGCTTGGGTTCCTGGGCGCCGGAAGCGCTTCCCCAGGCTACGCCTATCAGCATAACCGCAAGAGCCAACGGGGATGTCGATATTCTTGGTTTCATTTCCTTCCTTTCAGGGCCGCCTCACCCTCCCGGACCTGGGGATTCCCCGAGCAAGTTGACGCTTTTTTAAAGATATCACATTCCTTCCTAAATTCAAGAACAACCCGAGGATAACATTTAGGGGACGTTCCCCTAATTTTTTTGGGAGGAGGGGATGGTCCATAGGCTTGGACCATCCCCCTCAAATGCGGAAGGAGGGATTCGAACCCTCACGGCCTTGCGGCCATAAACTCCTGAGGCTTACGCGTCTGCCGATTCCGCCACTTCCGCATAAGCGCCCCATATTATAGCCGCCCCGGATAAAAACGTAAAGCCTCTACGCGGGCGGGAATATCAATCTTTGCCACCCTTGCTTTCCTATAGAATCAAGACAGGCAAAAGTATAGCCCGTATCTCCGGGTTAATATTCCGGAGACACCTCCAAGAATTTGCTCTCATTCTATTAATCCCCCTTACCCCTTAGAGAATTAAGGGGGAGACAGGTTGGTGTCTCCGGAACGGTCGTAGCGGACATCCCTTATTTTGCCAGGGCGAGGGCTTGGATGAGGAAGTCCATCGACGACTGAGCGGGCGTCGCGAGGCGTCGCAGACGCCGTGGCGATCCGACGAAGTCGTCGCGAGACATCCAAGATGTCGTGGCGATCTCACCCTAGGATGATGAGATCCCTCGCCATGCTCGGGACGGCCCAAGGGGCCGGATTGCAGAGCCTATTCCGAGCGAAGCGAGGAATCTCCGGGTTTGCTTCGGCTTCGCCTCGCAACCACTTCGTTCCTCGCAACGACATTTCCGCGCTGGGAGAAAACGGGCGCGGTTTCGAAGCCACTGGTTCCGAGCCCACCTACTTGACAAACGGAGCTTCTGCTCTTATTTATTAAGGTGCGTGGCTATCACGACCAAGGTTTTCAACCGGGGGCAAGGAAAAGGGAACCCCGCTAGCCGAAAAGTGACCATAAAATTCTGCCTCTTCGATCCTCACGTCAATAATAAACCACCAAGGAGGTTGAATGAAACTCACTTCCCGAACCCAAATCCAGGCCCTTGCCGGGTTCAAGAGCGACAGCCTCTGGGCCATCTCTTTCTATCTGGACACAGACAAGAGCCGGCAGACCAAAAAAAAGATCGCCGTCGCCTTCAAGAACCTCCTCAGCGAAGGCCGGGCGCGGCTCGATTCGATGGACCTGAGCAAGGCCAGGAAGGGCTCGCTCCACCAGGACCTGGAAAAGATCGCCCGCTTCGGAACGCAAAAGCTCCCTTCCTTCAACGGAACCGGGCTGGCCATCTTCACCTGCTATGGCGCGAAATTTTGGCAGGACCTGGCGCTTCCCCGTCCTCCCCGGAACCATCTCTTCTTCGACCGGAACTTCCACATCCGGCCGCTCCTGGCGATCCGGGACGAGTATCACCGCATCTGCGTCCTTCTCCTCGGCCGTCAGGAAGCACGCTGGTACGAGATCTTCTTGGGGGAGATCGAGCTCATCGACGGCTTCCAGAGCGATGTCCCCAGCCGCGTGCGCGAGGGCGGCTGGAAGGGTTATGAATCGAAGCGCATCGAACGGCATATCGACGCCCACCTCCACGACCATTTCAAGAAGGCCGCCCGGAAGACCTTTGAACTATTCAAGAAAAACCAGTTCGAATGGCTCTTCCTCGGCTGCAAGGAAGAATACCGCTCGGATTTCGAGCCGTTGCTCCATCCCTACCTCAAAGAACGGCTGAAGGGATGGTTGAAGACCAACGCCAGCGACACCGAGGACAAGATCCTCAAGCAGGCGCTGGAGATCGAGAAAACACTCAAGGTGGAGGAAGAGGCCGATCTCGCCCGAACGCTAGTTTCGGAGCTCGAAAAAGGCGGTCGGGCCGTCTCCGGCATGAAGGACGTCCTCGGCAAGCTGAACGCCGCCGAAGTCCACACACTGGTCCTGACCCGGAATTTCGCCAGGGAAGGGAAGATCTGCCCGAAGTGCCACTTCCTTTACCTGGAAGCCCTCCGCTGCCCTGTCTGCCAGGTCAAGACCGAGAAGGTCCAGGATATCGTCCACGAGAGCGTCCACGCGGCCATGGACAAGAAGGTCCGGGTGCGGTATGTGACCCTGCCCTCGAAGCTCGACCGCTATGGAAAGATCGGCGCCTTTCTCAGGTACTAATCGGCCTTCACCTTCTTGAAGGACATCCTTTCGAACAGACTGTAGACGACGGGGATGATGAACAGCGTCAGGAAGGTGGTGGCCATCAGCCCGCCGAGGACGGTTATGGCCATCGGCGCCCGGAATTCCGAACCCTCCGACCGGCTGAGGGCCATGGGCAGCATGCCGAGGATCGTAGTGAATGCGGTCAAGAGAACGGCGCGCATCCGGGTGACCGCGCCCGTGATGATGGCCTCCCGCTTGTCCAGGCCGCCGCGCCAGAGCTGATTGATGTAATCGATCATGACGATGCCGTTGTTGACGGCGACGCCGGCCAGGAGGATGAACCCGATGAGCACCGGAAGGCTGATCGCTTTCCCGGCGACCAGGAGGCCGATGACGACGCCGATCAGACCGAGCGGAATCGCGAACATGATGACGAAGGGGTGCCGGAACGACTCGAACTGCGAGGCCATGACCATGTAGACAAGCAGGGAGGCCAGCAGGAAGGCGGCGGCCAGGGTTTTGAATGCATCCGTCATCTGCTCATAGGAGCCGCCGAACTCCAGGAAATAGCCTGCCGGCATCTGCTTTTCGATGGGTCCCAGCCGTCCCCGGATATCCCTGACAACGCTTCCCAGGTCGCGCCCGACGATGTTGGCCGTGACGGTCACGCGGCGAGCCTGGTTTTCGCGGGTGATCTGGATGGGTCCTTCGCCCTTCTCGATCGTCGCCACCTGCCCGACGTAGACCACTTTGTTCAGGGGAGTCACGATCGGGATATTCTCGATCTCCTTGATATTGTCCCTGAACTTCTCCTGGAAGCGGACTCGGAGGTCGATCTCTTCGCTCTCCTCACGGTACCGGGTGGCGACCCGGCCCAGGGTCGCCGTCTGGACGGTGTTGGCGATCTGGCTGACCATCAAACCGAGCTTGGCCGCCCGCTGCCGGTCCACATAGATCTGATACTCGGGCTTCCCTTGACTCAGCGAATGGGTCAGGTCCCGGAGCCCCGGTATATCCTGGATCCGATTGACGATGCTGTCGGCGATCTCCTTGAGCCTGTCGAGGTCTTTTCCGAAGATCTTGATCTCCACCGGGGCGCTGGCCCCGCCGAACATCATCTGGCTCATGTCGACAGCCTCGAACTTGACGTTCTCGAGTTGGGGAAGTTTCCTACGGATCGTTTCGAGGACCTGAACGTCGCTGGACTTCCTCCGGCTCTGCTTGATCAGCCCGACCCAAAGGAGGCCTTCATGAGGTCCGGCATTGCTCATGGCGCTGCCGGCATCGCTGGCGTCCTCTTCGGCCGCCGACCCGGCCTGGGCCGTGATGATGTCGATCTCGGGCTGTTGGGACATGATTTTTTCTACCATAGAAACGACCCGGTTCGTCTCTTCGAGGGCCGTCCCGACCGGCATCTTCACTTTGAGCAGGATCATGTTACGGTCCTGGGCGGGCATGAATTCCGTCCCCAAAAAGGGGACAATGGCCAGGGACAGGACGAAGATGCCGATGGCTCCCAAGATCATCAGGCGGCGGTGATGGAGGGCCCAGGTCAGCCATCTCCGGTAGACCTCGCGCCCTTTCTGGAACTGAGGCTCTTTTCTCTTGCGTGCCGGGAGGGGTGCCGCTCCGTTGGCCGGCCCCTTGCCGAACAGAGTATAGGACAGCAGAGGGACGATCGTCAGGGCGACAAACAACGAAGAGACGAGAGAAAAGGTGATGGCCAGGGCCAGGCCGCGGGTCATCTTTCCGGTGATGCCTTGAGCGAAGATCATCGGCAGGAAGACAACGATGGTCGTCAGGGTGGAGGCCGTGATCGCCATGCCCACTTCCGAAGCGCCCAGGATAGAGGCCGTCTTCCGGTCTTTTCCCTCTTCTCTATGCCGGAACGTGTTCTCGATGACGACGATGGCGTTATCGACCAGCATCCCGACGCCCAGCGTCAGGCCTCCCAGGGTCAGCAGGTTGAGGGTATAACCGGCTGCATAGAAGGCGATGAACGTCGTGATGACGGACAAAGGGATGGCCAGGGCGATGGTCAGGGTGGGGCGCCAGTTGCGGAGGAAGAGAAAGATGATCAGGATGGCCAGGAGGCCGCCCATCCAGGCATTGGCCACCGTCCGGGTGGCGACCATCTGGATCATGTCCGATTGGTCCATGGCCATGAAGAACTGGATGTCCGATGGAAGTGTCTCCCGGATCTCGGCCAACGTCTTTTTGACCTGGGCGCCGGTGGTCGCCGTGTTGGCGCCGGAGCGCTTGCTGACCATCAAGAAGACGCCGGGCTGCTGCTGGATCCGACCGACATAGCGTGATTCCTTCAGGGTGTCCTTGATCTCGGCGATATCGCCGAGATAGATCGGCTCTCCGATCGACGTAGCGCCGATGACGACGGACCGGATGTCGTCGAGGTTCTGGAATTCGCCCATGGTCCGAACGAGCAAGTCCGAGTGCCGCTCGACGAGAAAACCCGCCGGCAGGTTGACGTTTTCGACGGCCAGCGCCCCGATGACCCGGTCCAATGAAAGGTTCAGGCTCTCCAGCGCCGTCTTGTCGATATCGACGAGGATCTCCCGGACCTCGGTCGAAAAGACGCGGGCGGCGGCGACTCCTTCGATCCTCTCCAGCCGGGGAGCGACCTCGTCCTCGATGATCTTCTGCAGCTCCGAGGTCGGGCGGTTGCCGATGACCCCCCAGAACACGACGGGCAGCTGCGCCAGGTTGAATTTGAAGACCAGCGGGTCGGCCGCTTCCTGGGGCAGGAACTGCCGGTACAGGGCGATCTGGTCGCGAACGTCCTGGGCGGCGAAATCCAGGTTGGTGCCCCATTCAAACTCGACAGTGATGGCCGAGACTCCTTCCGAAGTGACCGAAGTCACCTTTTTCACCCGGCTGATCGAGCTGGCGATCTGCTCCAGAGGTTTGGTGACGGCCTTCTCGAGGTCCTCGGAGGAAGCCCCCCGGTAGGTGGTAATGACCGAGACCGTGGGGAACTCGAGGTCGGGGAAAAAATCCAGCCCCAGCCTGGAGAACGAAACGAAGCCCACCACGACCAGGATCATAGCCAGCATGGACGTGGTGACACGCCGGTTGACGGAGAATTCGGGCAGTTTCATTGTTTGACCTCACCGGTGATCTCGATGGGAGCGCCATCCTCCAGGCCGAAATTGCCCTCGGCGATGACCAGGTCTCCTTCCTCAACGCCGTTCAGGATCTCGATCAGGGTCGCGTTCTGGAGCCCGAGCACAACCTCCCGCTTGGCGGCCCGGCCGTCTCGGGCAACAAAAACATGCTTGTTCTCGAGGATGGCCTTCTGGGGGACGACCAGGGCGTTCTCATGAGTTTGGGTCTCGAGGATGATCTCGCCGAACGTGCCCGGCCGGAGGACCAGGTCCGGGTTGTCGACCGCCACCTCGACACCGAAGTTCTTGGTCTGGGGGTCGGCGGCCAGGTTGACCACCTGGACGGTTCCCCTGAATTCTCGTCCGGGGATCGTCGGGACTCTCAGGATGACCTCCTGTCCTTTCCGGATAAGCGGGATGTCGGCCCCGGAGATTTCCACCCGGATCTTGACGCGGGAGAAGTCCACCAGAGTGAGCACGCCGCCGCCGCTTCCCGGCGAAAACCCGCCCATTAAAGGATTGATGACATCCCCGACCTCGGCGTTCTTGGAAGCGATGATGCCGCTGAAGGGCGCTTTCATGATGGAAACATCCAGGCTGTGTTTGGCCAGGTTGACGGCGGCCTGCGCTTGGTTCAGCTGGGCTTTGGCGGAATCATATCCCAGTTTGACCTGTTCGTACTGCTGTTCGGAAACGGCCTTCTCTTTATAGAGGCGCTCCAGGCGCTCCCAATTCGTCTTGGCGTTGTTGAAATTGGCCTGAGCGACGGCCAGGGCGGCCTCGGCCTGCTCGAGCTGGAGCCGGATGGCCTGGGTATCCAGCTCGGCCAGGATCTGTCCCCTGGAGACGCGGTCGCCTTCGCTGACGTTGATGCGGTCGATCTTGCCGCCGACATCGGGCGTGATATTGATCCTCTGCCGGGCCTCGATCGTCCCGGTATAGAACAGCTTCTCGGAGATCCGCTGTCTGGCAACCTTGAAAACCTTGACCGGCGCCGCGCCGACGGTCTGGGCCTGTTGCTTGGTTTCCGTATTCTGCGGCGGCTTGCAGGAAGGCAGCAGGGCGGAGGCAAGTCCCACCAGCAGGAGCATTCTGAAGCGTTTCGTCTTCTTCATCGTCTCTCTCCTTTACATCGACTCGGACTTTTTCCAGCCCGACCCCATGGACTTCTCGATCTGGGCCAGGGAGATGACATAGTCATAGATGGCCCGGAGGTAATTGATCCTCGCTTCACTGAGGGCGACCTGGGCCGAACCGACATCCGTGATGGTGATCAATCCTTCCGCGTAGTTGAGCTCGGCCACCCGGACGCTCTCCGTGGCCGCATCGACATTCTTCTCCTGGGAGAGCAGCGATTCTTTGGCCTGGTTCAGGGTCAGACAGGCGGACTGGACTTCGAACTTGATGTTGTTGATGAGCCCTTTTTCGGTGAACCCGAGCTCCCGGATCAGGGCCTTCGACTGGGCCACCTTGGCCGGGGTTTGGAGGCCGTTGAAGATCGGGATGTTCAGGACGAGGTTGAAGGCATAGAAGCTCTGCCAGTTGTTTTTTGTGAAGACAAATCTATCTGCCCAGGTATTGTAGTTCCCGGAAATGGCGATCGTCGGCAGATAGTCGGCCTTGGCGATCTTGATCATCTCGCCGGCCATCTGTTTCTGGTAGAGCAGTTGGTTGAGCTCCGGCCGGTTGGCCAGCGAACGGGCGATGCTTTCATCCAGGTCGATCTCGACCGGAGAGTAGGTCATGTCGCCGACGATTTCAACCGGCTGGGCCACGTCCAGACCGAGGAGCGTCTTGAGGCTGAGCTCTGCCAGGTCGAGGTTGTTGCGGGCCTGGAGCAGCGGCGGCTTCAGGTTCGCCATCCGGACTTCGGCCCGAAGAAGGTCCAGGCGGGAGGCCATTCCGACCTCGTGCATGTTCTTGACGTTCTGCAACAGCTTCTCTGCCAGGTCGAGGGCTTCTTTCGTAACCTGGACCAACTGTTTAGCGAGGAGGTAATTGTAGAAGCCGCGCTTGACGTTGAAGACCGTCTCCTGAGTGGTCTGCCGGGCCGACTCCTGGGAAGAGAGGTAGTTCAACTTGGCCGACCTATAGCCGGCGGTCAGACGGCCGCCGGTGAACAGAGGGACCGTGAAGGACAGCGAAATCTGGTAGTCCCTGGTGAAGTCGATGGCCACCCGCTGCGGGCGCCCGCCCGGAATGAGAGAAGGAAATTCGAGGACGAACACCTTCTCGTCCAGGTTCTGGAGTCCCTGGGCATTCAGGCTGGGAAAAAATTGGGCGGCGGCCTCTCTCACCTTGGCCTGCGCCGCGTCCACTCTCTCCTGGGACGCCAGATAGAATGGGTTCTGGGAGAGGGCCAGGTCGATGCTTTTTTCGAGGGTGAGCGTGATCTTCTC
>Ga0307379_10009805_pt1 | contig 12760 bp, 13 predicted proteins | sample UN2MG_FD_202237 | JGI IMG/M metagenome (GOLD analysis project Ga0307379, IMG submission 202237) | Soil microbial communities from Risofladan, Vaasa, Finland - UN-2 | ecosystem: Environmental > Terrestrial > Soil > Coastal area > Acid sulfate soil | place: Finland: Risofladan, Vaasa | collected... | reverse complement strand
ATTCGCCGACCGACTGCGGGAAGCGGGCAAACCCACAATGGTCATCATCATAGCTGTCATGCGGAAACTACTCCATCTCGCTTTCGGTGTCCTCAAAACTCAGCAGCCATTCGATCCGAACTACGAGGCCGGCAAGGCTTGACAACGAATACAGTATCTACGGGGACAGAAAGTGGCAAGTCTCCTCCCGGCTCTGCTGGGCGAGGCCTGCCGTCGCATGGTCAGCCGCTCCCGTCTGTCTCTGCTTCGTCCCCCTCGCCTGAAGTCGAGCTGGGCGGGATGCCTGTCGGCCACGTGGCAACCGCAAGACGGAGCGACTCGCGGGCGAAGGCGGCGGCCAATTGGCGTGGGCCTCCCCTCACGGCCCCACGTTGTGGTCGTCGGCCTCCCCTCGGTGGATGGCTGGCAGCTAAGAACAGGCCCTCCCCATGGAGCCAGCTTAGCGCTTTGGCAATAGTGGGCCACTGCTCGTCAATCCTGCCAGCCCAGATTGCTCTGTCCAACGCCCTCAGTCCCTTGCCGATCTCCGGCCGACCAGCTTGCTCCGCCAGCCTAGCGTACCGAAGAAAGTAGTCGCCCCCACGGGTTCGCTTCGGGGCACCTCGTCCCAGTAGCGCGCCAAGCCAGGGCTGCAGAGCATCAGCCCTGGCCTCGAGCTCCTGCAGAAATGGCCGCAGCTCCTCATCTCGGCGACAAGCTCGCTTGAGTGCGGTCATCTGGGCTGGTGATAGGAAGTCCTTGAGAGGGCTGCGGCCGCGGGAATGCCAGCGGAAGCCTGCCTGGATCGCCTCGACCGCCATGTTCACTGCCTGGCGCTCCTTCCCTCTGAGTCGCTGGCTGATGAGCCGCATCCGGGAGCTCCGCCAGCGGGTTATGTCTTCCACCCTCCTTCGCGCCTCCGCCCCAACCTCCGGGCCGTCGCTTTCCTCCGACGGATCGGGCAGCGAGCGATACCGGGCCGCGTCAGCTGCCACTCGCTCCAGCTGATCGTCGTCCAGGAGTCGCCAGGGAGAATCCACGTTATCGTCGGGCATGGCGTCCAGGAGCTTCTGTCGGTAGAGCGCACGGAAGAGCGGCAGGGGGTCGGGGACCACGCCGCCGGAGTGTAACTGTCGGTGGAGTTGTCTCTCAATCAAAGCCGTGAGTGCTTCGAGCAGGGCGAGGCGCTCCGCCCAGCGCCTGTTCTCCTCTGCCGGCGCGTCCCGGCTCTGCCAGAACGCGAAAGCGCTGGCCGGGAAGAAGTGCCCCAATAAGTCGAGCAACTCGTTTCTCCGGTCCGCAAAATCGGGTTCCCCACCGCTGAAGAACGCTTCGCCGTAGCCGGCAATCGCCCACAGGGCCCCGCCCAGGGCAAGATGCTGACGGAAGCGACTCGTCCGGCGGCTCGGGTCTGGCTTTGACCGTTTATCCGCCAACTGGCCCATTGGTATAGGCGCCTCCGCCTTCCGTGATTCTACCAGCGCAGGCGGAGCCGCTCAAGAGAGTTCAGGAGTGAGATCACGATGCGACTACTGCAGACAAGAGACGTGGCGCGAAGATTAGGGGTAGCGACGTCGACGGTGCGCCGATGGGCGGCTGAAGGAGTATTGCCATTCCGCTGGGCGGGGAGCTATCGCGTCTTCGAGCTAGACGACGTGAATCGAGTCGCGCGAAAGCTCACCAAACGGACAAGAGCAGTGAGATGATCGGCCCGCACACGACGTCGCCGCCTACGGTCGCGGCCTCTGTCCGCCGTTTCTGTCTGTCATGCCTCGGGGCCACCAGCAGACGGGCGGCCTTCGACTGTGGCTCAACGGTCTGTCCGCTGCGGCCCGCCAGTCCCTTCCTGGGGAAACCGATGCCCGTGACGATGCGCGGCGACAACCGTGGTGAACCGGCCCCGGTTCGCAGGCGACGGCCTAGCCGGGCGCTCATTCACGCCCAGTGCCGCCAGTGCCAGCCAGGTGATCTGAGCGATTGCCTGGCGGAGGACTGCGCGCTTTACCCCTACCGCCCGTGGTCAGGCCCAGGACATGTCGCCAGGCGTAAGGCGTCCCCGGCGCAACTTGAGGCCGCCGCCAAAGGGCGAGAATCCATGCGCCAGAAGGCGAGTACAGCCGTAGGAGCCACGCTCGATGCCTGAGCAGGGGTCTGGCAAGCGGCGTACGGTGAAGCTGCGTTTCCGGGCTATGTTTACGGAGGACGCACTCAGCTCGGGCGCCCTCGAGGCGGCGGAAAGGCTGTTCGCCCGCTGGGTCGTCCGGGCCTTACCCGCGAGGAAGTCAGACGCGTGTGCTCCCGCACTGGACCGTATGTCAGGCCCCCAGAAAGAGGATGCGGTCGGAGCGACAGATCCTGAGCCGAGTATTTCCACAGGCGGAGGCCGAGGGTGAGCGTCAGCCGCGTCGCGAGCACGGAGGTGCTAGACCCCGAGGCCCGGGCGCGGGAGCTCGTGCTGGGGAACGCGGAGGTTCAGCGCGAATCCCTCGCGGCCCACCTTGGCGTCCCCGTCGAGAAGATCAAGCCCTGCGTGGCGCTCCTCGGCAGAGTTTCCGAGGGCAGGCGCCAGGAGCTCTGCCGCGTGCTGGTCATCGAATGCCTCAGGGCAGGGGCCTCTGAGGAAGCGATCCGCGGCCACGTCGGTTTCTATGTCGGAAACCAATGCGAGCAACCACCGTTCGCGTCGCGCGCATTCACTCACAAAGATGCCAACGACACCGCCAAGGCGGTATTCGCCAAAGCTAAGCGCGTACGCATCCGCGGGCATGGCTGCCTGAACCCCGCGAGTCCCCTCAGAGAGTTCTGCCTCTTCCGCGACAACCACAGGTCCTGCCCCTATGTGCTGGGGCTGATGAAGCAGCCGAAGCGGGAGGCTATCAGCACGATTCTAGGGGCGCTGAACCTTCTCGTCTCACACAGGACTCCGGCAGACTGGACCGAGCGGCAGCGGATGAGGCGCGGCCTCCTCTTATGGACGATCGCCGCCCTCGAACAAGCAAAGGGCTACGGGGGCGCGGAGCTGATCACCAGTGAGCAGGAGCTGACCCTCTACTATCCTGGACCTATCACGCGGCGGACGGTGCGTGGCGACCTCGCGGCGATGGCGGAGGCGAAGCAGATCAGATGGGTGCCCGGCGAGTCGCGACGCGGCCGCGCCAGCCTGCCGCCTGTTGGCATGAAGATCACACGACTGCTCCCGCCTGGTAGTGAGCGCGTCCGCGAGGTGCTGGAGATCTTCTCCGGTTCCGTGGAGGTGGAGGAGTGAGCGCGCCCACGGCTAGCCACAACAGAGGCCCACGGCCAGAGAGAACGGCCTGGCCCTTTGGGCTACTGTTTCCCGCTGTTTCTGTTATGGGGCCGAAACGGGCATTTCCGCACGCGGGAACTGGGCGTTTGAGCACCATAGGGGCGAGGAAGCCAAAGAACGGACTTGACTGTTCGTCGCCCGGAAGCCATGAATGCACCCCAAACCAGGGAGGAGAAGAGGTCCGTGACGCTGACCGCACAGACATCCGAGGGCTACAGGTAGAGACCGATGCGACTCGCTGACATCCTGCGCGGCGAGGCCGTCGAGCTCCCGGCCGAAGACCAGGGCGTTCGCTACTTCCTGGCCTACGCCCGCGTGTCCACCGACGACCAGGAGCGGGCCGGCCTTTCGATCCCGGCCCAGCTCCGAGAGATGCACGAGTGCGCGCAGGCCAGGGGCATCGTCCTGGTCGAGACCTTCCAGGAGGCGGAGAGCGCCTTTTCCGACGAAAGCCGCCGGCCAGAGTTCTGGCGGATGATCGAGCGCGCGAAGAGCGACCCACAGATCACCGGCATCCTGGTGCATGACCACTCCCGCTTCTACCGCGACCCCTACGCCGGCCCTCAGGTGAAGGGAGAACTCCTCGCTCACGGGGTCCGCGTGTACTCGGCGACCGAGCCGGAGTACGACCCGCACACCATCGCGGGGCTCGCCATCGAGAAGATGACCGAGTTCAAGAACGCCTCCTACTCCATCGACGTCGCCTTCCATACCCGCAAGGGCATGAGAGAGAACGTCGCCCGGCGCGATACCGAGATCGGCTACTGCTACAAGAACGGCGGCGCGCCGATATGGGGATTCAAGGCCTACAAGGTGCAGCGAGGGACTGACCGGCGGGGCGCGCCGATCATGAAGACGCTGTGGGAGCGGAATGAGGCCATCGTCGCGGGGAGACCGGTGTGGGAATGGGCCCGCCACGCGCTGGTCGAGCTTCGCCTGAAGCAGAAGGCATCCCTGGATCAGATCCGGGACTTCCTGAACGAGCGCGGCATCCCTTCTCCCCGAAAGGGCTACTGGGGGACGAGCAGTTGGCATGAGTTGCTGCAGGCCCCCGCCCTGCTCCAGTACGCTGGCTACGGGGTCTGGAACGTCCACGCCAAGCGGGGCCGGCACCGACCCGCTTCAGAGTGGAAGATCGTGGAGAACGCCCATCCAGCGATCATCACGCTGGAGCAGGCCGAGGCGATCATGGCGGCAAATGAGCGGCAGAGCCGCCTCGGCCGAGACAAGTCCAAAGGGCGCATGGCTACCGTCCGCGCGCAGAGAAGTCGGCATCTGCTCACCGGCGGGCTGTTGGTCTGCAAGCGGTGCGGGGCGAACTTCGTACGCTACCGGAACCAGAACCGGCTCTACTACGTGTGCGGGGCGAAGGTCTACCGCAAGGGGCTGGGGTGTGGACCGGCTCTGCAGATCCGCAAGGAGCAGATCGAGGACGCGGTCGTAGAGGAGATCGGCCTGCTCTTCACGTCGTGGACCGATACGAAGAAGCTGATGGAGATGGCGAATGAGGAGGCGCGGGCGTTGTACCAGCAGCAGGCCTCCGAATCGGTCGAGATTGCGCGGGAGCTGGTCAAGGTCGAGGAGGAACTCGCCAACATCCGGCAGGCGATCAAGGGGGGTCTGGACGACCTGGAGTGGGCGAACGCTGAGCTGGCCCGCCTGAAGACGCAGCGAGAGGGACTGCTGGCCCGCCAGGACCAAGTCGGGGTGGAGCCGGAAGTCCCACGGTTCGACCTCGCCGAGGTGGAGGAATGCCGCCGGCGCTTCGCGGAGGTCTTCGCCCAGGGCACCAACGAGGAGAAGCGGGACTTTGCCCGCCTGTTTGTGCAGAAGATCGAGGTGGACCCCGACACTGGGGAGGTCCTGATGCACCTGTTCAGCCGCCCGCCCGTGCCGATGTCCCGTAGGGGCCACAAGAGAACACCCGCCTCCGGAGAGACGGGTGTTCGCATCGGCATGGTAGCGGGGGCAGGATTCGAACCTGCGACCTCCGGGTTATGAGCCCGACGAGCTACCAGACTGCTCTACCCCGCGTCGCAACCATATTATAGCACAGTGTTGACTCCTTGTAAACCAGGGCGCAACGGCTCCTTCTTGGGTTACCATACATAGGCAACAGCTCTGCATGAGATGACAGAGGCACACACCGGACCCAAAGCTAGCAGCGGCACCTTCGGCAGAGTGTTGTTGAATACACCACCTATCGGAACATGCCGGCGGCACCGCAGTATCACCCACAGCAGAGGCTACAAGGCCCCGTATGCTTCAAGTCTCGTCCGAATTCGCGCACACGCTCCAGAAGGAGGCGGCAGCCAATGGTGGAATCAAATCCTCACTGATAGGGGGCTTTATCTGCCACCAGCCCTCGAAAGGGGAGGAATCGACGATGGGCAAGTTCCTTTCGATTCTTATCGGCCTGATTCTCCTGGCACTGGGCATCTGGGCGATCAGCGCCTGGCGCATGCAGGTCCTCGATTTCCTGCAGGCGGCCATCGCTCTCATGGCCGTGGTCATCGGCCTGGGAATATTGGTCTTCGGGCTCAGTGAGCTTCGCGGCGGCGAGGAACCGCCTCTGCTCGAGGCCGCGGCCCCCTCCGACCAGTCGGCGGAGCCGCCCTCTTCCGGGGACTCTCAAGCGGGCTAACGAGTTTCGCCCAAAGAAGTAAGGGCGAAACTCGTCAGAAAGCCAGCAAATGCCCGGAGGAAGACGTTCGCCCAATGTTACTTCATTGGGCGAACGTCCGTAGACCGAATACCGATACGTTTCGGCCGGACTGAACACAGGAAGGAAAGAGAAAGCGGCGAGCGGTTTGCCCGCTCGCCGCGTGTGTTTTCTCTCGGTGCCAGCGTGACCGTTAAGCCTTGACTAGGCCTTCAGCGCCTTCTGCGCAGTCTCCACAACTCGATCAAACGCAGGCTTGTCCCGCACGGCCAGCTCGGCAAGGCTGCGCCGATCGAGCCCGACGCCGCTCGTCTTCAGCCCATTCATGAACCGACTATAGCTCAGGCCATGCTCCCGTACCGCCGCATTGATGCGCGCAATCCACAGCCGCCGGAATTCCCGCTTCCGCACGCGCCGGTCCCGGTAGGCGTACCGCTTGGCGCGCATGAGCGTTTCTTTCGCCGATCGAAAGAGACGATGCCGCCCCCCGACGTACCCGCGCGCCTCCTTGAGAACCGACTTGTGGCGCCGGTGGGAGACCTTTCCTCTCTTCACCCGTGGCATATCAAAGCTCCAGCCCTTCGGTCACCGTGTTGGCGGCACCAGGCGCTCAAACGCGCGGCGATCCGCGGCCGAGACGAGCCCTGGCTTCCGCAGCCTGCGCTTCCGCGCAGAAGACTTGCGCGTCAGAAGATGCCCCTTGAAGGCATGGCGAACCCGCAGCTTGCCCGTTCCGGTTCTGCTAACCCGCTTCGCCGCTGTCTTCTGCGTCTTCATTTTGGAGTGGCCGCTCAGCGACCTGCTCTTCTTCGACTTGCTCTTTGACATCGGAACTCGCCTTCTCAGCCGTCTCAGCCTTGTCAGCCGTCTCAGCCTTCTTCTCCGCCCCCTTCGCCGCTTCGGCCTTCTCCCGTTTCTCCTTCTTCTCCTTAGGAGCCCTCGCGCCGGGCTTCGCCGTCAACATCATGCTCATCATCCGGCCTTCGCGCCTCGGCGCTCCCTCCACAAGAGCCACGTCGGACAGCTCTTGTGCAATCCTGTTGAACAGCACCGTCCCCAACTCCGGCCGGCTCATCTCCCGTCCCCGGAACCGAAGGCTCACCCGCACCTTGCTGCCCTCGGCCAGCAGCTCCCGCAGCTTGCGCACCTTCACGTCCAGATCGTGCTTGCTGATCTGGGGCTTCATACGCAGCAACCGCACCTCGCTCGGCCTGCTCTTCCGGCGCGTCTCGCGCTCCCGCTTGGCCTGCGCGTACTTGTGCTTCCCGTAGTCCGTGATACGGCAGACCGGCGGCTGCGCGTTCGGCGCCACCTCGACGAGGTCGAACTCCCTCTCGTGCGCAATCCGGAGGGCCTCTTGCGCCGACATCACACCCAGTTGTGCCCCATTCTCATCAATGAGGCGCACTTCCCGAGCGCGTATGCGCTCGTTCACGCGGACTTCCCGTTCGATGTTCCCAATCACCTCCGTCAAGGCCTACAAAATCGGCGCGCCCATCGGTCCCGAACGGCGACCACGGGCCCGCCCTGGTCGCCGCAGTATACCAAAACAACCCGCTGTCTGTCAACGCTCGCAGCCCCCTCAAACCCCCAGCCGTCGTGCCTGCCGCACGCCGCCGCCACCACAGACCCCTCCCCCACCAACCCTCACTCCAGCAGCGCCTGCGCCAGAATCCTCTCCCCCGCCTCCATCGTCTTCAGCGCGTCCCCGAAATGCGAGCCCGGCCGCTCGCCCCTCTTCACGCAGTCGATGAACTCCCGGCTCTTCGCCTGAAATCCCCCGAACACGTAGAACTCCTCGCTCCCCGCCACCTCCCGCGCGTCATACTCGACGCCCTTTGTGTCACCCTCCCCATAGAGATAGCCCTTCCCCTCGTGCTCCGCCTCCACGATCACCCCCCGCGAATGCATCTCCACTCGGAAGATCCTTCGCCCGCTCGCCCAGTTCGTCATCAGTACCCCCGTCGACCCATTATCGAACCGAACCAGCGCCGCGAAGTAGTTGAGGTCCGGAACTTCCACGCTCTTCGCCACACTCCGGATGTCCTCGATCTCGCCCCCGCACATCCACCGCAGCGTGTCCAGCGCGTGAATCCCATCGTCCATCAGCCGATCCCGCGCCTCCCGATACGCCTTGAGATCATACTTGTAGAACGCCGACACAGCGTGGAAGATCGGCCCCCGCTTCAGGCACTCCTCCCGAAGCTTCACCACCATCGGGCAGCTTCGGCGCTGAAACCCCACCTGCGTGATGCATCCCTTCTCCTCCGCCATCTCGGCCAGGCGCCGCGCCTGGTGCATCGTGATCCCCATCGGCTTCTCGATGAAGAGATTCAGCCCCCGCTCCAGACACCACCTCCACACATCGTACATGATGTGTGGCTGCCCGATCGCGTAGACGGCCTCCGGCGCCACCTTCTCGACCATCCTCCGGTAGTCCGCGTACCGCTTCTCGATCCCGTACCTGTCGGCGGTGGACTTGAGCCGACCCGCGTCCAGATCGCATATCCCCGCCATCTCCACATCTTCGAACGACGCCAGCGACGGGTAGTGGACGGCATTGGCCATCTCCCCGGCCCCGATCATCGCCACCCGAACGCGACCGACCTGCCTCCCAGTCTCCCGCCCCGTCACGGCGTCATACCTCCTGCGCGCCCGCACCGGAGTCCGCGCTCCCCTCCGCCTCCATCTCCACGTCCGTCCGATGGCTCGGCGCAAGTGTCTCGAGCCTTCCCGTCTCCATGTACGCCACCCGCTCCGCGATGTTCACCGTGTGGTCGGCCACCCGCTCCAGATACCGCGCCACCAGCAGCAGCGCCACCGCTTGCGGCACCACCTCCGACCGCTCCTGCATCACCTGCTCAACCTGCCCCCGGATCCGGTACCAGAGCCTGTCGACCTCATCGTCCCGCTCGATGACTTTCTCCACCAACACCAGATCGTGCGCCACCAGCGCCTCCAAGGCCTTCCGCAGCATCCACCGTACGATCTCCACCATCTTCGGAATGTCCTCGAGCGGCTTGTAGTACTCCGTCTGCGCCAGCTCGATTGCTGTCTTCGCGATATCCACCGAGTAGTCGCCGATCCGCTCCACGTCCGCGATCACCTTCATCACCGTCCCGATCGTGCGCAGATCGCGCGACATCGGTTGCTGCAGCGCCAGCAGTCGCATGCAGTGCTGCTCGATCTCCAAGTCCATATCGTCCGCCCTGTTGTCCGCCGCGATTGCCTCCTGCGCCAGCGTCACATCGTGCCCGGTCAGCGCCCGCCCCGCCTTCTCCAGCATCGCCTCCACGAACTGCCCCATCTCCAGCAGCCGCCGCTCCAGCTCAGCCAACTGTTCATCGAACGCCTGCCGCGTGCGCCGCATCACTCGACCCCCTATCCGAACCGACCGCGCACGTAGTCATCTGTGCGTCGGTCCTTGGGATTCTCGAAGAGCTGCACTGTCGACCCGTACTCGATCAGCTCTCCCAGCAGGAAGAAACCCGTGTACTGGGACACCCGCGACGCTTGGTACATGTTGTGCGTCACGATCACGATCGTGTACCGCTCCTTCAGCTCCAGCATCAGCTCCTCGATCTTGAACGTCGCCGTCGGGTCGAGCGCGCTGCACGGCTCATCCATCAACAGCACCTCCGGCTCCACCGCCAGCACCCGCGCGATGGAGAGCCTCTGCTGCTGCCCGCCCGACAGGTCGAGGGCTGACTTCCGCAGCGTGTCCTTGACCTCATCCCACAGCGCCGCTCCCCTCAGGCTCTTCTCCACAATCTCGTCGAGAGCCGACCTCTCCTGCACCCCGTGAAGCCTCGGCCCGTAGGCCGCATTATCGTAGATCGACATCGGAAACGGATTCGGTGACTGGAACACCATCCCCACCCGCTTGCGCAGCTCCGGCACATCGACCTCGCCCCCGTACACATCCATCCCGTCCAGCGTGACCTCCCCCTCCACCCGAGCGCTCGGGATCAAATCGTTCATCCGGTTGAAGCACCTCAGAAACGACGACTTCCCACAGCCCGACGGCCCGATCAGCGCCGTGATCCGCCGCGCCGGCACCGAAACGCTGATGTCGGTCAGCGCCCGGAACGAGTCATAGTGCAGGCTCACATGACGCGCTTCAAGCTTGATCTCGCCCTCCGGGCGCTCGATCATCTCCTTCCCTTCGTCCGACATGTCACCACCTGCGGACGCGCCGCAGCCGCGCCCGGAACATCACCGCCACGAGGTTCAGACCCAGCACCAGCACCACCAGCACCGCCGCCGTCGCCCACTTCTCGGCCTCCGCCACGCCCGGCGCCTCCGTCGCCATCACGAAGAGCTGGTACGGCAGCGCCACGATCGGATCCAACACGGACTTCGGAAACGGACGGGTCAGCGAGAAGAACGCCGCCGTGAACAGGATGGGCGCCGTCTCCCCCGCCGCCCGCCCCACCGACAGAATCATCCCTGTCATGATCCCCGGCAGCGCGTTCGGCAGCACCACCCGCCTCACTGTCTGCCACCGGGTCGCGCCCAGCGCATACGACGCCTCCCGCAGCCGCGATGGCACCTGTCGCAGCGCCTCCTCCGAAGCCGTGACCACTAACGGCAGAACGAGCAGCGCCATCGTGCACGCACCCGCCAGCAAGCATCGCCCGAACTGCAGCACGGTCACGAACAGCGCCAGCCCGAACAGCCCGTAGACGACTGAAGGTACGCCGGCGAGGTTGACGATCGCCAGGCGTATCAGCCTCACCAGCGCTCCGCCCCGCGCGTACTCGCTCAGGTACACCGCGGCCCCCACCCCCAGCGGCGCCGAGATGAAAGCCGTCAACGCCACCAACGCCGCCGTCCCCGCGATGGCCGGCAGCAGACCCTCCTCCACCGACGTCAGCATCGTCCACGTGATCGCCCGCCCCCCCTTGTAGAACATGATCCCCAGGACCGCCGCTGCCGGCAGGATAACGGCTCCCGCCGCCATCCAGAGCAGGGAGAAGGCCGCCGCCTGCGCGAGCTTCGGCGAAGGTCTCGGGAGAACGCTCATCGACTCGCCCCAGCACTCCGCCGGATCGCCGCGTCCGCAATCGCGTTCACCAGAAACGTGATCACGAACAGCATCAGCCCGATCATGAACAGGGCATGATAATGCGGCGTGGCGTAAGCCGTCTCCCCCATCTCCCCTGCAATCGTCGCCGTCAGCGTGCGGACCGGCCTCAAAAACCCCTCCAGCCCCTCCGGTATCACCGCCGCATTCCCCGTCACCATCAGCACCGTCATCGTCTCCCCAATCGCCCGCCCCAGCCCCAGCAAAACCCCCGCGATAATCCCCGAGCGCGCCGCCGGAACCACCACCCGCCGGATCGTCTGCCACCGCGTCGCCCCCAGCGCCAGCGAGTTCTCCCGCAAGGACATCGGCACCGCCCGGATCGCATCCTCCGATACCGACACAATCGTCGGCATCGCCATGAACGCCAGCATCAACGATCCGAGTCCCGCAAACAGCGGCACCGGCAGGTTCAGCACCTCCGCCAGCCACGGCCCGATCAGCATCAACCCCAGAAATCCAAACACCACCGACGGAATCGTCGCCAGCATCTCAACCGTCGGCTTCAGGATCTCCTGCATCCACCCCGGCGCCACCTCCGAGATGAACGCCGCCGCGGCCAGCCCCAGCGGCACCGCAATCACCAGCGCCCCCGCCGTCACGTACAGCGACCCCAACAGCAGCGGCAGCAGGCCGAATTGCGCCGGCTCCGAGGTCGGCAGCCAGCTCCTCCCCGCCAGCATCTCTCCTACCGACGTCGTCCGCAACAGCGGCAGCGCGTCCCGCAACAGAAACGCGAATATCAGAACGACGAAGACGATGGCGGCCGCTCCCGACGCCTGGATCGCCCTCCCGATCAGCCACTCCCGGCGTCGCCCCGCTCCTGACCTCACTTTCCGCTCCGTCTCCCCTGCTGGAATCATCCTGCCTCGCTCACTTCTCCTTCACGGGCACGAATCCCAACTCCTCCACGATCGCCTGCCCCTCCGGCCCCGTGATCCAGTCCACATACCCCTTCAGCGCCCCGGATGGTTCGCCATCGGTGTAGCAGTAGAGGGCGCGGGAGATCGGGTACGTCCCCGCCTTCACGTTCGCCACCGTCGGAGCGACTGGCTCCCCGCCGCCCTCAGGCACGACCGGCAGCGCCTTCACGCTCTCGTCAAGGTATCCGAGCCCGACGTATCCGATGGCGCTCTTCGTCCGCGCCACCAGCGCCAGAATCCCCTGGTTGGAGGTCTGCTTCAGTGCCGATGCCGCGTAATCCCGGCTCGCCTCCGCACCACGGAGCGTCACCACGATCTCCTTGAATGCCTCGTACGTGCCCGAAGCCGAATCCCGGCTCACCACCTGGATCTCCCCCCGGCCCGGCGCGCCAATCCGGCCCCAATCCGTCACCGTCCCCGAGAAGATCTCCGAAAGCTGCGCCACAGAAATCCGGCTTAGCGGGTTGGATGGATGCACGATCACCGCGATGCCGTCGTACGCCACCACCTGCTCCAGCGCCTCCACCCCCGCCGCCTTCGCCTGCTCCACCTCCCCGGCAGTGATCTCCCGCGAAGAGTTCGCAATATCCGCCGTTCCGCTGATCAGAGCCTTGATCCCAGTCCCGGACCCTCCGCCCGAGACCGCGATCTCCACCTCTGGATGCTCCTCGTTATACGCCGCTCGCCACTTCTCCGCCAGCGGCAGCACCGTCGTCGAGCCGATCTCCCGGATCATCCCCCCACCCCCGCTCGGACCACCCCCGGCCGCCGGCCCTCGGCCGCAGCCGGCCCACGAGACCGCA
>Ga0307379_10009802_pt1 | contig 12761 bp, 27 predicted proteins | sample UN2MG_FD_202237 | JGI IMG/M metagenome (GOLD analysis project Ga0307379, IMG submission 202237) | Soil microbial communities from Risofladan, Vaasa, Finland - UN-2 | ecosystem: Environmental > Terrestrial > Soil > Coastal area > Acid sulfate soil | place: Finland: Risofladan, Vaasa | collected... | reverse complement strand
TTTAGGTACTAATGGCAGCCGATAAAATGAAAAAATATGACTATTCAAAGACTGGGAATTGCTATTGTTATGCGTGTGAAAAACATTTCCATCCGTTGGGTATCGCACGACATAGGGCAGCGCACCGAGATAAAAAAGAGAATTGCAAGATTATGTTTTCAGATGGGACAGTGAAGGAATGGCATTTTGGAAAGAAGGAGTAAAAAATGAGGGAAAAGAAACTTTATATAATTCAATGCATAATCGAAGAATACCACAGGGTGGTAGCCGGGACAAGAGAGGAAGCTAAAGAAATGATAAACCGGAAGCTCACCACCCCCGGCAGTAGGGTCAAGATGACAAGGATCACAAGAACGGTAGCTATAGAGAAGGAATCATGAATATCACAAGCATCATGAATAAGAGCAAATAATGGCAGCTACAAAAAAAATCAAAATACCTTTCTCAAAATACATTTCAATCACCGCTTGCTTGCTGCTGACCGGCGCATCACTGATTAATCAATATGATTTTTACGTTGCCATTGCCGGGGTTACGAAAGCTTATGGAGCATCTATAATTGTAGAATTCACGAGAATCTATACTCTTTATATGGCAATCACGAAAAATAAGAAGGGCCTTGCATGGACTGCCTATTTTCTCCTGGCTGCGTGGTGTATGTTCGCCAATTCTATCGCGATCACAAATACGGAGTATCAAGAAGAAAGTCAACTTGATATCAACTTGATAGAAAAATATCAAGTTCTCAAGGGTGAAGCGGTCGCGAAAATCAAACTTGATATCGCAAGGGAAGAAAAGGAATCCCGCCAAAACGCTGGGATCCTCGGTGCGCAGCCGAACAATGCCAGGATTAGGGAGATTCAAAAGGTTAGAAAATCTAATATTTCCAGATTCCAGAGGGAGATTAACGGAATTCTCAATTTCCGGGGCAAAAATAATGCCGAATTATTAGCGAAATGCCGCGAGGTGGCAGCAAGGTACGGCTTAAGATTCAAATACGATAAAACATACACGGATAATGGTGAACGTGCCCCTAAATCGATTTTATGGATTTCAGAAAAAACGCAGCAAATTGCGGCGAATCTATTTTTTATCCTCCTTATCGAAATTGGGATTTTCACAACGGCAATATATGCGAAGCGAAACGGTCAAGTTGATATCAAGAAAAGTCAAGTTGATATCAAGTTGATATCAAGAAATGATACCATGGAGAAAGATATAATCAAGAAACATCAAGAATATATCAAGCATCCGCTATATTCTGATTTTCTTGACGGCAAAACTACCGCGGATTATGCTCCGGGGGAAAATAGGAAAGCAATGAAAATAATACGAAAATTTTATAGACAAAATCCAGAACTAAAGGAGAAGAAATGAAAGAAGGCGATCTCTCTATTGAAATCAAAACACTGTCCTGCGGCATGTGTCCGGACTGCGGAAGGTACACTCGTTTTGCTCATTTCCACATGACCTGGCAAGGTTGGGATTCCACCTGTTTGCGGTGTGGCCGGAGATGGGGCGATGGAGAATGGTTGCCTCTTGACTTCTCTCGGTATGCGAGAAGAGATAGTATTGATTCTGCTAAGAGGAGATGGAAAAGTGGGAATTGACAAAAGCAGCATTGAATTAATGCAAGCATATGCTGATAAATTTAGGGAAGTGTTTGCGCATTTCCTGAAGCCGGGTACAAAAATTAATATCGGATGCTGCAACTTATTCGATTTTGAAATGGCCGTTTATTTTTGGCTTGTGGATGAAGCGGGATATAAACCAAAAGTCAAGGCCAGATATGTGCCGCTTTTGGGTGTGCCAAAAATGTGCGTGCTGGCAAAAACGCGCCTTATAAAAACAGAAACGGATAGAATTAGGGTGTATACTGAGAGCGCGCTGTTCATTGTTAAGAGGCTCGATAAAAGCAACTGGTCGAGCGCTGCTGGACATACCGACGCAATGGAAGAATTGGGAGAATTACTGGCACGTCTCCCGGAAGGTGAAGAATGAAAAATAAAATTACAGGAGAAAATAATATGAATAATAAAAAGTTTTATCAACAGGGCGATGTGGTATTTAGAAAAGTTAACGATTTCCCGGAAGGAAAAAGGAAATCAAAAAATGGCAATGTAATAGTTGAGGGTGAAGGGTCTGGGCATTTTCATGCGGTACAGCCTGGACAGCTACCGTTTTCACTGTTTTTCGTAAACGATGGATTTTTTCTTGAAAATGAAAGTGACGATAATATTGCCATAGAACATCAGGAACACAATCCAATTGCACTGCCTCCCGGGAAATACGAAATAGACAGGGTTAATGAATTTGATTGGAAACGACATTTCGATGAAAAAGAAGACGAAAGGGGAAAGGCGACAAGAAAGGTTATTGATTAGGAGATATAAATGAAAAAGAAATTAAGTTTTGAAGAGTGGAGTAATGCGGTAAAACTTTTGTATGGTACGGAAGGCAAGGTGTCGATAGATTCAGGGAAACCTTATTTCCATGATATTCATTTTAGTAAGGTTGATTTCAACAAGGTGGTATTTCCGGAGAACGTAACGCTTTGTGAGTGTACACTAGATGCTCCGTTAAAGAACTATAGCTTTAGGAATATAGAGTTCAGGAATTGCTATTTTAGCGAAATAGCCTTTGTGGGCTGTGACTTGACTGGATCAAAGTTTGTGATTGATACTTCGTATTGGATTGATTTTAATTTTGATGGTTCCAATTTAATGGGCGTTGAGTTCGATTGTAGTACGGAGAATTTTAGAAAAGTTAATTTTAATTTTTCAAATACAAAAAACTTCAATACTGTTTCCGGTATATCCGGATATTTCATTAATAATGCAGATTCTGACGATACCGGGCGATTTAACACAATGAAACCCGATGAATTTGCAAACGTAGGGCCATTTGTCGTTAAGCGAAGCGGATGGCGCGCGTACTACCAGAATAACGTAAAGATAAACAAAAGTTTCTACAATTTTCTGACTATGCCAGCCGACACGATAACGCGCGCTGATATAAAAAAAATAATAAATAAAAACGATTCGTTTATCATCAGCATAATAGAAAAAGCAGGAATTCAGAAAGTTTTAGGCGCTGTTGGTAAAGTGATAGAAAAAAAGGACGGATACGTATTGTATCGACTCGATGCCAATGGAGAAAGGATGCTTTATCTCGAAATGACAAATCCATCGACTGGCGAAAGACATTTTGAAGGCATTGCTCCCACGCAAGAAGTGAAATTCATCGACCAAGCCCTGATCTTTCGGAATGGGGTTCCAGGGAGACCAGAAATCTTGACATGAACAGGAAACGATTAACATTAGCGCATATAAATATTCTGTTTAGGGATGACTTTGAAAAAAGAGGTGAAGGATGAAAACAATAGCTTGTTATAATATGATAAGAATTGGTGCAACTGACGATTTATGCGATGGCTGCGAACACGATATAGACAAGGATAATTGCCCATTATTTTTAGAGCGGAAAAATGGCACCAATGGGCGTTGCAAGTCATGTCTTTTTGCTGAAAGGTTGGTAGAAATTATAATTGCGGAAAACGTAAGTTGCGCTAAACCATATATGCCGGATGAGATTTAAGGCCTATAAGATCATGCTGAAACGTGCATTTATAGCGGAAAAGTTGCTAAAAATTACGTTTCGGCGCATAGCAAAGTTAATAAAGAAATCATGGAGGTATAGGATGCCGAAATTTAGTGCTAAGTCAATTGCTAATTTAGAATCCTGCGATTGCAGGCTGCAGGCTATTTTTAATTATGTCATCATTTATCGCGATTGTTCTATCCTGTGCGGATACCGAGGGAAAGATGAACAAGACCGGGATTTCGGCAGGGGAAAGTCGAGATTAAAATGGCCGTTCTCAAAACATAATAAGATTCCCAGCCAGGCTGTCGATGTGGTACCATATCCCATTGACTGGGATGACATAGAGAGGTTTGAGAAATTTGTGCAATTCGTGAAAATGACTGCGGAAACAATGAAAATCGAAATTATTTGCGGTGGTAATTGGGGTTGGGATTATCCACATTTTGAGTTAGCATGAAAGTCGGACTGATTGACCTGGACGCTAAGCTGCCGAACCTGGCATTGATGAAGCTGAAATCATATTACCCGGAAGCAGAATTGACATTCCCATTATTTTGCAGTGGTTACGATGAGGTTTATGCATCGTCAATCTTTAAATTTTCCGATAAAAGATATATCCATAGTAATGTTATTTCCGGAGGTACCGGATTTGATATTACGTCAAGACTCCCTGCTGATATAGAAGCTTGCCAGCCAGATTACAGTTTATATCCGAAGTGCCGATTTTCCTGGCAGCGCTTCACTTATGGGTGTATCCGGAAATGTGGTTTCTGTGTATCCTGGAAAATGGGAGACTTCCAGGAGTTGGAACCGATGAACCTGAACCCGGCCGGTAAATATATATACCTATTGGACAATAATTTTTTTGCCTCTGTTAACTGGAAAGAAAATATCGGGTACCTGGTAAGGCAAAATAAGCCGGTCAAGTTCGAGGGGATTGACGCGCGGATAATTGCAGAAAATGATGAAATGCTGCACCTCCTGGATAAGGTTAAATTGAAAGGCCGGATGCATACAGCATGGGACATACCGAGTATTGACATGATGCCGAAATTCAAGAAAATTATCAAGGTTATTAAGCCCTACAAAATAATGTGCTACGTGCTGGTAGGGTTCAACTCTACTCCTGAGGATGATCTGCACCGGGTGTTATCTCTTGACGCGATCGGGATTGACCCATTTGTCATGCCGTTTAATAAGAGAGACCGGTATCAAGCCCGGTTCGCCAGGTGGGTGAACCATAAGGCAATATTTAAGTCAGTCAAGTGGGAAGATTATAAGTAACTGCAAATAAACTTGCACTTTCAATCTGCATTGCAAGCAAACTGCAAATAAAAAAATAATAATTGCGTTTCATAGTTGACAAATAGCCATAATTATACTATTATATAGTTGGTAACCGGGTGTTACTGAATAACTTAGGAGGTTATAATGGCGGTACGAAAAGTAGAATGCGAAACGGTTAACAAGGTTGGAGACTGGGTGTTCGTGATGGATGATGCTGGATACCCGGGCCAGGATATGAAATGGACTGAGATAATGCACCCCACAACTATTAAGAGAGGAGAGAAACTCTACCATTATAGTGACTATGAGATTGAAGAGTTCAAGGCAAAAGAAACATGTTTTTTTTCTTCTACAGGGAGTTTCGGCCATGCGTATGAGTTCACGGCGGAACGAGACATGGACGCGATGGTTTCCCCAATAGGCGAAGAGGTCAGGATTGAATTAGTAGAACAAATGTCCTTACGATATGTAGGGTATTTTGAATTAATAAATAAGATTGAAAGGAGGTTTTAAAATGAAAAAAGAAAACTTATCAGTATTAGGTACTAGGTTGTCTTGGAAACAAACACATAAACGAAAGGGGTTCAGAGAATTTCTATCGCGTTGGGAAGAGGAAACAGCAGAGAATTTCCGCGATGAAACCCTTGAAATCGTCGATCTCCTTCGTATCGATAGTATAGAGGGAAATGTGTGTTACTTTCTCCGCCGCGGGGATGATGCACTGTACAGAGGGACAGATGTTGATGCATATGGATACGATGACGCAACCAGCATCAACGTCGAAAAAATGGAAATAAAATTCTTAAGAAGCATTATATCTCATCTTCCGGAAAAAATGTTTTGGTACAACTCATTGCTAAGAAAATGCGGGAAACCGTATGATAAAAGTTTGAGTAGCCTAGGCTACTGATAGGAGGATAAAATGAATAAAATACAAGAAAATTATCTTAATAAGCAAGAACGACTTTTAAGAGAAGTAGTTAGATCAGGAAAGATTATTCGTGGTGAGGTTGGGTATACCCAAAATGCCCGCGTGTGGTTTAAGAAAAATGTCGTTACGTTCCAAAATAGTTCGGATGGACTACACGATAGTTGGTTCGCTGTTAGGGTTCCAGTTAGGCGCAAGAGCCTATTAACTGAAATTAAGAAAAATCAAGAGAGGCTATTTGAAGTCCAGGGGATTTCAGCATGGCTCAATGTAAATTAGGAGGAAAAAATGAAACAAGAAGAAAGAAGTTTAGAAACATTGGTCGATGAATTGACCGTCAAGCAGACGCACGTAAGGAATGCATTTGACGCATTCCTGAAGCGATGGGGCGGGGCAACCTGCGGGATCGATAACAAAAATCTTGCTATTATCGACCTGTGCGCTGCCGGCCCGGATGTAATGGACGGCAGATATGCCTTGAGAACCGGAATCCGCAAGTTGCAAATCGTAGATGCTGAAGAGTGGCTCTACGCAACGGAAACAAGAAATGTCGACACCTATGATGTTGACATGGCAAAATTAAGGCGATGCATCCGGAAGCTCCCGACTGCACTGAAGGAATATGCTGAAAAAGTTGAGAAAACTACCCAGGGTTGCGATGCGTTGCTGGCCCTGATACCTAATCAGAGGGATGTTGATTAGTCAGTTTACCCCGCGGCCGGGTTCGCCCGGCCTCGGAGGTAAATTAATTAATGGGAGGTTTAAAATGAAATTAGCAAAAAGTTGTTTAAATTGTACGGTGACCAGTTGCCAGGCGCATAAAGCCATAGGTGAATTCGTAAAAGTAAACGTTGCCATTTTGCCGAAGGAAAAATACCTCGATTACGAAGAGGTATACTTCAAAGCACAGGGCCGTGTTTGCCCGCAGTATGTCTCGGAATATTCGGAATATACCGATGATTAATAACCAGGAGGTTTAAAATGGTAGACATGAAAAATTATAGTTGGTTAGGTTCATTTGAAAGGACACCGGAAACGGCGAGAACATATTATGGAAGATTGGTTATCCTGAATACTTCCATACTGACTGCTTACGGGAAATACGATTACAGGCCGATTGGTCTCGAATCTGTCAAGTTATTGCTGTCGGAAGCAACGGCGGACGGAAAGGAAATCCTATCTGCTGTCGGCCATGAGGCAACGGCAAATGTTTTTTCAGAATTAACCGGATATAAAATTGAAATGAATCGAATCCAGTATGCCCAGAAGTATCGCGATGTGTGTATTGTTTTGAAATTAAAAGGCCGTCCGCAAGAAGGGAAAGTATTGACGGTCGAAGAAATGGAAAAAATGGGGTATGAGTTCGGTATGTTATCTTTGATTAGTTAGTCGCTTAGTTTAAATCCGGGATTCGGTTCGCCGGCTCCCGGACTTAAATTAATCAGGAGGTTAACATGATATTTTTTAAAAATTTAGTAAAACTGCTAGATACATCAATGTATTCCAGGATTACCTTTATCGTGGTTTCCGTTGTTTCCGTGCTGTTGGCTATTATTTTGCCAGCGAGACTTTTCTCGGCCATGGAAAAAACGATAATAGTTGTCTTTGTTTTTATTATCGGAAATTTTTCAGTTTTTTTGTGTGCTGCAATGACGGCTACTACAAAAAGAATTAAACTTCACTCAAGAGGTCAAAATGAAGAAATATCACAAACTGGAAACTTATGACTGGCGGGATAACCGTCATTTTTTCGGCACATCCGAAGAGTTCGAGGATTACGAGCGAACTGGATGTTATTTGCTGGATGATCATTCGCTCGGCACTCGTTATCATGATGGGTATCAGGCTAGCGATGCAACCTTGATCGCAGGGCCGAAAGATGGATGGTACTCGGAAAGTGGGGCATTTATAACGCGATGCCCTGACGAAAGAGACACAAAAAGACTTCATCGTTACGAAGCCTTTCCGTTAGGAGGAAAAGATGAGTGAAGAAAAATTCAATTACAAAAAACGGGGAAAGCTGCAGCGCCGCTCCGGCCGTACAAGAATGGCTGTGCCGGTAAAGGATCCATGGATAAAAAAATTCCTGAGGATACTCTGGAGAACGATGAAGGGGAATGTATATTTGTTGCCTGTGTTATTGGCTGTTCTTGCTATTCCATTCGCTATTGTGGAGATAAGCATAATAAATGCGTGCAGATGGGCATTAACGTCAATTGGCGCGTTCATTACCGGCTGCGGAATAGACACCATGATTACGATGAAATGCGGAGAATAAGATGAAAGAAATAACTAAAAAAAAGTTCCTGGAAGTATTCGGGAATAGAATGGTTAACGGTAAGTTGGGTTTGGCCTGGGATGCGGTCGCGTTAGGACTGGCCTCTTGCAGTGGATGGTCATTGCTGTCGATATGCAACGATCTGCAATTCGGGAAGTTTTCCCGGATAAGCGCGGAAGTTCGCCATAGCCTACGCAATTCTCCCAGCGATATAGCGGAACGTTCAGCAAGCGGGTTCATTAAATGGGAGACTGGGAATAGTCACACAGTAAAGTTCACTCTTTCCCTGGTCGAGGAGCCTAATTGCAGCCCGGCGCTTGTGTTGAGCAAGGTAGAGATGGGGGATGACAAGTCCTTACATTTCTATCCCTCGATTAAAGAAGGGTGCCAGAAGCGCGGCATTACCTTTGAGGTCATAAATAAGGAGGTAGCATGAAAGAGATAAAATTCACATGCCCAATGTGCGATAGTGACGTCAGGCTGCCAGTTAATACTGGCGATATCCAATATGCAGGCTGTGAAGTCTGCGGATGCACTGTCGGCATGGATATTGATAAAGATGAATTTTGGCTTGTAACTGTCTTTGATTCAAAGGGATTTAAGAAAAATATGGGGAGAATAAGATGAAAGAGATACACATAAAGATTGACGATACCCTTTACGAAATGCTTGAGTACTTACGCCAGACACATGACTTGAGGTTTTCAGCAGTCATCAAAGCAGCACTCCGACGCTTTCTGTCTGACCGTCACCTGACCAGAAATCTTATCGATGCCAGGGAAGCCAAAATTATTGCGGCTGCGGAAAAGAAAAAGGAGTATAACCGGGAATATAGCAGGAAACATCCCGCTAAGAAGAGAGGTGGATGTTATGGGAGATAAGAAGTACAAGCGCTATGGGGCGTATTGTCTGTTATTGTACAAGTGCGAACATTGCAAAAAGATAGAGCTTGTTTGGAATTCATGGGATTACTCAGCGCCGATAAGAATCCTTTGTGGCTCTACAACTTACATGTGCGGATTAATGTGGCTCGAAACCGATTTACCTCAAACGCATGTTCGGGATTTTACTCCACCAGATACGATGAAGGTGCTTGTTGACCCCAAACTCGAAATACCTGGCATAGAGTACATGCACGCTGATCGCGGATGCGTAACCGTCATGTTAGGGAAAGAATACAGGGAAGCGGAAGCTATAAGAAATAATTATCAGGTGTCATCGGTACCAAAAGGAGAGGAGAACATGAAGATAGAAATAACAGAAAAAGGAGAAAGTGTGGGTAGGAAATTAAAATTACACGATTTGCTTAGGTTAGCGAAAACAAGAGCAAAGCAATTGGGAGTAGTAGCGCCGATTGATCTTATCCCAGATAATGTGGTATATGCGCACAATCCGTCTGGTAGGCGTGATCAAACACAGAATGTAGGCGATATCATATCGGCAATTGATAGCTATGACCGCGGCACTTTGACATGCCATGATTGCTTAGATTTTTACAGCGATATTTATAATTGCTGTAAGCACGTAAACGGGTCGGATAGATGCGAAAAGATGGTGGATGAGAAAGCCATAAGGTCTGCGATAGGTAACCCGCCAGAATTATTTGGCGATTTAAAGATGGACTTTTTGTTTTTTACCATTGGGGACACATTACGTTTAATGAAAATGATGCACCCGCTAAAGGCAACTATTTATCTATTGCTAATCTACTCTGGTAACGTTTCCAGCGACACAACTGAAGCAAAAAAGAGAGTGGATGAGGTACTCTCTAAGCTTGATGAGATAGAGCGTGTCAAGTTGGAGCCAATAAGCTTATTGCTCCCCAAATTGGAAGCAGAAAAAGGAAAGCTATTTGCACTATATGCTGAAAATGAAAAAATCGTTAGAATGGAAAGAGAAAAGGTATTGGCCGAGCTATCTGAAAGCGATAAGCCGGTTGACGCTGCAAGAGTTAAGATATTGGAATTAATAGGTACGTTCAGCAAAGACATTGACAATGAAAAGGCAGAATTGCTTAATCGGAAAGATGAAGTCGAAGCTATAATTGATCAACTAAAGCTTACGATAGAAAAGGCCGAAAGCGATATCCCTCAAGAGTCCAGGACTGTCAAGTTGAAATCTGTGCTGAAATACTTCCTGGTAGGGGGGTTTGTTCTTATTGTTTACCTGAAAGACCCCATTATCTCTTTGTACCTTGCTATTCTGGTTGTTCTCGCCTGGCTAACTGATAGGTACATTGCTTAGAGTGTTTCTGATCTATTTAGAATAAAAAATAATAGGAGGTAAAAAATGCCAATAATTAAAGAAAAAGAAGAATCCTGGTTGTGGTATCAAGGGGTAAACATGGATGATCTTAGCAGATCGTGCGTTGATATAGCAAAAGAAGTAATGAGGTTGCTTGACACGCCTGGTCATGAGACAATCGATGCTGATAAGCTAATTATCATTGCTGCAGCCAACATCAATGAAAGCGGAATAACCGGCGCTATGACCGGGGAGATTGCGGACATGATTTCCAGATACCATAGTCGCGGTAAGGAGTTTCGCGAAAAGTGGAATCTATCAAATCAAATCAATCATGAAGGTGAACGGGCGAATATATTGGGCGATACACTGAACCCGGCCTTATTAAGCATACGTCCTAAATAAGTCTATTTTGGTAATGCAATCACAAAAAGGAGTAAATATGAACAAACTAAACAACAAAGTGCTTGATTATAAAATATGGGCGGAGAGGTATTGGCGTTTATTGGGTGGTGCCGATGAAGGGTGCAAAATATGGAGAATGGTATTGAAGCAGATACAGAAAGGCGGTAAGGAACCTGCTGAAAGTTTGCCGAGGCATGAAACCTAAACAGAGGCAGGGTACAATATAAAAAATAGCGAAATCGTAATTGATGAAAGTAAAATCACAGGAGAATTAAAATGAAAGAATCAAAAGAAGCAACCCCGCAACTTGCGGAAGGGATGAAGTTTCTGGCTGTTACAAAAGAATATGACGGGCAGCCTGCAGAGTTAATGCTGAAAACCGATGAAGGTCCATTGTTTTATATAATCGAAAGGTTTTCAGGGCGAATGCTCTCGACAACAGAGGTAGCAGCCGGAAGATTGATAACGCACGCATTTTACGGCTAACTTCGCCCCAAAAACTAAGCCCCGGTGCTCGCCGCATTGGGGCTTTTTATTTCGCATGTAGAGTCAATTACCACGACAGGAATGTCCTTTTTTTTCTCGTAGGGCTGTATTTTGGACAATCTTTACAATCATAAATATTCTCATTGCAATCCTCCCATTTCCCACAGTACTCTTCATGTTGCATTTCTTTTCTACCGTTAACCAATGCATGTTTAGCATCGTTTAGTTCTTTGTGTGTTGGCATTTTTTCTCCTTGTTTTTTCTGTTAAATGTATACCCCACCACTCATGGCTGGTATACTTCACCGGGATAACGGCATGGGCGAAGTGAAACAGGAATAGCAATAGTGATTTACCGGCCGTTCTCATGTTGAGGGTGAAGTGAGAGAGGTATTGTCTTATCATTGCTTATTTTTTAGTCCCAAAGAACCTCTTTAGCCTTTCTTTTGGTCTCCTGGAATTTTTCTCTTTTAGGTAAGCGTTGAAATCATCAATTGCATCCGCTTTTGTTTTAAATTCAAACACCGTTTTCCATGGGCGCTTATCGTTTTCACTATCAGAACCTGAATACTGAAAGGCGATTAAATGACGGTAGCAATCGATAGCATTGCGGAATACAATGTTGTCGTTATACCCGTGGTACTGATGGAAATTTATAGAGAATTCGTGGCCATTAAAGAAAGAGCTTTCGTATTTCTTTGATTCCATTCCGATGATAAAACTCAATTTATATATTTTTCTTTGTTCACAGGTAAATCTCCCCAATGTCATCGTATCCATCTTGCTAACCAATTCAATTTGTGTTATATCGCAACCATTCGTTTTGTCTACCAATGCCTTCATGTATTGTATGATTACTTTCATGTGTTTTTTGTTTCTTTTCACTATTGGCTTGAAATCCCATATTTCGTCATCGTATTCACTGCTTGCAAGCGCCGCTTTTTCACTATTTTTCATCGCTATGGCTGTAACGTAATCATGCCTTGCCTCCCTATAGCTATACGTTTCTGGCCTGGGAGAACTTGCAGCATCGCAGTACGCTTCAAACTCATCGCTTTGCCCAAACTCGTCTCCGAAATCATTTGGATGCATTAGGGCTGCCGATATTCTTTCTAAGCCTCGGTGCCCATTTTCTTTTACCGCTTCCATTATCGTCTCAGCTATCTTTTTCTTTGCCAATAGTTCACCGGCATTGTCCCATGCTTTATTGCTTGCCACAGTATCTCCTTATTTTCCGCCTGCTCTCATTTCCCAGAAAAGAGCATTAATAACCCCGTGAATAACATTCCAAACCCAGCACCCTTAATATATCTCCAGAAATTTTTCCTTTTAATATTCCTGATGGTCGTATTGTTGATCTTAACAATCTCGTTCAGATTGTCAACTCTCAGGTTGCAGCTTGCGTAATCCTCATCCTGCAATTTAATTACGTTGTGGTATTCTGTGATTTCAGCTTTATGAAGTTTTATGGTCAGGTCGAATTTATCGGTAGATTCTTTGATATATTTTTTGTAATCAATCAGTAGATTAT
>Ga0307379_10009800_pt1 | contig 12762 bp, 11 predicted proteins | sample UN2MG_FD_202237 | JGI IMG/M metagenome (GOLD analysis project Ga0307379, IMG submission 202237) | Soil microbial communities from Risofladan, Vaasa, Finland - UN-2 | ecosystem: Environmental > Terrestrial > Soil > Coastal area > Acid sulfate soil | place: Finland: Risofladan, Vaasa | collected... | reverse complement strand
CCTGGAGGGAGCAATTCTTAAAAAAGCAAATCTCAAAAATAGTAATTTAGGGGATGCAAAGAACAGCAAAAAATCTAATCAGTAAAAGGAGCTTATACGTGTAAAAGTTCTATAGAAAGTCCCATGCCGTGATGATGGGATTAATGATGTAACCGGGGGCGTTAGTTAAAAGGTATTCAACAACAGGAGTTAAGCAATTTTTTATCATAGTTATAGAAAATAATTATTACTAGCAAATTCGAAATTAGAAGATATGGTGTCAACAGCATACATAAAAATAGCCAATTTTGGTTACATATTCCATTCTAAAACAATATTTATGAGTTTAAAATATGGTAAAGTGACGAGATTTTAGTAAGGAGGAAAGCAATGGATCATGAAACTATATCAATGCTATGCAATCCTTATACTCACGAATCATTCCGATATATCAAAACCCAAGATTCTAATGGGACGACAAAAGAATTCCTTGAAGGGCTGGAAACCAGCGAGAGATTTTCTTTTAAAAATGGAATACCAGTTTTATACGATGAATCAAAGATACAAGGGCTTAATCTTAGATACCAGAAGTTTTATCGCAGTATAGCCGGATTTTATGATTTTGCTTTACGGACGGTTGCTTTTCTTTCTGGTGGCAGTGAATCAAAATTCAGGAATCAATATCTTCAACATCTGGAAATAAAAAAGGAAAGCAAGGTGCTCGAAGTATCTGTTGGAACCGGAGCGAATTTGACGTTGCTTCCATTCACTCCCCGATACTACGGGCTTGATCTTTCATGGGAAATGCTTTCACAATGCCAAAAAAGAATTTCTCGTTTCAATCAAAACATTGAATTATTTTTTGGAAATGCTGAAGAACTTCCTTTTCACGATGGCATGTTCGACGTGGTCTTCCATGTTGGGGGGATTAACGCATTTAACGACCGTGCTAAGGCAATCAGTGAAATGATACGTGTTGCTCGCCCAGGGACAAAGATTGTGATTGTCGATGAGACGGTAAAAATGATGAAGGCACTTAACTGGATACCATCTGTAAAGAGAATGATAGCGGAATGGGGTGACCGATTTGACCCACCAGTAGATCTTGTTCCGCCTGAGATGAAAGAAATTCAAGTATGTCAAATTGTTAAAGGCTTCATGTATCTCCTCAGCTTTCGCACACCATAGAACAATTAATTTTTTTTGCTTAGAATTTAATTAATTAACAGCATGAATCTCGTTACGTTTGAACGAATAATTAGAGGGATTGGATTTATAGGAGTATTTATTGTGCTATGCGTAATCTTTTATGGTCTATGGTGCGGAACCAGGTATCCTTTGCGCCAGACGAAGGGTTTAGCGCCGAAATTATTGGGATCACCCATTTTTTATTTGATAACCAGCCTGCTTTATTTTGTATTGTGCTATATCCTTTGGCGTCCAATCCAAATCAAGCCTTCTCCCCAAGTTCAAGTGACTGCACTGATACTTGGGAGTATGCTCTTTTTTTTAGGCTTGGGATTAATCCTGTGGGGGCGTTTAACCTTGGGAAAACTATATTTCGTATCAACTAGTTTTGGGGCTCCCTTATTTGCTGATCACCAACTGATTACATCCGGGCCATTTGCTTTTGTGCGACATCCGATGTACCTTGGCATTCTGCTTACTGGAATTGGAGGTATTTTCCTTTACCAAACCTGGACGATGGTGTTTTTTGCGGTTAATTTTCTTGGATTGGTCAACCGTGCGAAGCGGGAAGAAGAGGTTTTATTAAAAGAATATGGTGAACAGTGGCAGACATACTGTATGCGTGTTCCGGCATTTGTGCCACGTTTGGGAAAGAAGAGAACCTCATGACCTCCTTATCGATTTATCGCATAGCATTTTTCATTCTCTTGATGGCGCTGTTCGCCATGTGCATTTACCTCATGGTAAAAGTCAAACACGCTGGTGGGTAGTTTATGCCCAATGAAAAAGCAATAGCATGCAATGCCTGCCACCCGCAAGGGCTTTGAACTCACCTGTGGTGAGTTCAAATGTCTCTTGTTTGCACCTGCCTGCCCTCCGAAGGGGGGGTATCACCGGCTCTGCACACGCGTTGCACCCGAAATTGGGAAGGCGACTCATTTAACTATTAAATTATCTATGGACATCAGAATCATTTATTAATAATTAAGGCGTAAGTCAATCTCAAGATTAATAATATACACATAAGGACCTCTATCCCCTCAAACTTACTGACAATATTTCAAGTTTAATAATTTAGCAAGAACTCATTCTAGTATTGTCTTGGATAAACTCAAACCGAGAAAAAATTTTCAAGACCAATAGGGATTAAGGCTCAGCAATAAAAGTTTCCAAACTGTTTATTCCATTTGCCCATATGTTGGTACTATACAAAGACTATTGAAAAAATTTTTTTATTGAAATCCACAGCCTTTTCCTGCCAGATATGATGGTTTTTAACAAAAAAAACTAATCCACCTATTAGTTCCAACTTTATCAACACCTTCCTTTGCTACCTATTGACATTGGTGTTTAATAATGCTACAATGTTAGCGATAACGGTAACGATAACGGTAACGATAACATATATGTATCCTTTAGAAAAACGTCCAACTATCAAACAAGTTGCCTCTGCTTCGAATGTATCCACTCAGACCGTTTCCAGGGTTATCAATAACCGGCCTGATGTAGCATCTGAAACACGCGAACGTGTGTTGGCAACTATAGAGAAGATTGGCTACCAACCCAGCGCATTAGCACGCCGCTTAAAGTATGGACGTACTAATACGATTGGTTTTATTTTGCCTGATATATCTAATATATTTTTTAGTAATGCTATTAAGGCGGCGTATAACTATATTAAAAACTCAGAATATTCACATTATGAATTACTTTTTTATAATACAGATGGCCAGCCTGAGAGAGAAAAGAAAGCAATTGATTTATTTGTTACTCGCCAGATGGAAGGCATAATAATTGCCTCTTCAGCATCAAATTTAATCATCGAGCATATTCGTCAAATACTTGAAAACAAAAACATTGTTATCGTAGCAGTTGATAATCAACTCGGTGACCTCAATATTGATTTAGTTACTTCCGATAATTCTTTTGGTGCATATAGACTTACCACTCATCTTCTTGATCTTGGTCATGAATCTATTGCGGTAATAACAGGTCCACTTAATGAAAGCAGTTCAAAAGAGCGGGTAGATGGGTATAAAACTGCTCTAAAGGACCATGGAATTGCGTTCAATGAAAAAATTGTACTGGCTGGGGATTGGACAAAAGAAAGTGGTATTTCTGTAACTAATCGTTTGCTTCAAATGAAACCACGACCAACTGCGATATTTGGTTTAAATAACTCTATGAGTATAGGCGCCTTAACCGTTCTAAAAACCCAAGGTGTAAAGGTGCCTGAAAATATGGCACTTGTATCATTTGATGATGTTGAGTATGGAAATTTATTGAATCCAGCCCTTACTACCACAAGCACATCTTGGTATGAACTTGGTCGAGCATCTGCAAGTTTATTACTCGATAGGATTACCAACGGTAATTCAAAACCTAAACAATATATTAAGTTGCCAATAAATTTGATTATTCGCGAATCTTGTGGATATAAGGGAGTTCATGTAGAAAAAAAAATTGGTTATATCGGGAAATGAACCACAAAAAAAGATAAGGAGGTGTACAGCTAAAAAACTTTTTTATCCAAACAGATTAGACAATACATACAAATTTAAGGAGAGTAAAATGACAAAGAAACTAATTTTCCTGGTTTCAATCGTAGTGCTGGCAAGCATGCTAGGGACAGCATGCCAACCAGCTGTAGTGGCGCCGGTAGCGGAAAAACCCGTAGCAGAAGAACCCGCAGCGGAAGAACCCGCAGCGGAAGAACCAATTAAAATCGGCGTGTCCATCATGGAATTGTCGGCGTACACATGGTACCTCGGCGTTATCGATGGCTGCGAGCAGTATGTGGTGGATCATCCTGATGCGAACTTTGAGTTTCAGTTTGAGGACTCCCGCTCGGATGTCCAGACGATGCTGAACAACATTGACAATCTGGTAACGGCGGGCGCTAAGGGCATCATCCTGTTCCCGGCAGATGCGAACTCCGCGATTCCAGTGATGAAGCAGTATGTCGCCCAGGGTATCCCGTTCGTGATCGGTGATTATGAACAGCAACCGGCCAGCGAGGATGATATCGTATGGGAGACATTCGTTGGACACAACTTTAAGATGCTGGGCGTTAAAGCCGGCGAAGTTGCAGTTGAGTACTTAAAGACATTGGGCAAAGACGATCCCGTTGCCCTGTTCGTGTCACGCCCGACTTCCGGTCAAGTATCTCAGGACAGAGTTGATGGTTTTTCTGAGACAGTCCTGGCTGCCTTCCCGAACGCCACAATTATCGTAGAGGGTGATGTAGGCGCGGGCAGCGCAGATTCCGCACAGACCCTGGTTGAAAACGTATTGCAGCGAGAGCCAGTCATCGACGTGGTTTCCGGCCATAACGATGCAGAAGTACGCGGTGCATACAACGCAGCCGTTGCAGCCAACAGAACCGAGATCAAGTTCATCGGTATCGCCGGCGCGGTCGAAGTATTGACCTATATTGCCGAAGGCAATGAAATGTGGCTTGGCGAGATCCTGCAGGATCCAGTGGTACTGGGCTATCAAGCGACCGACGCGATGTACAAGTCGCTGGTGCTGGACGAAGAAGTACCGTTGAAATACGAGCTGCCACAGCCCGAGGCGATTACGCCAGATAACATTGCAGACTACGATTGGAAGACTTGGAGCTGGCTGTAAAATTTGGATGGGAGTGATCCTATCGATTTATTCAGTGAAACGGGCGAAGGGATATACTCTTCGCCCGTATTACTTCACCATGATTGTCAGGAGGATTGAAAAATGATCAACTTATTACCGGAACCGAAAATCATCCGCAACGATAATGCATTTTCAAAAGCTTTTGGCAGGATATGTATTACACCGGCAGGGGAAGTTGCCGAGGCTGAATTGTTGTTGGATATCGCAAAGTTGCGTTTTTGGAATCATAAAGAGATAGATATCTCTACCGACTGCTGTGATGGTGAGGGGAATATTAAGTTGAACATCATCCAAAATCTTGGCGCCATAGAAACAGAAAACGAAGATTTGTTCAAATCTCAAGGCTATAACTGTTTAATAGAAAATAGCGCCATTACATTAAGATATGAAAACAAGGCTGGTTTTATAAATGGCATAACCAGTATCAAACAGCTTCTTAAAAAGGACGGTGATTTATACAAGTTGCCCTGCTGCGAAATAACCGACTGGCCATCATTGCCGGTGCGCGCCATCGCGCCGACCTTTTCATGGTATGCAGGCTACGGGCGCATTGGGTTCGACAGCCAGTTGTGGGGCTATGATGAATGGGTGGAGTACCTGAACATCAGTCTCGACAACAAGATAAATCAATTCAACATGTTGATGTACGGCTACTGGCCGTTCGACTTGGGAAAGTATCCCGAGACGGTGTTCCGCAACGTTCCCATCAAAATATGGAACGCTGAAAACCGCCGATGGCTGACAGTGCGCTACACGCACCCCAATCTCGAAGATCCGTATCTGGATAAATTTATCGAACTTGCACATAAGCTCGAAGTGAAGGTATTCGCGTATGTAGGGCTGAATTCCTACAATGGCGCCTACAGCATCGCACACCCTGAGGCGCGCACGAAACCGCCAAAGTCGAGTAAGTTCTTAAACGATTTCGATTCGCTGTGCCTAAGCTATCCTGGCACGGTGCAATATATCGTCGACAGCATGGTGCACATCGCTAAACTGGGATTCGATGGATACACTTTAGAGGAAAGCGAAGAGGGTTTCTGGTACTGCGAGTGCGACGGCTGCAAGCAGCGCTGGCACGCGACCACGAATACGCCCGGCGAGGCGAAGCACAAGGCGAACCTGTGGCTGCTGAATCAGATATATGATGCGGTGCGCAAGGTGAATCCGAGTATCGTACTGGGTATACGCGCTTTCCGCCAACCGCCGCTTGAAAAAGATCCGTCCTTCCTGAAAGAATGCGTCGAATCCATGCCGGATGATATCAACCTGTTCTGGGCGCCCGGACTTTACGTGCCTGAAACGGAGTTCCCGAAGTGGTGCGACGCATTCGGCAGGCACAGGATATGGGCGCGGGATACGGAATCCAATGCCATTACCTCCACGATGGGAAGGCTATATCGGACGTTTGAATCAAATATGATACGTTATCATGATGAGCCGAACGAGCAGGTCATCGAGCGTGATATTGAGCAGCATATCGGCAGTGTCAAGATGGGCGTGCACGGTATCAATGGCTTCATGTTTGAGTGGTACGGGCTTTTCCTGCATTTGTTCGCTCACGGTAATTACGGCTGGGGCTCAATGATGGATATGCAGGAATTCTTTAAAAGGGCGTGTGAATTGAACTTTGGGGCCGATTTAGGTGAAAAGGTTCTGTATGTAATGAAAAACATCGTAACGATACATGAGAGCCAGATACCGCTATATACCACGCCATTCCCCTTCCAGAAGTATAAAATGACCAATGATGATAAACCGGCCATTATGGCGGCAAAGGCGAATCATCCGCATTTAATGGAAATTATTGATGAATTACGCGAACAGGCTTATAACGACGCAAGACTGCGTCCATGGCTTCCGCACTTTGACAAGTGGGATAATGCTGAGCGCCGCAATGCCGTTATATATGATCTGGTGCTAGCAGCATTACGGTATGAAGATGAGAAAGATCCCGTTAAAAAGGATGCTATTTTAGATGAGATCTTGTGGCTTAATGAGAAGGATTTCGACATTGCAAAGGAGATGTTCTTCGATATCAACCCCGTTTCACTTACAGGCGTCAAGAGCTGCATGTTCCCATATCACGAAATGAAAAGACTTATTCACAATATACGCCATCCCGAGGCGCCCGACAACAATATCATCTGTTCGGGTATCGAAGCTTTGGGCTGGCTGTGGCTGTAGGAGATGGATGGAAACGATCAACGCTATAAAGGAAAACATATTGCAGGAGCAGATACATAACGATAAAAGCCCTTTGGTCGAGTTGAAAAACTGCACAATGGAATTCCCGGGCGTGAGAGCACTCGACAAGGTGAGCTTCACACTGCTGTCAGGCGAATGCCACGGTTTAGTCGGCGAGAACGGTGCAGGAAAATCGACACTTGCAAAGTGTATCACTGGTGAAAACCGTATGACAAACGGTGAGCTGTACGTCGGCGGCGAGCAAATCAAGCTGTCGTCCTACTCGATCAGAGAGTCGCAGGCACTCGGTATCGAAATCGTCCACCAGGAATTCCAGTTGATGAGCGAAATGACAGGTCTTGAAAACATCTTTGTCGGGCACTATGAAACCAAAGGTCCGTTTATCGATTGGAAGGCGCTGCGCAAAAGGGCTGCTGAAATAATGCAATTTTTGCAGTGCGACGTGAATCTCAATATTCCCATCAAGCATTTGAGGACGGCGGAGCGGCAGATCATCCAGCTTGCAAAAGCGGTGCTGAACGAATCAAAGGTTCTTATTTTAGATGAGCTCACCGCCGTGCTTCAGGAAAAGGATATTGAGAATATATTCCGTATTATCAGTATTCTCAAAGCCAGGGGGATAGGCATCATCTATATCTCGCACAGGTTGGGTGAGATTTTAGACTGCTGCGACACATATACCGTACTCTGCGACGGCAAGCACATCAACAGCGGGTATGTAAAGGACATTGACAAGCCACAGCTTATCAAGATGATCATCGGCCGCGAGTTAAAGCAGGTCTATCTGCCGATAAATCAAAAATTCGGCGAGATGCTGTTGGAAGTCAAGGGGCTCACGGCGCCAAAGGCTTTTCGCGACATCAATTTGCAGGTGCACCGCGGCGAGGTTATCGGTATTGCGGGGCTTTTGGGCGCCTACAAGACAGAGTTAGTGCATGCAATATTTGGTAATCATAAGGTCACGAGCGGGCAGATATTTGTTAATGGCAAGGAAGTCAAGATTAAGAGCCCCGAGCAGGCGATTAAGCTCGGCTTCGGACTTATTCCAGACGAGCGCAGAACGCTTGGACTAAATATGCTCTTTGATATCAAGGACAATACCACGCTGCCTTCCATGTCGAGGTTCAAAAAATGGAAGCTTTTTCAAGACCACAGCGCAGAGGCGAAGTCGGCGTACGAAATTAACGAGAGGATGGATCTGACATATTATTCGCTGTGGCAGAGTGTTAAGAAGCTCTCGGGCGGTAACCAGCAAAGGATCGTCATTGCCAAATGGATGCTCAGAAATTCGGAGATATTCCTGATGGATGAACCAACGCGCGGGATCGATGTTGGCGCCAAGTTCGAAATCTACAAGCTTATCAACAACCTTACCAAACAAGGCAAGGCGGTTGTGCTTGTCTCTCCTGAGCTTGAAGAATTGATGGGGCTCTGCAACAGGGTGTATATCATGTTCGAAGGGGCGATTATGGACGTCGTCGAAGGGGAGAGGAAAACACAGGAAGTCATAATTCACAGCTTGTTAGGGATAAACGAAAATGAATCAAATTAACGATTTTAAAGCAAAGTCAAAACGTTACAGCGGAAGTGGGGAATCTTTTTTTCAGGATTGGATGATACTGATCCTCTTTGTGGCATTGGTAGTGATCTTCAGTTTCGTTAGCAGCACTTTCAGAACAACGAACAACATCATGAATGTGTTGCGGCAGGCGTCGTTCATCGCTATCATTGCAATGGGTGAGTTCTTTGTAATACTCACTGGCAGAATGGATATGTCGATATCTTCTATCATAGGCATGGTCTCTATATTCTTTGCGGGATTTGCGGTCACGATGGGGTTGCCGGTATGGCTTGCGATAGTACTCGTCATGCTGATGGCAATTGCCGTTGGGATCGTGAACGGCGTGCTCGTCGTATACGGAAAAGTGCCTTCGTTTATCGCGACGCTGGTCACGATGAACGTAATCAAAGGCATATACTTCATCTACTCGGGCGGCCTGCCTATCTCCGGCCTGCCGGAATCGTTTAACTTCCTCGGCGCTGGTTATGTGGGGGTTGTACCCTTTCCCGTAATATTGATGGTGGTGATCGCGCTGCTGTTAAATATGATAACCCAACATACCTCGTTAGGACGATCATTCTTCGCGGTAGGCGGCAACATTGAAGCGTCCAAGCTTTCAGGCATTAATGTAAACTTTGTCGGCATTTTTGCTTTCATGCTGTGCGCAGTGCTGACTACAATTGGTGCGCTTGGACTAACCGCAAAGACGCTGTCAGGTAACGTTATGCTGGGTGAGAACCTGTTGTTTGATGTTATGACCATTGTTGTATTGGGCGGAACGTCGCTAGCTGGCGGGCGGGGGCGCATATTCGGCGTAGTGATCGGCGCGCTGTTTTTGCAGGTCATCAGCAATATGATGGTTCTGGTGGGTATCAATACTTTTTGGCAGTGGGTTGTTAAGGGTCTCATTTTGATGGCGGTCGTGCTTATTGATGCAAACTCCAAACGAGATTAATTTTTTAAGGAGGATAAAATTGGACGGAAAGAAAATATGGTTTTTCCCGGACGGGGATCGTCCCCCGGTTGGCGATAGTGAACTCAAAGGACATGAATCTTACGTCGTATTGAATCCCAATAAGAGTGGCGCACATTTGAAGTTCACGATATATTTTGAGGATGCAGAGCCGATACGGGATATCACGATGACGGTGGCTGCAGAGCGTGTAAAGTGCTTCCAGACGCACAGGCCAGAGCATTTTGGTAAATATGTGCTGCCGCTCACCACGCAATATGCCGTGAAAATAGAGAGCGACGTGCCGGTCATCGTGCAATACGGCAGGCTTGACTCGCGACAGGTAAACCTGGCATACTACACGACTATGGGTTATCCGGGAGATTGATGTATGAGGAGATTCGGTCAACATGCCAAGTTAAAACCGGAATGCGTGGAAGAGTATAAAAGGCTCCACGCCGCGGTGTGGCTGGATGTGCTTAAGACCATCACCAAATGCAACTTGCAGAATTACTCGATATACATATTGGGAACGGATCTATATGCGTATTTCGAGTATGTGGGCAGTGATTTTGATGCTGATATGGCGCTTATGGAAGCAGATCCTGTGACGCAAGATTGGTGGAAGCACACAAAGCCGTGTTTTGCCCGGCATGATGAGAATGTGTACTATTCGGACATGGAGGAGATCTTCCACTACGACTAGAAAAAAATAAATACATAGGAGAGAAACGATGCACGGAGATATTTTCATACCCAGGCAAGAATACAAGCAGCGAGCGGAGAACGCTGCGGCGATACTGCGCAGAGAAAATCTCGATGCGCTGATCGTTAACGGTAATGAAGCGGATTATGCGAACCCCAGATATTTTTCGGGATTCTGGCCGCTGTTCGAACGTTGCGGAGTCGCCATCGCTGCAAACGGGGACGCTGCGCTAATGGTCGGGCCCGAGAGCCGCGAATTTGCGGCAGACCGCTCCAAGATAGACAAGATATTCGTGCTGAAAGAATATCGTGAGGGTGCGGATCCCGCTTACCCCGAGCTTAAAGCAGAGACCTTCAATGATGCATTTGCCGCCATTGGTGTAATGGGTAAAAAGCTGCGCATCGGCGTGGCGAGCTGGCTCGATACCTCCGTCGTACATTTGGAGGGCATTCATGCCGCCTTCCCGGAAGCTGAGATTGTGCGTGCAGACGCGATCATGGTCGAATTACGCTCGATCAAGTCGGAAGCAGAAATTGCCTGCCTGCGCGAGGGATATCGCATTGCTGAGGTGGCAAGCCAGCAGGTAATACGAGAAATAAAACTGGGCATGACCGAGCTGCAGATGGTGGGTGTTGCGCAGAGGGTCATCTACGAGCAGGGTGCAGAATATGAAGGACTGCCGATGTATGTCTTTTCGGAAGCGTCAACGCGACACGCAATATCCCGCTCAAGTTACCGCAAATTCGAAAAGGGTGATATCGTGCAGCTGAATTTGTCCGCAAAGATCGATGGCTATTCCGCATCCATCGGATACCCCGTTGTACTGGGCAAATTAGAGGGCAAAAGACGTGATGTCGTGTTGTTCGGCAGAGAGGCGCATTTCTGGACGCAGCAGCAGCTCAAAGCGGGTGTGATCGCCGCCGATGTGGCAAAGAGATTTTATAAGTTCTACGAAGACAACGGTTACGCGAAAAACTTCGTTTATGGACCGATGCACGGCACCGGATTGATTGAGGTTGAGGCTCCGTGGGTGGAGACGATATCCGACTATCCGTTCAAACCGAATATGTGCTACCAGATAGACACTTTTATCGCAACGGACACCTTCGGTGTGCGCTGGGAAAAGGGCATATCGATAACACAGGACGGCTGCGATGTTTTGAGTCCCGAAATTGGCGAGCTGTATGAGCTTGACTTTTAGGAGAGTGTAGATATAACAAGTCATCGGAAAGAAGGTTGCCAATGAAACCGATAAATGTATTGTTTGGCGTGGATATGGAGACAGACGTAGGCAGCTTTACACCGTTCTATGAGGGCGCAAAGCATGGCACACCGCTTCTTCTCGACCTGTTTGCGCAAAAAGGAGTGAGAGGAACTTTCTTTTTCACAGGAGATTGTGCAAAGGAAAATCCCAACGTGGCAAAAATGGTCGTGGAGAGCGGCAATGAGGTTGGATGCCACTCGCTGTATCACGAGACAATAGGCGACGAACTTTTCCCAATCCCCGGTGTGAAACCGTTGCTTCCGTTTGAGGTAAAGCCGAGACTCGAGATATGCAAGCGGTGGGTGGAAGAAATCGCGGGAGTTTCTGCGACGTCTTTTCGCTGCCCGCGCCTGTGGGGCTCCACGGCTGTCGTGAACGCGCTGGAGGAGCTTGGCTTTACCTGCGATGTAACCTATCCAATGTATTTTTACCGCGAGCAGTACGCGCCGTATCACCCCTCGCGTTCCGATTGGACGAAACAGGGTGACAGCACTGTTCTCGAGGTGCCTAACTTCGCGGATATGACGATGCAAAGCACCGACCCCGGGCTGGAGCGCGACCGTGACCAATGGCCGCTGTTCCGCACCGAAGGTGGGGAATATTTGCTGAAGCGCTGTAAATCTTTTCTTGATTTTTGTGACGAAAAGAATGTGTCGCGCGTGCTGGCTTTCTATATCCACCCATGGGAGTTCTGGCCGATGGAGAAGAGCTACAACTTCGGTGAGGCGACAGTCATACCGGATGAGTTCATCACAAAAAATTGCGGAGAGGTGGCTCTCGCGGAACTGGCAAAGCTGATTGATGGACTTACAGCCATAGGCGCTAAGTTTGTGACGGCACATGAGCTGACAGAAATTTTTGCATGAGGTGTTCACGATGAAAAAAGTCAAAGTTGAAAAACTGACTGACGCGGCGTTTGCCCCTTTCGGTTGCGTGCTGACGACCGAAGGACGCGAATTCGGCGGTCAAGCGGGCATGTTCAAGTGGTATGAAAAGCAATCCTCTGTGGACGGCGCCGAGATCGTTGCTGTAAACCTGCTGACGGCAATTGAGCGGGATTTCGTGTGTAAAAAATTTGAGGCGCATGTGCGAACGACTGAAACGATACTGCCGCTGACCGGTGGCCTCATAGTTGCGGGCATACCAGCGGGTGAAGTCACGTGCGAGCGGCTGCGCGCATTTTATGTACCGGTAGGCATGGGTGTGTCATGGGCGCCGGGCGCCTGGCACTATGCGCTGTATCCCATTGGTGG